>Ga0068858_100003118_pt1 | contig 16598 bp, 14 predicted proteins | sample KBSSwiS12_FD_66589 | JGI IMG/M metagenome (GOLD analysis project Ga0068858, IMG submission 66589) | Switchgrass rhizosphere microbial communities from Kellogg Biological Station, Michigan, USA - KBS Switchgrass S1-2 | ecosystem: Host-associated > Plants > Roots > Rhizosphere > Soil ...
GCGACTACGGCTTCGACGTCCACTTCGAGCGCGCCAAGGATCTGCTCGAAGAGAACGACGGCGCGGGCAACACGTTCAAGGCGACCGCGAAGCCGGTGCTCATCGGGACGGCGGTCGTCGGCTCGACCACGATGATCTTCTCGATCATCATGTCGCTGACGGCCGACCTGACGCGGGATGTCGAGAAGATGTCGATCCTGCACCCGCCGTTCCTGCTCGGCCTGATCGTCGGCGGGGCCGTGATTTACTGGTTCACCGGCGCGGCGACCCAGGCGGTCAGCACCGGGGCGTATCGGGCCGTGGAGTTCATCAAAGCGAACATCAAGCTCGACGCGGGGGCGACGAAAGCTTCGGTCGCCGACAGCAAGAAAGTCGTCGCCATCTGCACGCAGTACGCGCAGAAGGGGATGTTGAACATCTTCCTGACGGTGTTTTTCTCCACGCTCGCCTTTGCCTTCTTCGAGCCGTTCTTCTTCATCGGCTACCTCATCTCTATCGCGCTTTTCGGGCTGTTCCAGGCGATCTTCATGGCCAATGCGGGCGGGGCGTGGGACAACGCCAAGAAAATTGTCGAGGTCGAGCTGAAGATGAAGGGGACGCCGCTGCACGCGGCCACGGTGGTCGGGGATACGGTCGGGGATCCCTTCAAGGACACGTCCTCGGTGGCGTTGAACCCGGTGATCAAGTTCACGACGCTTTTCGGCCTGCTGGCGGTGTCGTTGGCCGTCAACCTGGCCCGGGAGTCGGGGGCGCAGCTGACTTTCATGTTATCGGCCGTTTTCTTCGTGCTTTCGATGATTTTCGTCTGGCGTTCGTTTTACGGGATGCGGATTGGATCGGCAAAAGGGTAGCCGGTCATGGAAAGTGGACAGAAATATCAGCGAACAGCCATCCGGCGAGTTATGGTGTCTAAAGTTCCATAGAAACGTTCGTTGACACTCAAATTTTAACCTGACTATAATCGGCGCTCTTCGCCTGTCGATCAGGACGTTTCGGAGGAGGACAAGTGCCACGCGACATGTTCGGCGACATCGTTGAGCCGTCGATCAAGGTGGGGAGCCAGAAGTGGTACACCATCCCCCTCTCGATCATCGTCCACACGGTGATCATCGCCGCGCTCATTATTATTCCTTTGATGGCGTTCGACGCCTTGCCGACGCCGCCTGCGATGATGGCGTTCGTCGCTGCGCCGCCACCGCCGCCGCCCCCGCCACCACCGCCGCCGCCCCCGGCTCAGGCCGCGGCGCCCAAGCCGGTGGAAATCGTCAACCCGGCGGCCGCACCAGTCGAAGCGCCCCGCGAGATCAAACCTGAAACGGGCGTGGAATCGCAGGTGAAAGGCGCGGTCGGCGGGGTCGAGGGGGGTGTCATCGGCGGAGTCGCCGGCGGCATCGTCGGCGGTCTGGCTGAAGCCCCTCCGCCCCCACCACCGCCACCGCCGCCGCCGCCTGCGGCGCCCGTCCGTGTCGGCGGTGCCATCAAGTCCCCCACCCGTATCAAGAACGTCAATCCGACGTATCCACCGATTGCCCAGTCCGCGCGCGTGCAGGGCGTCGTGATCATCGAGGCGACGATCGGAGTCAACGGCAAGGTCACCGACGCCAAGGTCCTTCGTTCCATTCCGCTGCTCGACTCCGCGGCCCTCGAAGCCGTCAAGCAATGGGAGTACACACCAACGACGCTCAACGGACAACCGGTGCCCGTGATCATGACGGTCACCGTGAACTTCACGCTGCAGTGAACGAGAGGATGACACGGTCCTGACGACCGTGCCCGACACAACCCGGGGTCCGGCGTGCGCGCCCGACCTCAACGGAATTTCGATGGAGGGTGGACCGTGGATTTAATGGCAATGTGGCAGCAGATGGGAATCGTCGCGAAGGGGGTCGCCTTCGTGCTGTTCTTCATGTCGATGTGGTCGTTCGGCGTCGCGATCGAGCGGATCTTCACCTTCACGCAGGCGCGCAACCAGTCGAAGATGTACGCGCCCCAGGTCGCCAAGCATCTCAAGGAAGGGCGCCTGAAGGACGCCATCGCGATCTCCTCCTCGAAGAACTTCAGGTACAGCCACCTCGCCAAGGTCGTGCTCGCCGGACTGCAGGAGTATCAGTTCCAGCAGGAGAGCGGTGGCGGCCTGAGCCGTGAAGACCTGATGGACACCGTGCGCCGCTCGATTCAGCGCGCGTCGGCGCTCACCGCATCGGACCTCAAGAAAGGGATCTCTGCGCTCGCGACCATCGGCTCGACGGCACCGTTCGTCGGACTGCTCGGCACGGTCGTCGGCGTCATCACCGCGTTCCAGGGCATCGCGGCCAGCGGGTCGGGCGGTATCGGCGCGGTGTCGGCCGGTATTGCCGAAGCGCTCGTCGAGACGGCGCTCGGGCTCGTCGTCGCCATCCCGGCGGTCTGGTTCTACAACTACCTGACCGGCCGCATCGAGTACTTCAACGTGGAGATGGACAACTCCTCATCCGAGCTGGTGGACTATTTCATCAAGAAGACGGCTTAACAGGACTGGTGAGCCGGGTCGGTCTGGCAGGGCAGGTCGGTGGAATCCGACGCACCTGAGCTGCCAGCTCACCGGACTTCATCGTTAGGAGATCAGTTATGTCAATGGATCTTGGCGGCGCCAAAGGCGGAGTCAAGTCCGATATCAACGTGACGCCGCTCTGCGACGTCATGCTGGTGCTGCTCATCATCATGATGATCGTCGCCCCGCTGTTGCAGCAGGGCGTCAGCGTCACGCTGCCGAAGGCGAACAACACCGTCGACAAGCCGGAGACGCAGGGGCAGACGGTAATCGCTATCGGCCCCAACAAGGCCGTGTACCTGAACGCCAAACCGGTCCTGGAAGGGGAGCTGGTGACGAAGGTCACCGAGTTGCTGGAGAATCAGAAAGAAAAGATCATCCTCATCAAAGCTGACGTGGAGGTCGAATACGGCGCCGTCATGGCGACGATGGACCAGCTGCGCCAGGCGGGGATCGAAGACATCGGTCTGGTCGTGGATCCGAAGAAAAACACCCTCGGCGGCGCGACGGGAGGACAGTAATGGCACACGCGCATCACCACCTGGGGGCCGACAAAGTCGTCACGGCGGAGGTTCTGCACGCCAGCGCGGACATGAACATCACGCCGCTCATCGACGTGCTGCTCGTGCTCATTGTCATCTTCATGGCCGCCCTGCCGCTGACGCAGAAAGGCCTCGACATCAACCTGCCGGCGGAGAGCAAGAAGACCACCGACGTCACGCCCGACATCAGCCAGATCGTGCTGAGCTACGACGCGGACAGGAAGATCTCCATCAACAAGAGTGACGTGGCGATCGGCGAGCTCGAGTCGCGCCTGCGCAACATCTACGACCAGCGCAAGGACAAGACGATGTTCATCATCGGAGCCGGCAGTCTCCGGTATGGCGCCATTGTCGAGGTCATCGACGCGGCGAAGGGCGCAGGCGTGGAGAAGGTCGGGATCGTCACGGAAGGCATGCGTAAGGCCGGCGGCGTAGGAAATTAGAAGGGTACCGCTGGAGTTTGAAATCTGACGGATGATGAGGGCCGCTCCCCAAAAAGGGGCGGCCCTTTCTTCTTTTGCCTGGCGAGACTTCAAACTTCAGATTTTGAACTTCGGAGCGACGCTCCCAGGAACTCCCTCGCTCGTTGCGCACCCCGTCAAGCCTGCCAGATGTGCCGGCGTTCGTTCCGTCAGCGTCACGGTAAAAGAGGTTCAGTCCATTCCGGAGCGACACGGACGACCGGCGGACGCGCGCGGCCACAGCCCGAGGCCGTCCGCTGTCGGCGGCTCGCCCGCTCGCTCAGTGTTCACAATTCCAACTTACAGACACCCGATGCCTGGGGGACGCTTTTGCAAATTGTGAATTGTAAATTTCTCTTTTAGAAGCGAACTCTGATCCCCCACTGCGCCTGCCATCTGGAGCGCAGGTCGTCGCGCTGGAAGGTGCCCTGGAACGTCGGAGACGTAATCGTCGCCAGGTTGAGCCGCTCCTTGCCCGTCGCGGCATCGATACCGCCGTAGCCAATCAACCCATTCCCTGCGGAGCTGGGAAATAGCGGGAAGTACTGCCAACCCCAGTCCTTGTTCAACAAGTTGAGCAAATTGATCACGTCCATCGTGAGCTCGACCTTGGTCTTCCCCCCAGTCGGGACGTTGACGCCGTAGCGGAAATCCAGACTGTTCGACCACGGGGCGCGGCCCGAGTTCCTGGCCGGGATCGTCCCGCGGTTGTCCTTTGATGCAGGGTCGTTGCTGAGGAACGCGTTCAACTGATCCCATGTCCCGTTGAACACCACCACCTGATCGGGCGTCGCCGGAATGAAGGCGATATCGTTATTGGAGCGGTTGTCGAGGTTCGCGTCCCCGTTGAAGAGAATGACGTAAGGCCGGCCAGACTGACCGTTGTAGAAGAACGACGCCGTGCTCCGAACGCCCTTCCCGAGCGGAATCGGAACCACGCCTGTCAGGTTCACACGGCTTCCCACCGAGAAGTTCGATCGCGTGAGCGGCGCATTGTTCGCGTCGATTCCGATGGGCGTGTTCGCCCAATTGGAACCGGCCGTACTCGCCGTGCCGTCGTTGATGGACTTGGCATCGTTGTACAAATATGAGCCGCTCGCGTAGAACCCACTTCGAAATGGACGTTCCAGCTTGAAGGATGCCGTCCACGTGCTGCCGAGCGAGGTGTTGGTGAGCAGCAACGCGTCGTTCAGGTTTGCGTCGAGCTTCTTGTAGACGATGCGGCCGTCCGTGAGGTTGCTGGCCTGGACGAAATTGATGTTCTGGTAGGCCACCTCGTTGGTGTTTTTCGACAGCAGGAGCTCTCCGGTGCCGACGAGCCCCCAGAACCCCAAATCCCGATCGTAGGCGATATTTCCGCGCACGAGCGAGGGGTACTTGTAATCAGGGTCGATTAAGTTGACGCTCTGGCGCCCGGCGGCGGCGCCCGCGACAGTGATGGGCTGTTGGTTCGGATCTGCGACGAACGGGATAGTGTTGGTCTGCGCAGTGCTGGTCGAGATCGAGGTGAAGTCGACGCCTGTGTTCCCGTACTGGTTGGAGAGCCACACGTACGGCGTCCGGCCGGTGAAGAAGCCGACGCCGCCACGAACCTGAGATTTCGTCGCGCCGCCATTGCTCAAGTCCCAGTTGAAGCCGATGCGCGGCGACCACATCTTCGGCGCCGGCACGGCGTCGGTTCGAAGCCCGAAGTCAGTGACGGTCAGCGGGTTCGCATGTGGGGTATCAGAGAAATGAGGGACGTCGAGACGGACGCCGTAGGTCAGCGTCAGGTTCGAACGCGCGTGCCACTGATCGCCGATATATCCGCCGAATTGTTGCACTCCGAACTCGGCCGGTTGCAGCGGGTCGCTTGTGTTGGAAAAACTATGGCTGTAGAAAAACGCGGTTCCCGCTTGAAAGTTCTGGATGCTCGAGAACATCCACTGACCGTACAGGTTTTGGATGAACAAATTCCAGAAGTGGAAGAACTCGTTGTGCGTGCCGATCGTGATCGTGTGCTTCCCTTTGATCCAGGTGAAGTCGTCGGTCAGCTCCACGATATCCTGATTCAGCTTGTTGGCATGCGACGAGTTCTCTGTGCCCAGCCGGATGTTCAGATTGTCTGGAAAAAAGATCTGCACATACGGAAAAAGTTGGAGGTCCGGATTGTTCCGGCCGAAGCGATCGCGCGTGTACGCAAACCGGAATTCGTTGTACGCCTGTGTGAAGGTGGTATTCAACTGGACGACTGGCGAGAGCACTTTTTCTTCGGCGGTGTAGTAGTCAAACGGTAATGCGTAAGACGTCGTAGAAGGCACACCGTTGGTCGTCAGCTGTCGACTGCTCTTCACGTAATTGAGGCGGGCGGTCAACTGATTGTGTTGAGAAAGGTTGAAGTCGCTACGGACGAAGATCTTATCCGCGTTGGTCGGCGTCGTGACTTCTCCAAGCGCGCCAGGATCGTACCCATAGACGGTTTTCGAGATGTTGATGACTTGATTGATGTCAGCCAAATGAGCCGGAACGCCGGCGGCATTCACGCCACCCCACGCCTGACCCGACGAACCGTCCGCCGAGAATCCCACCGGCGTCGACTTGCGTGCGAGATCGAAGTTGCCGAAGAAGAATGCCTTGTTCTTCACGATCGGCCCGCCAAGGCTGAATCCTCCCTGCTGGTCCTTGAACGCACCGATTTTCGTGTCGGGAGGGTCCGGAACGGCCGTCGTCGCAATCGCCGGAATCTTGCCGATGAGGCTCTCGTTACGACCAAACCAATAGCCGGTTCCGTTGAATGCGTTGGTCCCGCTCTTGGTGACCGCGTTGACCGCTCCGCCCGAGAATCCTCCTTGTCGAACGTCATACGGGGCAACGACAACCTGCACCTCCTGAATGGCATCGAGGCTGATCGGCTGACTGCCCGTCTGTCCGCCAGGCACGCCGGCGACAGGAATGCCAAACACGTCGTTGTTGACGGCCCCATCGATTTGCATGTTGTTGTAACGATTGTTGCGGCCGGCGATCGAAATCGAGGTGTCGTTGCCGGCGGCGTCAGCAGTCGCGTTCACGAATGCCGACGTCCGCGCAGAGTCGAAGATGCTGCGCTGAATCGTCGGCAGGTTCTCGATCGCGTCTCTTGAAATGTTTGCCGCCGTCCCGGCGCGCGACGTGTCGATGATGGGCGAAGTGGCGATGACTGTCACGCTCTCGGTGACCGTGGCCAGTTGAAGCTTGAAATCGACCGTTCGGTCCTCGCCCAGGGCGACGATGATGCCGGTTTCAGTCTTTTCCCTGAAACCGCTCAGGGTAGCCGTCACCGTGTAGGGGCCGCCGACGCGAACATTGAGCAGCTGGAAGCGGCCGTCGCCGGCCGTGACCCCCTCGTACTTGGCGCCGGTCGGTTCGTGGGTGCCGGTAATAGACACTCCGGGCAATACAGCCCCCTGTTGGTCCGACGCGACGCCGCTGATTGTGCCGGTCGTCAGCGTTTGTGCCTGTACGGGGTGGACAACGGTAGCCAGCGCCAGCAGAGCGCCGAACGCGCATACACACCACGCCGTCTTCGTACGATTCATCTCAAATCTCCTGAAGTTCAGTTGATTGTGTGTTCCCCGTCATTGTAGCGTCGCTCTGTAGCACTCCCGAGACGAAAAGGCCGCCGGATGTCGCGCGGCCCGTTCGGCGATCCAAAACGCCGGACATGTCAGATTTTGCTGCAGTGTGCGCCGGGCATGCAAAACATTCCGGACTTTCTCAGACGATCTCCGTGGCTTGAGCGACTAACCTGATTTCTTCACGGAGTTCGAAGGCGCGGCCATTTCTGCCGCAAAGAGGTCGGTCTCGTTTTCCGCCATCGGATAGGTATGGCGTGGTTCTGGGAACCTGCCGCCGCGCACCTCGGCGACGTACGACTCCAACGCCGTGAGCGCGCCCGCGCCCAGCTCCGCGTACTGTTTGACGAACCTCGGGACCCGCCCATGAGTCAGGCCCAGCACGTCGTGCCAGACGAGCACCTGCCCGTCACAGGATGCGCCGCTGCCGATGCCGATCGTGGCAATTTGGAGCGTGCGGGTGATCTGCGCGGCTACCGGCGCCGGAATTGCCTCGAGAACCACCGCGAAGCAGCCTGCCTCCTGAAGCGCCACAGCCTCCGCGTGGAGCCGGCGCGCCTCAGCCGCCGTCCGTCCCTGAGGCTTGTACCCGCCGAGCATCGTCACAGACTGAGGAGTGAGCCCGATGTGGCCGACGACGGGAATGCCGGCGCCCACGAGTGCCGCGACGCGTGCGAGCGTCTCACCCCCGCCTTCCACCTTGACCGCGTCGGCCCGGCCTTCCTTGACGAACCTCACGGCGTTTTCGATCGCGCGCGCGTCGGACACCTGGTAGGAGCCGAACGGCATGTCAGCCAGGACGAGGGCGTGGCGTGTGCCGCGCGCGACAGCGGCCGTCAGCATGATCATCTCGTCGACCGTGATCGGCGCGGTCGACTCGTGCCCCAGGACGGCCATCGCCGCGGAATCACCAACCAGGATGACATCGATATCGGCGGCGTCGGCGATGCGCGCGCTCGGGGCGTCGTACGCCGTCACCGTCGCGATTTTTTCGCCGCGCATCTTCATGCCGGCCAGTTCGGGCAGCGACCGTTTGTGCGCGCTCATGTCGGGGGCTCAGAGCAATTATCGTTCGTCAAACGCACATTGTCGATGAGGCGCACCGCACCGACGCGCGCGGCGATTACCAGCGTCGGCTGCCCGTCAAAGGTAACGACGCTCACGTAGTCCGGTGTGAGGCCGGCGAGCGCAGCATGGGCGGCGGCGACCGCATCAGCGCCCGACCGGTAAGCGGTCAGACCCGCGGATAAGGCCCGTGGAATCGCGAGCGCGCGTTGCCGATCGTCACCCGTCAGATGGACGTTCCGCGATGACAGCGCGAGCCCGTCCTCGTCTCGAACAGTCGGGACAACGCGAATGGCGACCGGAAAGTCGAGGTCGCGCACCATCTGCCGCACGACGGCAACCTGCTGCGCGTCTTTCTGACCGAAAAATGCGATCTGTGGGGCGACGATCGCGAAGAGCTTCGCGCAGATGGTCGCGACCCCTCTGAAGTGTCCTGGCCGAAAGTCTGCCTCGAGGCCTCGTGCAGGTCCGTCCACCATGATCCACGTGCCGTAACCGGCGGGAAGAAGCTCTTCGACCGACGGAGCGAATACCATGTCGACGCCCGCCTCTTCGGCGATGCGCGCGTCACGCGCTTCATCGCGTGGATAGGCGGCCAGGTCCCCTGGATCACTGAACTGCGTCGGGTTGACGAACAGGCTGGCAACGACAGCGTGACAGTGGTGACGGGCGGCGTGAAAGAGCGCCACGTGTCCGCCGTGGAAGGCGCCCATCGTGGGCACGAGACCGATTGTCGACGTGGATTTCAGGGCCCGCAGGTTGAGTCGCAGATCCGCGATCGTGCGGAGGATCTTCATCGCCTGGTCACCTCGGTCCGCAACCTGCAAATCGACTCGAGATCGGCTGATTCGGCTTGGATGCCCGCAAGACGCGCTTCCGGCGAAGCGCTCGAGGGCAAAAAAAAGCCGCCGGACAACCCGGCGGCATTCGATCCGACCGACGTGCGCACCGGACGCGCGGACTAATCGCCCGCGCCGGACGCCTTCTTCTTCCGGAGTTCTTCGGCTTTGTCCCTCAGCTGCGTGGCTTCCTTGATCAACGCCTGCTGCTGGGCCGGATCCTTGATGTTGTTCGCCTTCAGCCGGAGCAGCAGACCCTTGTAGACCAGCGCTTCGATGTAGTCCGGTTTGATCTGCAGGCTCTTGTCGATCTCCGCGATGCCTTTGTCGACGTATTCCCTCTTCTCGTTCTCTTTCAGGCGCGCGTCGCGGAACGCCTCGTCCCAGTAGAAGGTCGCGATCGTGTAGTGCGCTTCCGGGTTCTTGGGATCACGGCTGGCACGGTCTTCGAGCTCTTTGATGGTCTTTTCGAACTGCCCCTGCCGGTTGTAGTAGCCGGCGAGCGTCATGTACACGGCGGGATCGCCCGGCTTGGCCTCTTTCGCCTTCAGCAGGATGTCTTCCGCGTTCTCGTAGGCGCCGGCGTCCTCGTAGATCTTCGCAAGCGCGAAGTAGTTTTCCGGCTCGCCCGGCTCGAGCTGAATCATCCGCTGAACCACGGGCTCAGCGCGTGCCGGATCGTTCAGCTTGTCGGCGCCGTAAGACGCCACCAGGTACTTCAGGGAGAGCTTTCCAAGATCTTTCTCGGCCTTCGTGGGCGCTGACGCCAGTTTTTCGGCGGCCGCCTGATAATTCTTGACCGCTTTTTCCAGAAGCTCGTCGTTGGCTTTGTCGCCCTTCTTGCTGGGTTTGTACAGGTTGTCGTAGCTGTTTCCGAGATAGAAATATGCAGAGGCGAGGTTCGGGTCCGCCTCGACCGTCGCCTCGTAAAGGTCGGCCGCCCGCTTGTAATCCTGCTGCTGGTAGGCCGTGTTGGCTTCCTTGAAGTTCTTCATGCCCTTCAGCTGACCCATTCTTGCGCAGCCAACCGTCGCCGCAAGCGCCATCGCCACGACGGTGACCGACGTTCCCCGCGAGAGCCGTAAGACGTCCCGTGTGTGCCCGTTACTCGACATGTGCCGATCCTTCTGCTGAATGACGTCGTGAGCTCGTCCTGGAACCCACCGTCAGGGTTGCAGCGTGTTCGCCTTCAGGCGGGCGAGGAAAATTGCCGTGGCCGAAACCGGGCAAGTATAGTGAAACCAAAAAAACCAAGTCAAGGAAAGTCGCCGCCTCGGCCCCCGACCCTTGCCGAGTTGCCGGCCCGGTCCCTATCATGAGAGAAGCGTCCCTGCGACAAGTGGTTAGACACCAGATCCGATGATTCGCTTCGAGAATCTCCTCGAGAAGGTCCGAGGCTACGCTCCGGAAGCCGACGTCGAGCTGCTCAGACGGGCCTACGTGTTCTCGGCCTTCGAGCACCGCGGCCAGGTGCGCCATTCGGGCGAGCCCTACCTGATCCACCCGCTGGCGGTCGCCGACCTGCTGGCCGACATGAAGCTCGATGCTGTGGCGATTGCCGCCGGTCTGCTCCACGATGTGGTCGAAGACACGCTGACCACGATTGAGCGGATCGAGGAGCTGTTCGGCCCCGAAGTGGCCCACGTCGTCGAAGGGGTGACAAAGATCAGCGCGATCCCGTTTTTGTCGAGTGAGGAGCGCCAGGCGGAGAACTTCCGCAAGATGCTCCTCGCGATGGTCGACGACATCCGCGTGGTCGTCGTCAAGCTCGCCGACCGTCTGCACAACATGCGGACGCTCAGTCATCTGCCTGAGGAGCGCCGCGTGAAGGTCGCGCAGGAGACGCGCGACATCTACGCGCCGATCGCCAATCGCCTCGGCATGAGCAAGGTGAAAAACGAGCTCGAAGAGCTTTCGTTCCGTTATCTCGAGCCCGAGAACTACGAGTTGCTCCGCGCCAAGGTGGACAGCAAGCGAAGGGCAAGCGAAGGGCAAATCGAGCAGCTGAAGACGACGGTCGCCGCGAAGCTCGCGGAGGCAGAGGTTCCCGTCCTTTCCATTGACGGTCGCATCAAACGGCTTTACAGCATCCAGCAGAAGCTGAAGCGCCAGAAGATCGATCTCGAGCAGGTCTACGATTTCATCGCGCTTCGCATCATCACCGACAGCATCAAAGACTGCTACGGCGTCCTCGGCATCATCCACCAGACGTGGTCGCCTGTACCCGGCCGGATCAAGGACTTCATCGCCATGCCCCGGCCCAACGGTTACCAGTCGCTCCACACCTCGGTCATCAGCGAGTCCGGCACGCCGTTCGAGGTTCAGATCCGGACGATAGAGATGCACCGGATGGCCGAGGAAGGAATCGCGGCGCACTGGAAATACAAAGAGGGTCGCGTCGGCGACCAGCGTGACGAGCGCCACTTCCTGTGGATGCGCCAGCTCATAGAGTCTCAGCAGGAGGTCCACGATCCGCAGGAGTTCATCCAGAACCTCAAGATCGAGCTGTATCCCGAAGAGGTGTACGCCTTCACGCCGAAGGGCCAGGTGAAAGCGTTCCCCCGCGGCGCGACGCCGATAGATTTTGCGTATTCCATTCATACCGAGGTCGGTCACCAGTGTGTGGGGGCACGCGTCAACGGCAAGATGGTGCCGCTCAGGACCCATCTGAAAAACGGCGATATCGTCGAAATCGTCACGCAGGCCGGCCACAAGCCGAGCCGGGACTGGCTCAACTCGGTTTCGACCCAGCACGCGCGGTACGAGATCAAATACCTGATCCGGCGCGAAGAGCGGGCGAGGGCCATCGAGCTCGGGCGGAAGGTGTTCGAAAAGGGCGCGAGGAAGTACGGCCTCAGTCCGAGAACGCTGGTCGAAGGGGACACCCTCGGAAAGATGCTGTCGGAATTCGATGTGCAGAAGGCCGACGAGCTCTATGCGGCCATCGGCTACGGGAAGGTATCGGCCAAGCAGGTTCTGGCGCGACTCGTGCCGGCGGATCGCCTGCGCGAGAAACCGGCCGAAGGCCCGGTCGCCGCGGCCGTCAAGCGCGTGTTCGGCACGGGCGAGGAAAAGATCAAGGTTCGCGGCTTCGACGATTTGCTTGTGTTCCGGGCGCGCTGCTGCAACCCGATCCGGGGAGAGAAGATCGTCGGGTACATCACGCGCGGAAAAGGGGTCTCGGTCCATTCCGCGACGTGTCCCAATGTCGTCAATCTACTCTACGATCCCGAGCGGCGGATCGAGGTCGAGTGGGACAAGGGCACCGAAGGGTCACGTTACACGGTGAAGTTGACGATGGAGGTCGAGGATCGCAAGGGATTGCTGGCGGCGGTCAGCGCGAGAGTCGCTGACATCAACACGAACATCAAGAACATGGAAGCCCGCACCGACGAGGACCGCCACGCCCGCATCGATATGACCGTCGAGATCAGCGATCTCAAGCACCTCGAGAAGGTGATCAAATCACTGCGGTCGGTGGACGGGGTGCTCGACGTGGAAAGAGCGGCGCGCTGACAGTCCCACTCGACCTTCTTCAGGCGTAAGACGCAATCGCGTCGATTTCGACCCGCACATCGCGCGGCAATCGCGCCACCTGGACCGTGGCGCGCGCCGGAAACGGCGCCGAGAAATAGGCGCTGTAGACCTGATTCATCGCTGTGATGTCGTTCATGTCGGACAGATACACCGTCGTCCGCACGACATGGGCGAATGAGAGTCCGGCTGCCTTCAGAATGGCGCCGATATTGTCGAGAACCTGACGCACCTGAACGGCGACGTCACCCTCGACCATCGCTCCCGAAGGATCAAGGGGGATCTGCCCGGCGACGAACAGGAAATCACCGGCTCGCACCGCCTGCGAGTAGGGGCCGACCGCCGTCGGCGCGTCGGGACTCGAAAAAGGGGTTTTCATCGCGACTGGCAAGCTCTAGGCGGCTTTGACGACCTTGTTCGACCGCAGGCAGCGCGTGCAGACGCGCAGGCGCCTCACGCCGCCGTTGACCATCGCCCGCACCTTCTGGAGGTTGGGCTCGAACCGGCGCGCGCTGACGTTGTGCGCGTGGCTCACCTGCCTTCCCACCACCGGGCCCTTGCCGCAAATCTCACACCGTTTAGCCATCCAAACACTCCCATCAATGACGAAATCACCAAATCACGAGAATACCAGATTACTCTGCTTACGGAATGATGACTCGCGGAGCATCGTCAGCCTGACCCGCCTCGCCACTGTCATCATCGGGTGGACGAACGACGCGTCCAATGACCTCGAGAAAAGCGCGGCGATTGCCGGGCGTCGCGGTCATGGCCGTGCGGGCGGCCTCTTCGACCCGGCGCAGCACGACCGCAGCGTCGCGCTCAAATGGCGTCCCGCCGGTCTGAGCCGCGTCCGCGAGAACCGGCTTGAGGGTGCTGACGAGCCTGTCGGCCGGAGTCGACCGGGGCCGATGCTCATAGATCACCCCTCTGGCGGCGGTTTCGTAGGTGGCGGCGAGCGCCGCCATCGCGTCGGCAAGGTCCTCATCGAAAAGCGGCTGGAGCTCCGGAGCCTGGTAGCGGACGAGAAACGTCAGCACGAGGAAGGAGAGCCGCGACTGGCGCTCGTTGAGGTCGCGCACCATTCGCGCGACCGACATGATGTCGTCCTGCTGCTGTCGGACCGCCGACGCGGGCGGATGCTCCCGCGCCGAGGCGAGGTAGGGACAATCAGACGGACAGGCGATTTCCACGAGCCGTTTGGTGCCACAGCACACGGCGCAGATCTGCTGGCCGAGCGCCGGACACGCGCGGCGCGCTTTGCGCTGTCGACAAAGAGGACAAAGCACGGCGACCCTATTGTATAATCCCGCCGAAAATCCAAGAGAACTCATCGGAACGCCCCTTGCACCCGCCCCCGGCGGGTGAGTTGGAGGCTCTTCCATGTTGCTGCGCCGCGAGTCGGCCATCGAGTACTTCAAAGAGCTCGTCGACGGTGCTCTGGCGAACCAGCACGTTGACGCCGGCGAGCTCACGGCGTTCTATGTCGTCCACCTGCTCTCAGAATTCGTCCAGCGAGCCGGAGATGGAGACAACGAGCCACTGGGCCCCCGGCTCATGACTGCCTTGGAGTCAGGTGGCGTGCGTCAACGCGCCACGCTCAAGCAGATCGGCGATGCGTCGCTTTTCGTTTCCGGCTTCTTCTCCGACTCCTTTCGACGCAAGCTGATCGACGTCGACTACTACGCCACCATCGGGGGCCATGCGTACAGCGCTTTGAGCCGGCACGAAAGCGACGCATTTTCCCCAGTGTTCGCGGAGCTTGCCAGGAAGTTCGCGGCGTTTGTCGACGTCCTGACCGAAGTCAGCGAGCGTGCGTCGTGCACCTCGAACACAGACCTCCTTCGCCTCTACGAAAGATGGGTCCGCACCGGCAGCCGACGAAGCGGCCAGCTTCTGATCGAGCGCGGGGTTGTGCCCAACGCCTCCGTCAGGAACAGTCCCGTCCAGTAGTCGGCGGCGTAACGGCCGGGAATCGAGCGCCGTATTTTTGCAACGGTACGGTTTCTTGCCACACCAGTGCGTCCCCTAAAACGGACGCTTTTTCGTTTACATCGATCAGAACCGTTTCGCTGCGAGTGGCGTCTAAGGGGATAACAGTTTGAACAAACGGTCAATACAGACTGAGAAAAGTTACTAAGTGTTTATTACCCAGGTTTTTGCGGTCTACATGAAATCGCGACGAGTTATTGGTGGCCGGCGTGTTCATTGAAATCGTCATCAGTTCGCGCGATCGGGGGCGGCAGGATTCCAGGTTGTTTTGCGACTCTACTCCGTGATAGTGTTGGCAATTCATTTGCATGACGCTAAGCGCTATTATTCGCGGTGCCCCCTGGGGGCGAGGGAAGGAAGGCGGTTATGAAGGACACTGCAAGGGCTAACGGCGATGCGATGGCCCGTTCCCGCTACAACGAGCTCAAAACGATGCTCGAGGAACGTCGGAGTCAACTGCGGGCCGAGGTCCAAGAGAAGATGCGCGACGTGCGCGCCGACGGGTTCGGCGGCAAGCTGACCGAAGTGCTGGACGCGGTCGAGAGTTCCGAAGCCGACATTCAGGAAGACATCGAGTTCGCGCTCATCCAGATGAAGTCCGAGACGCTGACGAAGGTGAACGACGCCCTGATGCGGCTCGAGCGTGGGGATTACGGCTACTGCTTCGAATGCGGCGAAGAAATCGGCGAAAAGCGGCTGCGAGCTCTGCCGTTTGCCGTGCGCTGCAAGGATTGCGAGGAAGCCAGGGAGGTCGCCCAGCAGCGCGAGCGCCAGCTCGCCCAGCGCCGGGGTGCCTCTTCACTGTTCCTCGACATGTAAGGCATCCGGCGTTCTGCTCGACAAGGGCTCCGCCGGTGGCGGAGCCCAACCCTCCTCACCGGCATCTTCTTGAAAATTTCGGGACCGGCGGATTTCAGATTGCAATCTGCATTTCAATCTGAAATCGTCAGTCTGCCTTCTTCGCCAGAAAAGAGGTCGTCGTGAGCGATCACGATCAAACCGAGAACGTCAAACCAGAGGACCCCACGATCGGCGATCGGCCGCTGTCGATTCCCGCCGAGTTGCCCGTTCTGCCCCTGCGTGACACCGTTCTCTTTCCGAATTCGTTCATGCCGCTCGCGGTGGCGCGCGAGAGCTCCGTCCGGCTGATCGACGATGCCATCGCCAACGGCAAGCTCATCGCCGTCTTTACCCAGCGGGATGCCTCGATTGAGGAACCCGGGCATCAGGACCTGTACGGCGTTGGCACCGCGACGCACATCCACAAGATGTTCAAGCTGCCCGACGGCAGCCTGCGTCTGATCGTCCAGGGCCTTCAGCGCCTGACGCTCGACGAGATCCTCGGAACGCAGCCGTATCTGCGCGGACGCGTGCACGCGGCGGAAGAGGATACCAACGACGCCGATCGACTCGAGATCGACGCCCTCGCTCGCAACATCAAGACGAATTTCCAGCAGGTGGTGTCGCTGTCGCCGCTGCTGTCCGACGATCTGCAGACGCTGGCCACCAACATTGCGGAGCCGGGACGCCTGGCCGACTTCATCGCCTCGTCGCTCTCCACGATCAGCACGGCGGTGAAGCAGGAGGTGCTCGAGACGCTGGACATCCGCGCCCGCATGGACAACCTGAACCGGATCCTGATCAAGGAACTGGAAGTGCTCGAGCTCGGCTCGAAGATCCAGTCTCAAGTGCAGTCCGAGGTCGGCAAGAATCAGCGCGAATATTTTCTTCGCGAGCAGATGAAGGCGATCCAGAAGGAGCTTGGCGAGGGCGACGATTCGACAAAGGAAATCGAGGAGCTCAACGAGAAGATTGAGGCCGTGGGAATGCCGGAAGCCGTCAAGAAAGAGGCCCTGCGCGAGCTCGACCGCCTGTCGAAGATGCCGCCGGCTGCCGCCGAATATACGGTGTCGCGCACGTACCTCGATTGGCTGGTGGCCCTGCCGTGGAACAAACGCACTGATGAAGTCATCGATCTGCCACTGACCAAGAGCGTGCTGGACGCGGACCACTCGGGACTCGAAAAGGCCAAGGATCGCATTCTC
>Ga0068858_100003122_pt1 | contig 16586 bp, 21 predicted proteins | sample KBSSwiS12_FD_66589 | JGI IMG/M metagenome (GOLD analysis project Ga0068858, IMG submission 66589) | Switchgrass rhizosphere microbial communities from Kellogg Biological Station, Michigan, USA - KBS Switchgrass S1-2 | ecosystem: Host-associated > Plants > Roots > Rhizosphere > Soil ...
CGGTCAGCTCCCGGTGGAGGCTGGTGCCGGCACCCAGAAATAATGCTACTTCGTCGCCGGGGGGCCTCAGCAAAGCCGAGGCCCCCTACCGCGCAGGTCGGATCGGCTAGCTACATCGAACTTGAGGACAATGCACTCGGTTGCATTGGGCCGGCCGCTCGCCCACTGTGTGGGTTCTCCCCCTTCGCTGTGGCAGGAGCTCACGAGCAAGTCCACTTGGTGGCCGCCAGATCAAAATCCTTTTTTGGTAGCTGAAGTTGGTAGCTAAGAATTCTGAGGTGTTAGTCGCTCGCTCGTAAGTTATTCATATATCGCGAGATTTTGGTTCCGGCTGGGCGGATTGCGCTGTACCGGCAGTGCCCATGCGGATCAGGGTGAAGTAACTAGCGACTTCGCAGGCACATGGCCCTGGCCGCACCATTTGACTCGAATCGCGGATACCACCTTGCGGTTCGGTCCGTGCTGGCAAAAATTCGGCAACCGTTTGAGACTCTGCCGCATCTCTGGTCCGATGAACTACGCGCGTCAAGGGAACGCCCCTATGTCTTCGGTTCAAAATGAGCTACTCGCATCATCAGACCCACGTCCCGCAGCTCGCGCGCAGACACTGATGCGACCATTCCGGTTATTGGCTACGATCTGCGCGTTGACGCTGGCGACAGCCGCCCGAGGCGAGGTTCCGCTCCAATGGGATTCGACCGGACATGTGGTTGTTCCGGCCATGGTCAACGGGACCGGGCCGTTAGATTTCATCTTCGATACCGGAGCCGATGAGACCGCGGTGTTTTCATGGCTGGCTAAGCGTCTGAATTTGCCTTCTGCTGGAAACGGCGAGATCAGCGGCGCAACCGGCTCTGCCGCGACCACCCTGTCACACATCTCCGAGCTTTCGGTCGACAGTCACAAAATCCGCGATTTTTTAGCCGTCACCCTGCCTGATCGTCCCGACAATGCACGGCTTGGCGGCGTTGTCGGGGTCGATCTAATGTCGGGCCGGCTCGCGGTCATGGAGTTCGGATGCGGGACCGTCGCGCTCCTTCCATTGAGTTCCTGGAAACAGGTTGTCGGAAGGCAGGCACACCTGGTCAACGCCGGGTCGATACCAGGTGGCAAGCAGCTGACTCTGCCGGTCGAGATCAATGGATCATCAGGCGTGGCGATGCTGGATTCGGGTGCCCGCACGACAATCATCAACTGGAATTTTGCGTTGGCGGCACATCTTGACCCCCAGTCGGCGGCCTTTCGCGATGGTGATCCTGCGCGCGGCGCAACGCGCAAAGCCGTGAAGTCGCGCGTCGGACCCATTGGCACGGTAAAATTTGCCGGAATCATCCGCGAAAGAACTACCGCGCGAGTGGCCGACCTACCCTTTCTCGAAGACGCAGGCCTGACGAATGCTGCCGTCATGGTCCTCGGACTTGATCTACTGAGAGGTACGCGTCTCTCCGTGGACTACGCGGCGCGGCGCCTCTGGATTGCACCCTCGACATGCGGGCAACAGAGCGGCGTCGACGCAGCGCTCCTCCATCCAGTAAGTCTCCTGCAATAACCGTCTGGTTACACCAACCGAGCCATCATCCGGTCCAAGTCGATGCTGACGCCGGGGACAGCGCTGAGGAGTGTTTGCCCTTTCAGCTCCTGATAGATCGGACGCCCATATCGACCGACTTCGAGCCGGTAGATGGCCAACGTTCTATCCGTGGGGTGTATCAGCCACACCTCGGAGACACCGGCACGCTCGTAGAGAGGAATTTTGACGCTCTGATCGTAGCTGGCGGTGCTGGGTGAAAGAACCTCTGCGAGCCAATCAGGGGCTCCTCGCACTCCGCGTTCGTCGGTCTTTTCACGATCGCAGACGATGAAAACATCGGGCTGAATCACCGTCTCGATCTTGTCATCAGACTCGTCAGATCTCGGCAAACGAACGTCGAACGGGGCGATGTACACGCAAAAAGACCTACCTTCCAGCGCACGGCAGAGCTCGCAGTAAAGCGCGCCGACCAGTTCCTGGTGGGTTCGTGAGGGAGAAGGCGGCTCCCTGACATAGGCGACGCCGTCGATTATTTCGTCGCCATAATTACGGGACCACTCGAGGTAGTCGCCGTAAGTATGACGCTGCGTATCGCGTTGAGTTACTGGCATGGGCTACTCCTATCCAGTGGTTAGCTGATTGTGACAAACGCCCATTATTCAGCAGGGCTGCAATTGATTACGAGCGACTCAAGTCAGTTGCGAACGTATCGGACTCAACTGCCGGAGTGAAGCCTCGATAAATGCCCAATAGGGGCAATTATTCGTACTACGACAGCTAACACGGCTGCGTTTCCGGAACAGGGCGAACCCGGGATAATCGAGCGTAACGCAGCGGAACGAACCCCGTAGACCGCCAATCAGCTCCCGCCATTGAAATGACCAAGATGGGTTGCCGTGCAGGAACAGAAGGGTCTCGCCACTGCCCACATCAACGTAGTGGATACGTGCGCCGCTCGGAAGGTCGATGAATCTCTGCTGCGCGTCGAGCATGGATCGCGGAATCTCGAACTCCGATTCACCGGTGGCTCGAGTCAGAGGATGCTCTGTTCCGAGACCTGCGACAACACCGAAGATCTCGATAAAACCCAATGTCGCCGTCGTCACGACCACCCATTTTCGCCGCGGTGGGCTCTCCACCAGGCCCGGCACCAACAACGCACTGATCAGGTTAACCACAACCACGGGAGCAGTGGCGGCCCGAGCCAGCCCAGGCGGACCCAGGATGTCCATTAGCGTAAGGACGACGAGCGCCACTGCAACCAGGTACCCACTTAGCAGCGAACGGGGACGATTCGAACACGCGACCAGCCAGCGATACAGGCAAGCGGCTGCCAGTGTATTTATCAGGCATGCGGATGTAATCACCACATACCGGAGCTGCGGAAAGAATCCGATCCCACGGACATGCGGCACGGCTTCTACGACGATGTTTGCCACCACGACCAGGGGCGCCCACACAACACATGCCGCCCATACAGTGCCCACGACCATCTCGCGTGTCCAATGGCGCGCCGAACTGGACGTGCCAACTTCCATACTTTATTGGTGAGGCTTTTAGTCACCAATAATGATGTTCGTAGAGCGTGGTAGACGCGCAGCGGCTCCAGCGTTATTTCACGCCTCTTCTGGACGTCATTGCAGGTGAGAAGTCATGGGCTATAAACTCACTGTCCATGAGCATACCTTCGTTGGATCTCAATCTATTGCGGGTTCTCGACGCCGTCCTCACTGAAGGAGGCGTTTCGAGAGCGGCGCGTCGATTGCACGTGACGCCCTCTGCCGTGAGTAATGCGCTCGCGCGACTTCGAACTCTCGTTGGCGACCGGCTCATCACCAAGAAGGGTCGCGGTATCGTGCCAACCCCGCGGGCGCTCGAACTCGCGCCCGTGTTGGCCTAGAGTCTGCGCGATTTGCAGCATGCTATTCACGGCGGTGCGTTCAATCCCGCGATGACTACGCGTAGCTTTACCATTGCCCTTTCCGACGCAAACCAGGTGGTGCTCCTGCCGCGCATCGCATCTTTGTTTTCGACCGTGCTGCCGCGCGCCCGGCTCCGAGCGATTAGCATTGATTCTATGGCGCCATTGGGCGGACTCGCAGGATCGGAGCTGGACGTTGTCATTGGCCCCATGCGGCGGATGAGGACATTCATGCTGAACTGTTGGTTGATCAGCCCACCGTCGTCGTTTGTCGGCGTGATCATCCGATCGTCTCAAGGCCACGATCTCGAGACATGATGGCCACACTGCAACATGTGGCTGTCGAGATGGCGCCGGGGAAAAATCTCCGTGATATGACAGATGCTGCGTATACCGCCGCCGGTGTTGCTCGGCACGTAGTAATGACTGTGCCCTCCTTCATGTGCGCGGCGGCGGTGGCGGCCATGACGAATTTCGTTGCTACTGTGCCCGAGCCCTTGTACGACGCTGTGGGGTTGACATTGCGCTTACGGACAATTCCGGCTCCGATACCGCCATTCTCCGTTCCCATGAAACTGTGCTGGCACGAGCTCTGGAATCGCCTACCGGGACCTTCCCATAGGCTTGGACATCACGATCTTGTCTTCTCTTCTGTCTACGACCTGCCATCCCAAACAATGCCCCGGTGCCGGTACTCGGGCGCGACGTAGACGGCTGCAAGCCAAGGGGACAGTTCCGGCCACTGCTCGGTGCCTACATCGTGTGCCAGAAGCGTCGCAGTACCGACCGGGCAGAGTTCCGACGAAGCGACAAGCGTAAGGGGCATCCGGTCCCGGATCAGGTGAGCCCGTAGTGGGTCAGTCAGCTTGCCCACGCCTGAGCGTATGATCGAAAGTGATTTGGATCCGCGGCTTCCGAACCGGCCGCGCTTCGCATCCGGCACATTTGTAACCGCTTAGTCACCGCAGCTCGACTGACATTCCTACCGCTCACAGTTCAAGCTTCACGGACTGTGATCGAGATCCGGGCCGTCGGCAAAACCTACCAAACTCCGACTGGCCCCTTCCAAGCCTTGCGTGGGGTTGACCTGGAGATCTCCAAGGGCGAGATCTTCGGAATCATCGGCCGCTCCGGCGCCGGTAAGAGCACTCTGCTGCGGATGATCAACCTGCTCGAGCGTCCCACGACCGGGCGTGTTCGGGTGGAAGGTACCGATGTCACAGACCTGGATGGTGAGCCGCTGCGGCGCCTGCGGCAACGCGTCGGCATCATCTTTCAGCATTTCAATCTGCTTAATTCCAAAACCGTACAGGAGAACGTCCGTCTGCCGCTGCGTGTCGCTGGCGAGCTCGAGCGCTCCGCCCAGGACCGGCGGGTCGCGGAGATGCTGGAGCTGGTCGGGCTTGCGCGGCATGCGGCGAAGTATCCGTCCCAGTTATCAGGTGGAGAGCGTCAACGGGTAGGCATCGCACGAGCATTGGCCAACGGGCCGCACATCCTGCTGTGCGACGAAGCGACGTCAGCGCTGGATCCGCAAACCACGCAATCGATTCTGCAACTGCTGTTGGAGATCAACCATCAGCTCGCACTGACAATCGTCCTGATTACGCACGGTATGGATGTCATTCGCGCCGTAGCGGACCGGGTTGCGATTCTGGATCACGGCACTGTCGTCGAGGCGGGAAAGGTCGTGGAAGTGTTCCTGAACCCTCGCACCAATGTTACACGTGCGCTTTTGGCTGAAAGCGGCGTTGAGTCCGAAGCTGCGGTCACGACAGACGTACGCGATGGGAGTCAGGTGTTGCGACTCACTTATCACGGAGCTTTGACCGAGCAGCCCTTGCTCACGACCCTGAGCAGGGAATCAGGCCTCGACTTCGCCATCCTGCAGGCATCCGTAGGGCGTTTGAAGGGGGTACCCTACGGGCGGCTCACGATCAAGACGTCACCGTTGGAGCAGGATGGTCTTCAACGCCTGCAGCAGACGTTGGATGCACAGGGCATCCGCCACGAGGTGTTGTGCTGATGGTTGGCTCGACGTTGCAGGCTATTCAATCCTTTGAATACTGGCCGGAGATCGGTGAGGGCACAGTCGACACATTGATCATGACGGCCCTGTCCCTGGTGTTCACCGTCCTCATCGGACTGCCAATCGGCGTCGCGCTCTTTCTAACGAGCTGGAGGCAGAGGTCCGAGCGCCCGTTGGTCGCACGTATTCAGGGATGGGTGTACAAAACATTGTCCCTGCTCGTCAATGTATTACGGTCACTGCCATTTCTCATTCTGTTGATCCTGTTGATTCCGGCGACCCGATGGCTCGTAGGAACCTCGCTGGGTGTAGCGGGGTCGATACCTCCGCTGGTGATTGCCGCGGCACCCTTCTTTGCGCGCCTAGTCGAGAATCTCCTGCGCGAGGTCGACCATGGTGTGTTTGAGGCGTGCCGGGCATTGGGCGCTACGACGCGCCAGACGGTGCTCTGGGCGCTGCTGCCTGAGACCCTGACAGGTCTGCTCGCCGCCATCACGGTTACGGCTATCGCGCTGATCGGCTATTCCGCGATGTCAGGTGTCATCGGCGGCGGTGGACTGGGGGATCTGGCCGTGCGCTATGGATATCAGCGCTTCAACACACCTGTCATGGTCACGACGGTTGCCATCCTGGTAGTGCTGGTTCAAGTAGTCCAGGTTCTGGGCGATCGGTTGGTCGCACGCCTGAGTCATCGCCGCTAACGATCCCCTACCCTCCGCGACCCCTATTCATGCCGCATTTCCATACAAGCGAGTTTCACATCTATGCGCAAGCGCCGAACTCTGATCGTTCTGACCAGCCTGCTGGCCAGCTCACTGGCCGCATTCCTGCCCGCCGGTGCGGCTCGGGCTGCCCAGGTCCTGAAGATCGCCGCCTCCGCCATTCCGCATGCGCAGATTCTCGAATTCATCAAGCCGCAGCTGCGCACGCAGGGCATCGACCTGCAGGTCAAGGTCTTCACCGACTATATCCAGCCGAATCTGCAGGTCGAAGAGAAGCAGCTGGATGCCAACTTCTTTCAACATCAGCCGTATCTGGAGGCCTTCAATCGTGAGCATGGGACACACATCATCGCAGTACCCGACAGCAAGGTGCACGTCGAGCCGTTCGGTGCCTATTCTCGCAAGATTAAGCAGCTCACCCAACTTCGCGATGGCGCGCAAATCGCCGTCCCCAACGATCCGTCCAACAGCGCGCGCTCCCTGCTTCTGCTGCAGAAGCAGGGACTGATCAGGCTCAAAGACCCCGCGAATATCTTCGCCACCGCGCGCGATATCGTCTGGAACCCGAAGAAGCTGAAGATCCGCGAGCTCGAAGCCGCAACGCTTCCGCGCGTGCTGGACGATGTGGACATCGCGCTCATCAACACGAATTACGCGCTCGCGGTCGGCCTGAATCCCACCCGCGATGCGTTGTTCATCGAAGGAGCCGACTCGCCGTACGCAAACCTGGTAGCGGCACGGCCCGACAACGTAAACTCACCGGCGATTCTCAAGCTGGTGGCGGCATTGCGCTCGCCTGAAGCGAAGAAGTTTGTGAAAGATACCTATCACGGTGCCGTATTGACGACCTTCTGAAACAGGGGGACTCTCCGCGCGGGGGGTCGCGGAATCACTCAGCCAGGAGACGCTCCACCGTACCTGCGAAATCCTGCCGCAGATGCGTATGAAACGCCCCACTGGCAGGGGCCGCGAAGCCCGTATGAATAGTGCGCACCCTACCAAGCGACACTGAGAACCATCGGATTCTGTACATCTCTGCGCCAGGGCCCCGCTCATGAAGCACCCAGGCCACAACGCGCCGGACGTAAGAACATGTGTCTTCGATCTAACGATGTAACCGTCTTGTTATTGCAGCACTCGAAATGGCGGTGTTACCGTCGAACGGAGGACTTGATTACCTGCAGGCCGGATAGGCTTTGGGGATACGCATGAAGGTCACGAAGAATTTTCCATGGTTCGAAACGGTGGCACTTCTTCTGATTCTGCTGCTTGCCACCGCTGCGAATCTGGTGCCCCATGACGGCGCGGTAGCTGCGGACCAGAGCGCGACGCAAGCACCGGAATAAGTGATTCCGTGCGGCCGTTCAGGCCAGACAACCGGCATTCTCGCCGCCTATCACGCACTCGGTGCGTTCTCGGAGACCGATTTCCGGGATGACCTCAAGCAGATCACCGTCCCGACATTGGTTGTGCACGGCAACGACGACCAGATTATCCCAATGGAGATCTCGGGCAACTTAACCGCAAAGCTCATCCCTCACGCCAGTCTGTTGGTCTGCGAGGGCGGATCGCACGGTTTGACGCAATCGGGTCGTCGCGGAGCTCATCTGCTACGGTCAAACCGACCAACTCCGTTGATTTCAGGCCGCAATGATGGGTGGTGACGGAAAGCGGGCACGCTCTGTTGTCAGCCATTCCCGAAAGACCGCTACTTTTTCGAGCGCAAGGTTAGCCAGCGGACACACGAAGAAGTAGGCGCGCTCAGATTGGACTGCCCGACCCGTGATGGGCCCATGTTGCGGCAACAGCATGGGCGTGCACACCGGGACCAGCCACTCGTCGAGCAGTTTCTCCGCGTGCAATCGCGGCCAAGTCCCTGCACCAAAACGGATTCCGGCATCTATGCCGGCTTTCACGAAGTCGGCAAGGTCAGTAGACCGCCGATGATACGCCCGTAACACCGGGATTCTTCGGGCGATGCCCGTACAGTCCGCCAATCCCCGGCGGATGAAGCCGCAGACGCGCTGCGGTGTCCCTTCAGCGGAGCTTAACGGCCCTTCAACTCTTCTGAGCGCGCCCGTCCCTTAGACGCTCACTATTGCACTCGAGGTCTCACTACCCCTTTATCCACCGGAGAGTCGTCATGAACGTAAATCGTGTTGTCAGTTTTGCTGCAGCGGTCGTCATCGGTGCAATCCAATGGGCAGCGTTCTTCAGCCCTGCACTCCATACGCAATCGGTGCAGGCGGTTGGCGCTTCAGTCGCAGGTAACGCGTCCGACGATTCGCTGCCGGTAGTCGTTGTTACGGCATGGCGTCAGTCGTAACGGACGCTGCGGAATCGCTCGATCATGAGCTACGCACCCGAGGCATCCCGGTCTCTATCATCGAGGGGCGTCGTGGCCGACACCGTGCTCAAAGCGGTCACCGCGGCTCACCCGAAACTGCGGTACCCGGCCGGTGGGCTCGCGAGCCGGCTGCGACTGCTGCGCAGATTTGCGCCTGCCGCCCTGGTGGATGCCGGGATACGCAAAGCAAGAGGCGAACGAGCTCGAGGCAACCATTGTTGAGTTCGCTTCCCGTTTTATTCGAGCGAGGAGAGCGGCATTCGCAAAGCCGCCGTCGCGATCACAGTCGGCGGGTACGACGAAGGGAACAGGCGTGCTCGAATCGCCTCGGCCGGCCACCACGTGGACTTCGCGCACCATTAGCGCTACGATGTAGTACTAATCATGCTCGGCGAATTCGAATACCTACTTTTGGCAGCGGCCGCCCGGCTTGGAGACGCAGCCTATGGCGCCGCGATCCGAGAAGAGATTGAAGCGTCAACGGGGCGCAAGTGCTCGATCGGCGCGTTGTATACGACCATAGATCGCCTGGAACAAAAGAATCTGGTGGAAACGTGGATGGGCGATGCGACGCCCCAGCGGGGCGGCCGGGCAAAGCGTTTGGTTCGCGTAACAGCCAAAGGCGTACGGGCCGGTAGGGAATTCTACGACGCGGTGGCACGTGTAAGCCGCGGAGTTTCGTGGGTCGTGAGGCATACCAGGAGCCATCCGTGACAGGGATCGGATGGTCGTTAGTGGGGGTTGTTTCTCGACTTCTGGAACGCGAAGAGCGCGAGGCGGTGTTGGGCGACGTGCTGGAGGCCGGCGAGAGTGCCTGGCAAGGATTGCTTGGCGTGCTTGGCCTGGTGATTCGCCGCCAGGCAGCCCTTTGGAAGAACTGGCAGCCTTGGCTCGCGGCATTCGGGGTGGCATTTCCAGGTAGTCAGCTTCTGATGGGCGTGTCGCTGTCTGTCAGCTGGAATTATCAACAGCTCCTTTGCCCCAGGCTACTCGCGGAAGGTTCGCTGACGACGCGCACCGGCTTCTTGCTGCTGATGTGCCAGTCGTTCCTGCTCGTTGGTTGGTCCTGGACCGGCGGCTTTCTGGTGGGATCGGTATCGCGACGGACTCTCTGGGCCAGTACGCTTTTGTGTTACGCCTCTTGTTTGTTTTGTCTGACGAGATTCCGCGTGGAGTCGCTGTCCCGGTTCTGCCTGCTCCTGTTTTTGTTGCCTGCGATCTGGGGGGTTGCCCAGGGTCTGAGAATTTCGACGATAAAGTTGAGCTCGGCAATGATCCTCGCAGTGGCGCTCACTGTATTGATGATTCCTGCGTGGAGCAGCCCAAGTCTGCATTGGTGGAGTCCGCCGCCATTGAGCCTGAATTGGGTGTTGATTTGGCCAGCATGGTATCTCGTGGCGACGGCGAGAAGATCTCCCAGGATGGTCCGAGGGAGCTGACGAACCGGATCGGGAGCAGAGAGGGAACATGCCCAGTGAGTTTTCTTTGTCGGTAAATGGCGCGAAGCAGATTGTGTCCGCGGCACCGGAGACGCCCTTGCTGTTCGTGTTGCGCCATCAATTGAAATTGACCGGCCCGCGCCTCGGGTGCGGCATGGCGCAGTGCGGGGCGTGTGCCGTGCTCCTCGATGGCGAGGAAGTCCGGACGTGTGTAACACCCGTCTCCTCCGCCGTGGGCAGGCAACTCACGACCATCGAAGGGCTGCCTGCCCTTTGGGCGGCCCAGAAACACCTGAGCGCCTCCGACGCCGCCAAGACGCTGCATCCGGTTCAGCAGGCTTGGATCGATGAGCAGGTGCCTCAGTGCGGCTACTGTCAGAGCGGAATGATGATTGCGGCCGTGCAATTGCTGGCCAAGAACCCGAATCCAACGGTGGCGCAGATCAAGGACGCGTTCACGAATACGCCGCCGTCGCCGCATCTGTGCCGGTGCGGTACCTATGTCGCGATCATCGACGCGGTACAGCGCGCGGCTAAGGCGATGAGGGCCTGAAAGGAAGGAACGCCATGACAGTGAGCACCGAAGATTCCGCCACTGCAACATCTGTAGTAATGCTCACGCGGCGTGGCGCGGTAAAAATGGGCGGCGCGCTCTTTGTTTCGTTTGCGTTCCCCGCCGTAGCTTCCACCGATGCCGCGGTGATCGGAGCTCCGCTCGACCCGACGCAACTCGCATCTTGGCTCGAGATCCGCAGTGACAATACTATCGTGATGCGCACCGGCCGAACTGAGACCGGGACCGGAATGAGCGGTTTCTATACTCAAGTAGTGGCCGAAGAGTTATGCGTCCGGCCGGAAGCGATCTCACTGATCATGGGTGACACGGACAAGACCCCGGATGGTGGTTATTCCGCCGACTTCCGTGACGGTATGGCAAACGTGCGCAAGGTGGCAGCGTACACGTATCAGGCGCTGCTCCGGCTGGCGGCAACACAACTCAGCGTGCCGGTCGAAGACCTCACAGTCGTCGACGGCGTCGTTTCCGGCGGCGGCAAGACGATTCCCTACGGACAACTCGTTCAGGGGCAGCATCTCGATCTGAAGATTCCAGTGAGTGGCGAGCCCGCGAAGTCCGATCCGACCAGGTGGGTCGGTATCACATCGCTCGATGGCTATACGGTGACGGGTAATCCTCCGACGAAGCTGCTGAGTCAGTGGAAGGTAATGGGCAAATCCTATCCCGTGCCCGGCATTCCGGACAAAGTGACCGGCAAAACCCGATGGACCTGCGATGTCACTTTGCCCAAGATGCTCTATGCTCGTATGGTGCGCCCCGCAACACTGGGCTCAACCCTCATCTCTGTCGGTGAAATAGACAAGAAACGGTTTCCAACCGCCGCGATTGCAAAGAAGGGAAATCTCGTTGCGGTCGTCTCTCCCTCTGAGTGGGAGGCCATTAGCGCTGCGCCCGTCGTCGCCGCCGGAACGAAGTGGACTAACTGGGCAGGCCTGCCTGGCAACGAGAATGTCTCGAAAACGCTTCGGGCACAAAAATGGGATGCTCCCGCGGAAAGGGGTGAAAACGCGGCAGCTGTCGAAGCGGCCATAGCGAAATGCTCCAAAACAATTTCCGCATTTTACGAGCAGCCATATGTGAGGCATGCGCCGATCGGCCCGTTTGCGGCCGTCGCTGACGTTCGCAGTGACGGCAGTGTGACCGTGTGGACGCATTCGGCCCAGTCGCAGGGTCTGCGCGCACGGATCGCTCACATGCTCGGAACCACGCCGGACAAAGTCGTGATTCGCTGGGTGGATCACTCGGGCCAGTATGGACGCACCACGCTTGGTGGCGATGGTGCCGAAGCCGATGCAGTGATTCTCTCGCAATTGACCGGCAAGCCCGTGTCCGTCCAATGGACCCTGCAAGAGGATTTAGCCTGGTCCAGCGTCTCTCCAGCATGGATATCCGACATCCGGGCCGGTTTCGACGCCAATGGCCGCGTGATCGCGGTGCGCAGCTCGTTTTATTCGCCTCACATGTTAGATCCGCGCCCTGTTGGTGCCCTTCTGGCCGGTATGCCTTGCAGCACCTCGAAGCCGAGCGGATTTGTCGCGACGCAATGGCCGTACGACAAGATTCAGAACCGGTCCGAACACGCGTATGGAATGCCAAACCTGGGAGCCGACACGCCATCCGGCGGGCTGCGTGGCCACATCATGCGTACCCCCGGACAGCGTCAGCAGAACTTTGCATTGGAGTCGTTGATCAACGAAGCCGCTGCATCGGTAGGGGCCGATCCAATTCAATTCCGACTCGACCACACAACTGATCAGCGTCTGATCGACATACTCAACGCCACGGCCAAGGCCGCAGGATGGGAATCGCGGCCCTCGCCGCACGCAAAAGCGCGCAGAAGCGGCACTGATCCAGTTACGGGCCGCGGCGTCTGCATAATTGTTCGTCAGAATTCCTATTGGGCCGGCATCGCCGAGGTTGCCGTGGCTCCTGCTACGGGCGCGGTGCACGTAACAAAATTTACTATTGGTGTCGAGCCCGGAAAAATCATCAACCCGCGGCAACTCGACCGTTGCATGAAGAGCGGGGTCGTCATGGGTCTCAGCGAAGCGCTCAAAGAAGAAGTTACCTTCGACAGGAGCAAAGTGACCAGTACGGATTGGAGTCGCTACAAGATCTTGACCATGGAGGAGACCCCCGAGATCAAAGTTGTGCAAATCTCCCGCGACAACAAGGGCTTCGGCAGTGGTTCAGAGGCTGCCAACGCGGTCGGTCCCCCTGCTGTCGCTGCCGCGTTCTTCGACGCAACCGGAGTTCATGCCCGCAGGATTCCGCTGACGCCCGCGTATGTGACGACGCTGCTGAAGGACTAGCCTGCTGCCCTTTTCAGAACGCGGATAGCCTGCTCACCCAGGTAGTCGGCGGCGCAAACGCACAGCAGCCGATGAGAAAATAATTCTTTGGTAGCTAAAGTTGGTAGCTAAGAAATCCGCGATGTTGGTGTGGCGCGTGCAAGTATTTGATTCTGCACCGCAATTTGGTGCCGGCTGGGCGGAATGCACTGTTCCGGCAGTGCCCGTATGAATTAGAGTGAAGTAACGCGCGTCGGGCCGTCCGATTCTGGGCCACGTCGGGAATCTCCCTGGGAGCTTCGACGAGCGATCGCAGTCACCTTGCGCTGATGTCCATCTGGTTTTCGATCAGGGCTCGTTCGCGTAGCAGTTCCCTTTGCAGCTCCTCCTCGCTGGGCAACGTGAAGCGATAGCGCGAGGCGAACAGTTGCTGGCTCTCGTGCAGGACAGAATAACGAGCAACGGCCTCGTTCTTCTCGGAGCAGAGAATCAGACCGATAGTGGGGTTGTCGCCTTCGAGTCTGTGCTGTTCTTCATAAAGGCGGACGTAGCCATCCATCTGCCCGATATCCTGGTGGGCGAGTTCCCCTATTTTCAGGTCCACCAACACGATGCACCTAAGCAGGTAGTTATAGAACACCAGGTCGATGTAGAAATCTTTGTCGGCGAAGCGGATACGTTGCTGGCGTGCTATGAATGAGAAGCCACGGCCTAATTCCAGCAAGAATTGCCGAAGGCGCGTGATGATGGCGTCCTCGAGCTGGCTCTCGTGCAATTGCGGTACGCTCGGTAGATCGAGGAACTCCAACACGTAGGGATCCTTGAGCACATCGACTGGCCGCAGTACCTGTGCGGACTGACGTTGACCCTGCCGCACGCCGGTCTTGTCGGCGCCCGTTAGCAATCGCTGGTGGTAAAGGCTGTTTATCTGCCGCTCCAGATCGCGGCGAGACCAGTTGGCGCGCACGGCTTCGGCTTCGTAGAAGTGGCGCGCGTCGGCATCAGTCACCCGCATCAAGGTGCGATAGTGGGACCAGCTTAGATTGGGGTGGAACCTAGGGAGCAATTCCCCACCCGCTGGGTGGGGAATTGCTGCTGGATCGGGATGTGCCTGTGATTCGCGACCCGGCGGGTGGGGAATCCGGTCTCGGTACGCCAAGTAGAACTGACGAAAATAGCCTAGATTGGTTGCGGAGAACCCCTTGCCATAGCGATCGGTCAACTGATGAGCCAAGCGCTCGATTAAGGCATTTCCATAGGTCGCTCGCTCACCGCCCTGCTGAAGCGCTTCGACCACCTCGCGGCCGATGTGCCAATAGGCTGAGACCGTGGCATGGTTAACCGCGCGCACGACCTGGCCGCGTGCGGCGTCCAAAATGGACGTGATGCGCCCAAGCAGATCGTCCGTGGCCTGCAAACGAGCGCTGTCAACACCTCGGCCACTCATGGCGCCGACCGCCGATCGCCGAAGGACATCGCTTCACATTGATGAGCAACGAGCGCTATAGCGTTCCAGGTATTCATCGCTGAGAATCCGGACTCGATCACCCCAGAATTTGGAGGTCGGTCAGTTCCGAATGCTGAGTTGGGAAAACCGCAACTGTCTGCGACCAACCAAGTGTGGCGCCACCGACAAGAGTCGGGCACCACCCGCGCAGGTTAGCGCTGCTACGTCAACAAAGCGGGAGGGGGTTTCAGCAATGGCCTCCGAATCCAACGAGCCCCATGCGCCCCGCGCAAGCCTGCCTGTAATGCGCCTGCATCGAAACCCGGCCCCCGTGGCTGCGATCCGCAGGACCAACTCGCTGATATCACCCGGTGCCTTAAAGTAATCGGCGCCATCGCAATCACCGTCGAAATCGCTCTCAGAACGCAAAATGGTGAGCAGGACGCCGACATCGCCAGATGCCTGCGACACGGGGTAGTCGATGCGCTCTCGACAGAAATTGAGCGCATAAGCCGGCTCCGTTCCTCCGCGGCGAGCGACGCGCCGTGAGTCTCACCCACGCGAAATTGCTGGCGCTGGCCGCGAGTTGGCGCGCCCGTGCCAGATCCTGCATGCACGAGGCGCAGGGGTCCGGCAACGTCGGCGGCGTAAACGGGCCCCCACGATGAGCGCGAGCAGCGTCAGTGGTCACAATTGCGGAACGGCTGTGACGACCGTCAGCAGAAGTGCCTCGGTCGACTCTATCAGGAGCGCGTGGCAGAACTGAGAGGCTCGATGGAGACGTCAGTCTTTCATTTTCGAGGCTTCTCAGCCGACTCAGGTTCTGGATCTCGACGGAGGGAACAGGCCTGGACATATGGGTCGCCAACCGCCCAGGCTCTTTGGGTCTTCGTTTCCGATCAGATTGGATCGGGCAAGGATGCTAAATACTCCGCGGTACAGCGCCAACGCGCAATGTATGCCCGCGTCGGGCCGGAGAGCTTTCTCATCATGATGGGTGGTATCTATCTGGCTCAACCAACCCACGGCAGGTTGGAGTTACTCGTATCGGCGCGACTGGACGACGACTGGGAGCTACCCGAATTCAGACCACTCCCCGGAAACCAGACTTGGGTCTTCTTGCGCGCGAATCACCTGAGTCAAGGAATTCATACCGAATACTACGGCGCGCTTTTTGTTAAGCCATTGCTAGGCAAAGAGCCCACCGTCACTTTGGTGGACATAGCGTCGTTCAGTGACATAGACGACGAACTGTGCGAGGAAAACGGGCGCGACAACGAAGACGCTTCGCAGGCTCAAATACTGTCGACGGCTCAACACGTCGATTCAGTTGACGTGACGGACGTCAACCATGATTCCAGGGACGACATTGTCCTTCGCGTTTCGGAGCAGGACTGTCAGACACGGGATACCACGGCCAGAAAGCATATTTTCGTGAATACAGGCACAGGCTTCCCGCAGGATTGCGCAGGCTGCCACCGAAATCAGAGTCGTCCGGCGGCCGGTAACATTCGCAGTGCAAGCCCGACTGCCGCACTGCCGCTGCTTCCGCCGGCGGACCGCGGGTTGTAGTGTGGGATCCCAGTCCGAACTCCGGTGTGTTTGGTTTTACCGATGAAGATCGCGCCGGCGTTTTTGAACACGTACGGCTTATGGTCACGGAAGAGGACGAGCCCATGTGACTGTAGGGAGAACCGGTTGCGCGTTGGATGGCCAGAGACCGCGATGAGTACGAGCGGCCGATCACTCCCGCCGAGGTGCGCGCTCTGCTCGCGAGCGCCCGCGCCCGGTGTCAACCTGCTGGGTGACGCCGAGCGCAACTACTTTCCCAGGCCGCCCGATGCCGCGGGGGCTGGACGCCATTCTCGCCGGGCGCACCCGCGGGGACGTGAACGATTGTTCGGGCCGCTCTGTCAGCTCGTCGGCGATGACGATCAACTCCTGAAGGGTGCGGCGCACAACGCGGTGCAGATCGCCGCGGCCCAGCGGTCGGGGATGAGGGGGCGCCGGTCCAGGCGGCGCAAGGTTGCGCGCTTGCCTTCGGTCGTCCCCTCGATTAACCCGCTACGCCTTCCGGCCTCTCACGGCACAGTGAACCGTGTCGCATGGGTGGTGCCGCTCACATCCTGTCCCTGGAGGTGCTTTCCCGACAGGTCGAAGTTTTGGATTGCGAACGTACCGTTGTAGGCCTTGCCGTCGGCGCTCACGGTATCGGTCTGGATCTCGGTGAAATAACCGACCAGCGTGACGCCTGTCGGGTCGAAGTTCCAGCCCACATGGAA
>Ga0068858_100003127_pt1 | contig 16567 bp, 11 predicted proteins | sample KBSSwiS12_FD_66589 | JGI IMG/M metagenome (GOLD analysis project Ga0068858, IMG submission 66589) | Switchgrass rhizosphere microbial communities from Kellogg Biological Station, Michigan, USA - KBS Switchgrass S1-2 | ecosystem: Host-associated > Plants > Roots > Rhizosphere > Soil ...
AATCCTTCTTGGGAATTAAACCTCATCTCGAAAGACGAGCTGCGGACCTTGTTCCGGCCCTGCGGCAAACCATTGGCGTGTTGTTCTCCGCCATGGATTCAACCTCCTCATTGTGGACCAGTAAGAGCGGGTCGGAACCGGTGCCTACATCCGGGGCCCCACAGCAATTCGTTCTTGACCCAGTGCGGATCAATCGGAAGCGACTGGGAGAAATGTTCCGCAGTGGAGTGGCCGAACTGCAATCTGTTTTCCAGTCCATACTTTCGCCAGATACATTGGCGGAGCTCCAACGGGTGGCTCGGTCGGAAAGCGACGATTTTGACTACTCAGCGGAACTGTGGGTAAGAACGGTCTATGAGTTCGCGGTTGCGCATCATAAAGCAGTTATCAGCCGTGACCATATCATTCAGGCGCTCGCTCCGTTATTCAGGGGGCGGGTATTAACCTTCCTGATAGAAAACCGGAATGGCTCCGCGGAAGATGTCGAAAGCAGCGTTGAGAATCTTTGTCTGGAATTCGAACGTCTGAAACCGCATTTACTGGAGTTATGGAAATAGAGAAGGTGAGGTCATCATGCGAGAAATCATTGTCAGCGAACTAACTCGAGCGATACAGGAACTTGCCAGAGACTTCGCCCGCTTTCTTCCTCGTCTGATTGTGCTAGTGATTATCGCATTCGCGGGCTGGTTAGTCGCATATTTGCTCAAACAAGTCGTGCGCAGCATCCTGCGATTGATCAAGTTTGACAAACTCTCCGAAAATGCAGGTGCGTCTCAGCTGCTGTCCAAGGCGGCTCTTCCTTCAGCGACAGAATTGTTAAGCCGCTTAGTATTCTGGGTTGCGTGGCTGGGATTCATCCTGCTTGGCGTCAGTGCGCTGGGGATTTTTGGCCTCCAGGATCAAATCGCCCGCTTCTTTGATTTTTTGCCACGTTTGTTTACCGCATTGTTCATTATTTTTTTCGGACTGCTTGCTGCCAGCTTCTTTTCTCGTGCCACGCTGCTCGGCGCTGTGAACGCCGGCTTCCCTTCAGCGCGGCTATTAAGCATGGCGATCCGGGTCATCATCATGGTTTTCGTCTTATCCATGGCTTTTGAGGAATTAGGCATCGCCGAGCAGACCATGCTGGTAGCTTTCGGAATTGCCTTTGGCGCCATCATGCTTGGCTTGGCGATTGCGTTTGGAACTGGTGGCAAAGATTTGGCACGCCGATTTCTGGAGAGGCGATTTGTCCGCGGCAATAAAGAAGAAGAGAACGAAGACGAACCATCACCATTGTAAGGGTGAGTGTGTTAGCAAGGACAACTTGTTCGTAGCTAAGTTTCCCAAACACGACAGCATTCAACGATCGTAAATCTGTGTCAACTTTTTCATTCGCGTCTTCATCTCCGCGGTCAATGTCGTTGCCTGGTAACGCCACTTCCAATTTCCACTTACCGTGCCCGGCAAATTCATTCGCGCTTCACTGCCCAATCCAAGTATGTCCTGCATGGGAACAATCGCAATTACGGCCACCGAAGCTAGAACGGTACGAATGAAAACCCAATTGATTGGCATGTTTTCAAGCCCCAGGTATGTCGTGGCAAACTCGCGCTCCTTTTGTATGTCCTCGGCAGTCCGTGTACTGTCTCCGATGCCCGTGCTGGTCCACCATCCGACGGTGGTGTCGTTGTCGTGGCCCCCGGTGAAGGCTGCCAGTTCGCGGGAATAGTTATGGGGTCTAAACGACGGCCCTTGGGGATCATTTCCGAATGCGAACTGCAAGATACTCATACCCGGGAATTCAAACTCCTTGCGGATCGCTTCTACTTCCGGTGTAATCACGCCCAGGTTTTCAGCCACGATGGGCAATTCTGTTAATTCGCGCTGCAATACATCGAAAAAAGCCCTTCCCGGACCCTTCACCCATTTTCCGTCAATCGCCGTGGACGCTCCCGCCTGCACTTCCCAGTACGCCTCGAAGCCTCGGAAGTGATCCAGCCGAACTAGGTCGAAGAGCTCAAACGAACTGCGCAAACGGTCGATCCACCACTGATAGCCGGATTGCTTCAGCACGTCCCAGCGATAGATAGGGTTTCCCCACAGCTGACCGGTGGCACTGAAGTAGTCGGGAGGAACTCCTGCGACCACAATGGGCTTACCACGCTGGTCCAGCTGAAACATTTCCGGGCGAGACCATACATCTGCGCTGTCATGCGCCACATAGATTGGGATATCTCCCATAATCCGTATGCCATTTTGTCGGCATCGATGTTTAAGCTTGGCCCACTGGCGGAAAAATTCAAACTGCTCGAACTGGTAAGCTTCAATTTCGGGCAATAGTTTTCTGCGCCAGTTTTCGAGTGCGACGCGATCTCGTGTCCGTAATCCGACTTCCCATTCGGTCCAGACAGAACCACCGTGAAAATCTTTAGCAGCCATGAACAGCGCATAGTCATCCAGCCACGTCCCATGGTTCTTGCAGAACACCCTGAAAGCGCCGGACTGATCGTTGGTATCCTTTAAAAACTTTCGCGCAGCCTTGCGAAGCAGAGGCTTTTTGAAAGCAATGACTCGGCCATAATCGACAAAATCTGCCGGCAGCGGAGGTGCTAAATTTAAATCGGCGAGGTCCAATAGATCTTGCTGAAGCAAATCGAACAAGTTGATGAGTAGCGGATTGCCGGCGAAAGCAGAGAAGCACTGGTAGGGAGAATCGCCATAGCCGGTCGGGCCCACAGGCAGAACTTGCCATATCGTTTGCCCCGTCTCCGCTAGGAAGTCGATGAATTGTTCAGCTGCGCCAAGATCACCAATCCCATGATCCGACGGCAAAGAGACAATGTGAAGCAGGATTCCACTGCATCGCTGGTGAATCACTGTTTCACACTAATGCCATCTTCAGAGTGACGCAAGCTATCCGCGACATAGAAGAATGGATCCTCTTGCATAAATGTTCGGGGTGACCCGGAACGATCGGTTGACCATCCAGAGGGGATAGGCAATCGAGAAGGCCACGAATTGCCACTTTCGGCACTAGCCTATGATTGCCCCGTTTAATTTCTAGATCAAGCATATGACTTGGCTGCTATTCATAACCATCGGCAAGAATCTGTAATTTCTCGGATCGCTATCCTGATGTCGGAAGTACATCTTCGCTGTGAATTCTAACGATTTGATCCATAGATCGGCGTATCCTTATGCCATAAAAACCTCGGTTCGATCGCACTCTGAAACTTTCATAACGCGCAGCCCTCTTCCTGCACTCCTTTTCCAACACCCCACAGGAGTTTGTCACCACCTACCTAACGGTTTCCAGATCGGGTGCTGGCAGTGTCCGAATCGAATGAACCGCACTAAGGTTCTGTCGCTCTTACCAGTTCTCATTGCGTAGACGCGCCAGTTCTAATTGACGCAGTGGAGTCCGCAGTAGGTAGGTGTCCATTGTCTGGGGCATCGGGAGACGACTGCAATGAAATTAAAAATTGGTGTACTAGCCTGCGCTATGGTTGCAGTGTTTAGCGCAGAACTTGCCAATACACAAGTGAACCCGTTCACAAAGGCGCAAGTAGCGGACCGCATCCGCAAAGTAGAAGACGGAGTGGATGAATTCCGCAAATACTTGGATACCCGAGGTGACGACGCTCGCTCAAGGGCACAATCCGCAGAGAACAGCGGAGCGACAACCAGACGTCGTCAGGCAAATCCTTCCAATACACAGGCCCGTCAAGATCAAGCGAAACAGACAAAGGATGATTTGGAAGACGCGCTCGACGACCTCAATCGGTCTACAAACCGGCTCCGTCGTAAGTTCGATCCAACTTCCAATTACATGGAGACCCGGGTCCAGATGGAACAGGTCATGGATAGCGCACGACGAGTCAACCAAGTTATGACCCGCGGCAGTTATGGTACGCAGCCGGAACGTTACTGGGGAGCCCTAAGGACAGGTATCAACGACTTGGCCCGGTGCTACGGAATCACTCCCATGGGCGTTTGATTTATCGGGCGGGGCGGGTGAGATCGAGATGGTGAACGGACTGTATTGCATGATTCAGCATGGGTGTCCTATTCGCAATCAGGATGAGTGTGCGCCGGCAAACGAGGCCCGACTTCGCGAACTTCCTCCCCAAAGCCAGAAAAACTTGGATCAGCGTGCCTGGTCAAGGCCAACGCGGCGGATTAGGTCCGCAAAACGAGGGTCGTTACGCATAGGAATGCCGGAACTCGAATCCGCAGCCTCTGCCGTCTTTGCAGAGCAATCAAGGCTAAGCTTCAGGGGAATCCGAGAATAGCCCCGTTTGTTTTTCGCTAACCGCGCATCCCGTACGCCGGTCTTGGTGAACCTGTCGAATCTCTTTACGGACGGAGGAGTGATCGAGTGCTGAGAACAATTGAGGAGTGTTGCTGGTTCCGACACTCCGGGTAACTGGTAGTCTTACCAGTTCATCGCGTTCCTACACGCGGCTTAGAGCCCCTCGACTCACTAGGCTCCGAGGAACACTAAGTGAGCCTCTGTTTCCCATCGAGACATCACGTGCCAGCACCAGCGCATCTCATGGCACACCGTTTTTAGGTGTGAGGTGCTGCCATGAAGGCCACCGTTGTAATTTTGGTTGTTCTCAATTTCAATCTTGCATTCGCCGCTGTTAATCATTCACAGACTAGAGCTCAAAACCAAGCACAGAACAGGCTTTTACCTTTGTCGTTTGAGCCGAATCGCGGGCAAATCAACCCTAATGTACGCTTCCTAAGTCGTACGCCAGACGCGGCCTTCTTTTTCTCGGCAAACGAACTGGCCATAGGACTAGCCAAGGGACCACGGGACAGTACTAGTTTCCGAGTCAGTTTTGAAGGCTGCACAAACCTGACCGTCTTAAAAGGCACAAAACCTCTTCCGTCTAAATCGAACTATGTGGACGTCGACCGGCCTGCACGTTCAATTACCGGAATTGAAAATTATGCCGCTGTGGAATACCAGAACCTATATCCGGGCATCACGGTGAGGTACTACGGCACACAGCACAAAATGGAACATGATTTTCGTATCGTTCCAGGAGCCGATCCGTCCACAATCAGACTTCAATTTCATGGCATTACGAATTTAAGAAAAACACAGAACGGTGATCTCCGTTTCGAAGTTGACGGTATTCCCATGACGCAGACCCTGCCCGTGGCATATCAGGTGATAGGAACAAGAAAACAGCGTATTCGCGCCGACTACGTTCTGTTGGCAAATAATCAGGTGGGTTTTGCTGTCCATAATTGGGACGGCAAGCATTTATTGGTAATCGATCCAATCCTAGCCAACTCTACTTACCTGGGAGGGGATACTGAGGACAATTTAAGTTTCGGCACCAGCCTCACCGCGCGGACCTCAGTTTCCAGCATCAGTTCGGATTCGAAACAAAACGTATATATCACCGGCACGACAACGGCCATCGATTTTCCAATCACCAGCGGCGCCTTTCAAACGACTCCTACTTATGTATCGCAATTTCACTCTGACACCACTTCCCAATCAGGCTTCGTTACCAAGCTCGGCAAGTTTGGGGCGCTCATTTATTCCACCTTTCTGTTGGACTCAATTGCCGCTGGTTCTGTGAGCCCCGACGGTCATGTTTACGTAGCGAAAAATGGCTTCAACAACTTCAATGGCCCAGGCAGTGGTTTCGATCCAGGAGTGCGCATCGTCAAGCTCGATCTCACCGGATCAAAAATTCTTTACGATTACACCTATGCCGGTTCGCAGACTGTGGATTGCAACGGCATATGTACCGAAGCGACCTCGGTGGCCGCGACATTCCGAGGAATAGTTTGGATCGCCGGTACCAACACGGAGGTTCCTCTCAAGACCACGCCAGGCGCTTATCAGGCTACGTCTCCGAGTGGAGGGGCGAATATTGATGGGTTCGTGCTTGCATTAGATACGAATAAAACGGGCGATGCTTCGGTTATGGCTGCGACCTATATTGGTGGCAGCAATGGCGACGACCGGATCGCTTCGATCACCGTCGATCGACAAGACAATGCAGTTCCGTCCGGTGATTCAGACGCCGGCTATTTTGTTGGCACAACTACTTCGTCTGACTTTCCCAAAAAAGCCGAATTCAATTCGGGTGGGACAGACACGGGTTTTTTCGCAGGGATCAGTGCGGACGGAAAGCGTCTAATTTACTCGGCGCTTCTTCACGACGTTCAAGCAACATCGGTTAGCTCCCAATTCAATAGTAGGCTTTATGTCGGAGGCTCAACGACTTCGACTACCTTTCCGGTTAGCGGCGGCGCCGTACAAAAACATAACGCGGGCAAAAGAGACGGCCTGTTTTTAGCCTTCTCCATAGCGCCCAACGGCGCAGGCACGATGTTCTATTCGACCTATGTTGGAGGCAGCGGAGACGACGTAGTCACGGCGGTTGGAAGCATCGTTGACTCCAATGGTGCATCCGGTCAAGGGGCTGCAGGCTGGACCGAGTCGTTGGATTTTCCCACCAGCGCAACTGCCTTTGCCAAAGTGAACCCTCAACCGAACGGTAGAGCGGCCTTTGCCATGTCCATCACGTTCATCGACATCCCGCAAGTTCAGAGCTTCTACCGGTTTTCCACATATGTCGGGCCGGTCATGAATGACACATCTTTTCTTTTGCCAAGCCCGGCCGGTATGACCATGCCAAATGCTTGGAATGCTTGGATCGCGGGGACCACCGACAGTCCGAACTACCCAACAAAATATTCGCCGGTGCAAGCTTCAATGCATGGGTTGCAGAGCGGCTTTGTTTCAAAAATCGTCGGTAAGGTTGATTTGAGCGTAAGCGCGCATGCAACTCCCACCCACGTGCAGCGCGGAGATACCATGATTTATCACATACGTGTTGTCAACCATGGGCCAGACGCGGCGGAGGGCGCGACTCTGATTCTGAGTCTGGTTGGACCTCACGCTGCCAATCGCCTGTTCTTGGGGGTCAAGACATCTTCCGACGACGCAAGCTGCCCAACCGCAAGCGTTGATTCCATATTTTGCTCTCTAGGTCCAAACAACATGATGCCACCACATGCCGTCTATTACATTGATGTTTATTTGAGAGCGGCATCCAAAACTCCGGTAACTTATCCTTTTTTCGCCACATTATTTAGTGCGACACAAGAGCTGACGCCCGACAAGGCAGACAACCGGGTCTCACTTACAGTGACGCAACCTTAGATGCGTATTCGTGTCGGAATAATTAGCACAAGGGTAGCCAAGGCAACAGCACTTAGGCCATTGATGTGGCTGTTCACAGCCCCTCATTTTTTCTGACAGCGGCAGGAAGAAGTTCGGAATTACAGATTAGGGATGATTGGGATCGACTCTCAGATAGGCGAACAGAAGCGACTTGCCACTTGGCTTGTGACTCCCTCCGTTTGGCTCGATGGTCACAAATACCGCGTCAATTTGAGCGAGGGTTTTCGGGTCATCACATTTGAGAATCCAGCGCTTTTTAGCGGCGCTGTCCTCGTAGAAAACACCAAGATTAATCGCTTGTTCTCGTTCCGGCCCGCGCCGGCCCCAGGCCTGGAATGTACTGGCTCGCTGTATCTCGCTCTGACGATCCAGGTCGTAGGCGTAGAAGATCAGCGACTTCCCTTTCGTGTAAAACACTCGGCCATACGGCTTTTGAGTCTCACCGCTTCGCGCGACATCATAAACTTCTGCGACGTAGAGATCGCGCGCGCCCATCAATTCGCGGATGTCGCGATCGTGGGAAAGCAGCTCGTCCTTTTGATCTAGGGAGGCTTCGCGATCACGGAGTAGCCGATTGAGGTCTTCCACGTTTGCGTCGAGAGTCTTGGCACGCGCAGCATCTTGGGCTGACTGCCGGCCCAAGTCTTCGAGTTTTTCTTGCAATGCCTGCGAATTGGACTGAGCCACGTCAAGCTTTTGCGCCAGGTCGGTACGTTGCTGGGCTAACTCCTGGCTTGTCGCATCACGAGTATGCAAATCATTTTCAAGGCGGTTTTTCGCCGTTTTTAGATCGTTGATCTCGGCGATCTGTTGGGCCAATTGCTGCCGTATTGCGGTGATGGTCTTGTCTCGCTGTTCGATTTCAGCGCGCGCTATCTGACGTTCATGGCCGGCGTCGCTGAGTTGCGCCTCCAGAGTGGGCTGGGTTTGCAAAGCCGGAGGTGTAACTACGAGCTTCGCTTCTTCCGTTCCTCGATGAACCCCTACACGATAGGCATAAAAGCCAAGAGCGGCGAAAAGTAAGATACCAGCCGCGTACAGCATCCACACGTGTCGCCAAGCCGATTCGCTGGAAAATGGGGGAAGTCGATGGGGGGCCTTGGAAATATCTGTTGGGCTTGAAAACTTATGTGACGACTGCTCTTCTTCCTGCGCCAGCCGTTTGAAAAACTTCTTTTCCGCTTCTTCTTCGGACCAGAACGAAGTTGATTCGACAAGTTCCCCGCCCTCGCAGGCTGCAATCCTGGGGATTGCGTGACTGACAACAGTTTCGTAGTGCCGAAGGGATTCCCTGCAGGACTGACAAACGACGAGGTGCTCCCGTAGCTTCTTGTGTTCTTCCTCAGTCAACTCGCCTGAGGTCGAAACGGCACAGAGCTCTAGGAACTCGCTATGGGGTTCGGAGAATGACACAGCCCCCACTCCCAGTTTGACCGAGAACTTTTATCATATTGTTTGCTCGCCGGGCAATTTGCTACCAAAAAGCTCCCTGCGTAATTTCTCCAGCCCGCGGAAATAGTGGTGCTTGATGTTCCCTCGGGACTGCCCCAGCTTCCGTCCTATTTCTTCGAACGTATAGCCCTCTACAAAGAAGAGGCGCATAGTCTGCTGCTGGTCCTCTGAGAGAGCGGCGAATGCCTTGTTCAAGCGATCGTTTTCAAGGCTTTGGTGGATCAGTTCGTCAAGATCATTGGATATGGCGTTGGGATCTTCCACTGCATCGTCTAGGTCAATCCGTGAGTAGAAGTGGCGGGAGCTTAGATAACGCCGCCTAGAGATGGCGCGACGATAAGTCATTTGAAGGATCCAGAACCTTGCCGGACTTTTCGAGGCGTCGAAGCTCTTGCATTCGCGAAGAACCAAAAGAAATATTTCCTGAACCAGGTCATCTGCTTCGGACGCGTTTCGCACAATTCGATAGGCAACTCTGCGCACGCTGGGAGCGTGACGGCGAAACAGCAAAGCCAGCGCTTCCCGACTTCCCTGAGCGACTTGTACCAAAAGCAATTCGTCGGGAATCTCAGTGGTTGGAGTCGGTTGGTTGGTGGAAGCGGTTCCGGCCTTAGCGTCCTCGCCGGTTACGGCAAAGTCGGGCAGACGGATTGTCACAAAGCTGTCCATCGAAACTACAATTCCCTTCCCCGTTCCTTTGTTTAGTTGGGGTTAGGGTTTGAAGAGGAACAAATCACAGCCAAGTGCTGGAATATCGGCATTGAGGCTACAACCCGCGCACACTCTCGCGCACCTAAACGTTTTAAGATTCAATAACTTACAATTTCAACAGCCACGGCGGACTCAGTCTGACCTTGCTTCCGCCTATGATTTTTCGAACGTGCTGCGAGCGTCACAGACATCTCGAAGCCGTGCAAGATCAACGTACATATAGCATCAGGGCCTCAAATTGTCCAGCTATTCTGCTCGTGGTGTTTTTGCACGTGTCGCTCCTTAATGAGTACACGTGTTGGATGCGAGCAAATTTTTCGATGCATTGGGCAAGCGGGTGCGGTCCATTAGGAAGATGCGGCACTTTACCCAAGAGGACATGATGGACTTTGGTTTTTCTGCTCGACACTGGCAACAAATTGAAAAAGGTCGTCCGATCACTATGAGAACTTTGCTCCGCATTACGATAGCTTTGGATGTTCCCCTGTCACAGCTAGTTCGGCGCCTGCCACCACCCGTCATCCAGAAGTAGCCCTGTGAACTTCGAGTTGACTTCGTTCCCTAACGCAACAAGCTAATCTGCTCGTGGTGGGGGCGTCGCAAATGGCCTAAAAGACAGGCTTGGTCGACGAGAAACAATTCTTTGCAGCATTAGGGCAGCGGGTCAAAAGACTCCGCAAGTCGAAAGGTTTTACTCAAGAAGACATGATTGGTTTTGGCTTTTCGGCTCGCCATTGGCAACAAATAGAAGCCGGCCGTCCCATCACTGTTACAACACTTCTCCGTATATGCGATGCGTTTTCGATCCGAGTTGGGCAGTTGATTGAAGGTCTTGATCGCGGGATTTACGGAAAAAATCGTAATGTGTTGCGGAAGATTTCACTCCATCAGCGTTTTGGAACCTTGGAAAGCAATCGCGAACGTCAATCTTGAAAGTTAATATCTCCACACCGGTTCCTCGGCGTCGGTTTCCGTGTCATATTCTTGTCTCTTTTAGAAGTGTCAACTAAGTATTGACTGGCTCGGACTATAGCTTTGAGAGAAAGCAGAGACGTGACGTTCATTACTTGTTTTCGTTGTAATACTCTCCCATATTCCTCAAAGCAAGATCAGGCCCCGGTCCGAATCCCCGAAAATCTTGGATTACGTTGTAGCAAACAAGCCGAAGGTTTGGAGTTCGTGCGTGAATGTCTAGTGATAGGGAGACCGAAGGGCTAAAGATCGCCCGATTGTTGATGGTATTGAGTAGTATCTCGCCACTCTTTCTTCTTTGGGGAATTCGAGGCAACAAAATTGTTCCTGACCGTTATTTGATTCCCTCATGTGTAGCAATGCTAATTCTGCCGACTTTGTTCCTGTGGCTGCGAACAAGGACAGCGATGCAACAGCAAGATCGTCGTGAATTTGTTATCGGCCATGCCGAGGACCACAAAGGCCACATCCTCGTCTACTTGTTTGCGATGCTGCTACCTCTATATCCGATTGACACAAGCACGTGGAGAGATTTTTGGGCACTACTCGCGGCCCTTGCCTTAATCGTGTTCTTGTTTTGGCACCTCAATCTTCATTACATGAATTTGCTATTTGCTTTCTTCGGTTACCGTGTTTTTACTATTTTTGCGCCGAAAGACGACAATCCTCTGAGTACCGAATTCACGCAGGTTTTGCTCACTCCCTGCATTTCCCTCGAACCTGGTGAGAAAGTTGTTGTCTATAGATTGAGCAGTTGGCAAGCAGCTAGAGGCTTTTGGCGCGCTCGCCCGAACTGGCGACTATGGCCCGAGTGGTTCCACTACTTCCCAGAACTCGACTTCTCGACCGCGTGGTTGTAAATTTGGTCTGGACGTAACTTCAGGTTTGGCCGTCAACCGGGAGCAGTCGCGATCGCTTAGTGGAAGCCGACTGCCCATTATTGACCGGAGCAAGCTGGCACCAGATCACGCGCGCTTCAGCCTGTTGGCTTGTTTAACTGGAACGCGTGCGCACTGCTGCAGTCGTTAGACGCTCGCACTGTCCCTTCGCGGCCACTCAGCTCACGAAGCAACCACGCCTTAGCTATTTTCCAGTCGCGCTTCGCTGTTTCGGGCGAAATTTGCAGGGCTTCCGCTGTTTCTTCCACGCTCAGACCGGCGAAGTAACGCATCTCCACAACCCGGCCTTTGCGGACATCCACCTTGGACAAAGAGAGAAGAGCCTCGTGGAGGGCCAGCACTCCAACGCCTGGCGCAGGTTTGCCGTGAATCTCTTCATCGAGGGGCACCTGCGCGATACCTCCCCCCCGTTTGGCGTACCGGCCGCTGCGCGCATGATCCACAAGAATGTGGCGGATAACTTGCGCGCACAGGGCAAAGAACTGCACCCGGCTTTCACAGTGGATGTCATGCCCGCGAATTAATTTGAGGTAGGCCTCATTCACCAAGGCTGCAGATTCTAGAGTGTGACCGGGGACTCCGCGGGCCAGGTGTTTGCGGGCAATTCGCCGAAGTTCCTGGTAGACCATCGGCATCAGATCGCCTAATGCGTTCTCATCGCCCTTACCCCAGGCCATGAGCAGCCCAGTGATATCCCGGGAGCGCTCGACTGCCATGGCGGAGAGTCTAGCACGAGATTTTTATGCATGGGTGACCCTTTCCAGGCCAAGTTCCCGTTATTACGTCGAGCAGATCACAAAACGACTGCTTCCCGGTCGCTACTCGGGCAGGGACAAGAAAAGGAGAATGGTCATGAAGAGAATCACAATTTTCGCCAGCATCTTGTTGTGCACCGTTGTGCCCCAGATCCAAGCACAGGATCAATGTTCTAACTCTGATTTGCGCGGAGTCTACAGCTTCGTAGCCTCCGGAACTATGAGTGGCGTAGGGGCCTTTGCCACCGCGGGGCAAACGAAGTACGACGGCGAAGGGAATGCCGCAGGCCTCATCCAAATCAGCCTGAATGGCAACGTCACGCCGTTGATCCAATGGACCGGGACCTACAATGTGGATCCCGATAACTGCACCGTGACCAAAACCGCCAACATCCCGGGTGTGGGAACCGTGCACTTTTTTGGCACGTCGGGGGACCGCTTCAAGGAGCTACGGTTCATCGCAACCGACAACGGCACAGCAATCAGCGGCACCGCCAGGAAACAGCGGGACTCCCGTTGAGTGTCTACAGCGCCGAGCCTCGTATATCCTTGTGAGCGACAGCGGAGCCGTACATCTTCACGGCTCCGCTCCAGAGGAGTGCATGCGATGACCATTCTAGAATTCCTCCGAAGCCGGAGGAGGGCGGAGTATCCGGTATTCGCAAAAGTCCTGAAGGCGATGCCAACGGGGAAATTTGATTATCGCCCTCACGAGCGTTCGCCATCGGCGGGAGAGATTGTTTGGACACTCGCCCGGGAGACACAGGCGTGCTGCGACCTTGTCGATACCGGACAGTTTAACTGGGTCGCGGAGACGCCGCCCGCCGATCCGGAAGCTATCCTTTCCGCGTTCCAAAAGTACAATGCGGCGCTGGACGATCGAATCGAGCGGATGGATCAAGGCGGCTGGCAGAAACAGGCGCGGCTTCTGATCGACGGCCAGCTCTTCCGGGAAGCGCCGGTAGGTGAGTTCCTTTGGTATATCTTCTTCGACGCCATTCATCATCGCGGCCAGTTGAGCACTTATATTCGGCCGATGGGAGGGCAGGTTCCGTCGATCTACGGCCCGTCAGGAGACGATCCGGGTTCTTAAACGAGGACCCAAGAACCCGTTAAACCCGCTGTATCTTGAGGGCGGCGTATTGGCGCTCGAGGTCGGCGACGAGTGTTTGAAATCGGGGATCCGGGCGCAGGCGTTCGAGATGTGGATCGACCTTGAAGAAGGGCCAGCAGGGGTTGCCCGTGTCGACGCTGCGTTCCAGCCAAGCCATGGCCTTTTCCGTTTCGCTCAATACGGCGTAGATGCAGGCTACCTGATAGTAGGCGTGGTGCGCATGCCCAACGGTAATCGGGAGATCGAGTGCCTTCCGCACACAGTCGAGCGCGGCAGAGGTTTCATGGCGCCGGGCGTGCAGTATGCCTTGTAGACTGACGAGCAAGGGCTCATCGGGGTATCGTTTTAGACCCGCCGCCAAACGTTGCTCGGCCAAACTCAGGTCTCCGGTCATGAGCGGAGGTTGTGGGCCATAGTATGAGCTCCAGTAGCCGGGCGTTTCTCTCAGCCTGACCTCCGCCGCAACCTCAGCGCGTGCGAAGTCTCCGCTATAGAGATAGATAAACTCGAGATTGTAAGTATGGTTCTTTGGATTCGAACGCAGCGCCTGTTCGTGGGCCCCACGCGCTTCCTGAAACCGTCCAATATGCAAACAAATCGTGGCCATCCGGTTATGCGCCCGGTCAAAATTAGGCCGCACGGCTAAGACCTGTTCCAGAGCTATGATCGCTTCTGCGTGCTGGAAATTCTTGGCTGGGCTCCATAGGATCGCAGACCGAGCCCAATGTCCCTCCGGCAATCCTGGATCCAGCGCGAGCGCTCGGTTGCAGTGATGTTCCGCCTTCTCCAGCCAGGTACGCTGCGTTTCGAAGTAGTAGCTGATTTGCATCGAGATGTAAGACAGCCAGGCGTGCGCCAGCGCGAATTCGGGGTCGCGCTCGACGGCTCTCGATAGGTGTTGATCGGCGATTCGGAGAGTTTCTTCTCGGTCGGAGTAACTCTCGCGAAGACCCTGCATGAATTCATCAAACGCTTCTGGGTCAGCGCTGTACCGATCGCGGGATTTCGGTACAGGCCGTGGAAACCGGGTTTGCAACGATTCCACAACTCGGCGCCCGATTTCGTCCTGTACGTCGAAGACGCTTTCCAACATCAAGTCGTGTTGCTCAGAGGTGATCTTTTGCGTCTTGTCATTGAAGAGATGCATCGAAACGCGCCACTGCGCTCCCAGCTTCTGGACATGCCCCTGCAACACGTAGTGGACCCCCAGATCGCGACACGTGCGGGCCGGGTCGGTCCCCGCCGCACAGTTGAGTATTGCTGACGTAGGAAGAACGGTAATATCATCGAGACTCGCGAGCATAGTGATCAACGAATCAGCAAAACCAAGCGACAATGCTTTGCGTTCTTCGACTTCGCTCAAGAACACAAACGGCAGCACGGCAATCGACGGCAGTGGTGTCGCGATTGCCGAGGTTCCAGCAGAAGATCCCTGGGGGGCCGCACAGCCTCCGAGTGCTTCCAGAACCGCGTCGGCCAAAGGATACCGATCCGCTGGATTCTTGCGGAGAAGTTTCTGCGCAATGGCAGCTAGTTCTGCACCCATCAGAGAAGTAGCATAGACTGGAGGCGGATCATCGTGAAGGATCGCGTGCAGGGTATCCGCCGGCGATCGGCTAGGCCACGGATGTTGTGTTGTCAACATTTCATAGAAAATAATCCCGAACGCAAAAAGATCACTACGCTCGTCAATCTCCTTCCCTTGAATCTGCTCCGGTGACATGTAGGCTACGGTTCCGAGAATTTGCCCGGGACGACTCAAACGTTCATTACTCACGTCTTCGTTGTTCGGCTCGACTAATGTCATATCCGTCGTGGCGTCGATCTCTACTTGGAGCACACGAAAGGCCGGCGCTCGGGTCGCAAGACCAAAATCCAGCACTTTCACGTAGCCATCGAATCGAACCATGACGTTTTCAGGCTTCAAGTCGCGATGGACAATGCCCGCTCGATGGGCAGCGCGAAGCGCCTCCAGCACCTGCCTGGCAATTTCAAGGCTTCGCTCGACTGGAAGGCCGCGCTTGAACCAGTCGCGCAGCGTCTCTCCCTCCACCAATTCCGTCACCAGGTAGTTTGGACCGACATCGTAGAGCGTGCAGATATTCGGATGGTTCAGCGAGGATATCGCACGCGCTTCTCGCTCGAATCGTTGGCTGAACTGCTCGCTGGAGATTTTGATGGCTACCGCGCGTCCTAGGCGCGTGTCTAGCCCGCGGTAGACCTTTCCCATACCACCCTCGCCCACCAAGCCAAGAATCTGGTACGGACCAAGTCTCGCGCCAGGCGTGAGGAGGGTGCGTGTCACCGCCAAGTCGCCAGCTTCAGCCCACGCCCTTTGATCGACCAGTCGCTCCGTGTCGCCGCTCTGTGCCAATAGGGATTCCACTTCCCCGCGCAGTTCGGCATCATCTTGACAGGCTTCGGTCAGGAAGCGATTTTGCTGAGTCGGCTCTTGTTCCAGGGCCAAATGGTAAAACTGCTCGATTTTCCGCCAACGTTCCGGGTCCATGCGCCTGCCGTCCGGATGAGTCTCTTATGTTACTCCACCCCCTTCCTCGCCTGCGCAACTGTTCAACCGGCGAGAACCGCTCACATATCACACTGCGAATGAACTTCAAAGACCGTATTGAATCCAAATGATTTCTTCGGCAAGTTTTGTAAACCAGATTCAGATGCTTGAGCTTGACCACTTCAGCTTGTCTTGTGCCCACTGTCGCGGCGCAGGTCCCGGATAGCCGACCACTCGTCCAGAACCGTCGGATGCCGGCGCACCGATGACCTGGGAAATCCAGCCCGCCCCACACCTGACCGCGATCAGTCACTCTGTCGAATCAGACGTAGATCTGGCCCGGTGATCAACCATTATCTTGCGGTACTCCTTCAGGCGGCCGCCTGCAGCCTCATTCGCGTTCGCGCCTGGGCTTGCATGAGCGTCGACTGTTCGGTGGTCAAAGGCAGAGTCCCCCTCATGAGCTGCCGGACATGATGAGGTTCCCACCGCGGCCGCATGATTCCCGCGCCGGAGTACGACGCTTGCCGCGGACAAAAGCCGCCACTATCCCAGGGTCTTGCCGGTTGTTGGATGCTGAACCCTGATCCCTGCTTTCATGTCGTCCTCGTCCGCGCGGTTTGGGCGGCGAGGGCGACGTCGGGCTTCGCGTGCTGCTACATCAATGCATGGGAACTCTATTGAGGTAAGAGAAAGATCGAATAAAAGTGTCAGCAGCCTAACTCGATTTAATTTATCCAGTTGTAGGATTGGATCAGTCGTTGAAGGACTGGCCAGCTTGGTCAAGCGCAATTCGGTGTTAGACTGGCAGCACTTGAGGCGAATCTCCGTGGAAGAAGCTGTTCACTCCCCTCGGTTAGTCCGGTTCGGAACCTTTGAAGTTGACCTTCCAGCGGGAGAAGTGCGCAAGGGCGGAGTGAAGCTGAAACTCACCGGCCAGCCTTTTCAGGTTCT
>Ga0068858_100003143_pt1 | contig 16534 bp, 8 predicted proteins | sample KBSSwiS12_FD_66589 | JGI IMG/M metagenome (GOLD analysis project Ga0068858, IMG submission 66589) | Switchgrass rhizosphere microbial communities from Kellogg Biological Station, Michigan, USA - KBS Switchgrass S1-2 | ecosystem: Host-associated > Plants > Roots > Rhizosphere > Soil ...
GAATCCGTGGCATTGAAATTCACGACGCCGAACGGTGCGAGGATGGCACCGCCGTTCACGATATTCGTCGCATTGACCGTCAATGAGCCAGCGACCGAAAGCGGTGTCCCGAGCGATTCCGCGGTCTGTCCCGCCGGCAGAGTCGACCCGAATATTACGTGACCGTCAGCGGCGGAGTCCGCAATTGTGAATGAGGTCTGGGTCGCCGGATAAATGCGCTCTGCGTTGATGGTGAGATCGCCAGCGAGCGCCAGCGTTCCACTCAGGTGGGTCGGGTCCACGGGCTGGAAAACAACATCGCCTGAGCTGTTCAGGGTGGTCATACCCACGCCCTGGAGCGTCACCAGGCCCGACAGCGCGATCTGCTGCGCGTTCACCGTCAGCGATCCGGGTCCTCCCAGCGCAGCTGCGGGGGCCGTGACGTTTGAATTGCTATCAGAGATGGAAACGTAGGGTGCGTTCAGAACCGAGCTCACTCCGAACCCGACGCTGATATTCGGAGCGTTCAGGCTGATGGAGCCGCGCATCGACAGCGGCGAGCTGTTGTTGAGCGCGATCGTGCTATCCGCCTGCAATTTGAGGAAGTCCAGACCGGATGCGGCGAGTTGCGTGGTGGAGAGGCGCGCCAGATTTCCGTAGGACGCGGTGGGACTGGTACCGACCGAGCCCGATATCAACTCAATCGTTGCGGGCGCCGGCGGCAGTGGTGCCGCTCCCGGGCCTAGAACGACCAACAGGGGACTGAGGTCCACCTCGAGTGATCCACCCGCCAGAGTGCCCAGATCGCTGGTTCCTGCATGCGCTTCCATCGAGCCCAGGAGCGAGATGGACTCGACGGATCGGGCGAGTATCGAACCGCCGGCGCTGCCGACGATCGTGTGCCGGTATCCGCCAGTGCCACCGATCACATTGACGTCCAACGCCCCGCTGGCGCCGGCAACGTCGATCAAAGAGCCGGCATTGGAAATGATCTGGCCGCGTTCCGCGAGGAGACTCACGCGTCCGCCGGCCACCACGTTGCCCAAGAGCAGATTCTGCGTGTTCGGTTTGAGGAGGACCGTGCCTCTGACATCCAGAACGCTGCTGGCACCGAGCTCGATGCGCTGATCGGGCAGGTATCCGGGATCTTTGATGAGCGTCGGTGGGGTGATGTGCGCGGTGATGCTGCCGCCGGCGGCATGCACGGCTCCATCAATCAACAGGCTGCCCTGACTGACGAAGGCGATTTTGGACAACGGGTCAGCGGTGAGGCTCGATCCGGCCTGCATGTCCAGATTGCCGAGCACGGTCGAAGCCGGGTCGGTGCCCTCACCCACTACCTGGAATGTCAGGTTCATCGGCTTGCGGTTGTAGGCCGGCAATAGTCGGGACTGACCGAAACCAGCGATTACGCCGCCGCCCGCGCGAGTCAGGTATCCCGGTGACAACATCAACGTTTGTGCCTGCGCGACAATGTTCGTACCGGAAGTAACGGTTAGAACATCATCGCTGTCCGCGTCAGCAGCCAGCGGGGCGGTGGCCGTGAGCGAGATATTGGAAAAACCGTACTTTGAAAAGAGTCCGGATTGCAGGCTGAGCACCCCGCCAGGAGCCTTCGCCGGATGGGTAGGAGCGGAAGGGTCGGTAGGAGCGGAAGGGTCCGTAGGACCAGTGGGATCGCTGGCGGAGACCACGGGAAGATCGTCGATACGCTGGCCCGCGGCCCACTGATCTCCCTGGGAGATCGAGATTCGGGGCGCCAGCAATGAGAACGAGCCTCCCAACGCACCCTGCACGCCGAATGCATCGAGCGAGACGTTGTTGCCAATCTCCAGAGCCGACTGGTACGGCGAAGCATCAATCGTGATGGATCCGCCGGTGCCGCCCGCCAGTGCATTGTTGGCATAAACCCATGCACCGCCGCTGGCAGCCAATCGCACATTGTCACCGATGATCAACTCACTGCCGGCCGAGGATGCTGAATTTTCCGGCGCGAGACTCAAAGCGATTGAGCCTCCATTCTGATACGCCGGTCCCAGCACCGAGAGGGGCGCATATTGCGCATTGTTGGTCCATTGGCCTCGCACATCGAGCGTCACTGCGTCTGCGATGTCGATTCCATTGCGCGAGCCACCGGGAAGGCCCGAAGTCGCCGTTTCCGCGCTGAGGAAACTGAGATTGCCACCGAGTGCCGTAATGTCCGACGCAATCGAAATGCGGGCGGCTTCTATCTGGAGTGAAGCGCCAACGCCGAGATTCAACGGCATTCCGGACGGCAGCGTAACTGTCGAATTGCTGTATATCTGTGTCTGAGAGAAGCCGCCGTCGGTGATATACGAGGGTGAGAGTTGGAGAGTCCCCTGTGGCAGCGGCGCGCCATCGGCCACGATCACCGGCAATATGTTGTTGCTGAACGTAATGCCCGGCGCGAAGAAATCCGGCACATTACCGGTATACACCGGAGTGGAATCGCCCAGGATGAGGGTCCCGCCCTTCGCGATGCCATTACCGCCGATGACGTGCCCGGCAAGATAGCCCATGAGACTCTCGGCAGGAATGGCGGCGGGATCCCGCTGATACAGGCCATTTACGGCCGTACCGAGCAGCGTGCCCTGCAATGACATCGCGGGAGCTGCGAAAGTGACGGTTCCCGCGGAAAAGCCCTGCGTGTATCCCGGACTGACGTGCCCCAGGCCCGGCGTCGGGCTGGTGATCTGCACACCAAAGCCATTGTAGTTCGCGGTGTAGGTCGGATTGAGCACGCCCTTGTAGAGAGTGTTGGGATCCGCGATGCTGATGTCATAGAGCTTGCCGTTCGCCCCGATCAGTTGTGTTGTTTGCGCGACGCCCGTCGTATACGTCCACTTGCCACCCGAAACATCGATAGTGGTTCCCTTGGCTACCACTACGTCACCTTCGGATTTGAAGCTCACTGAACCGCCTACCGAGGTACGCTGAGCGAGGCTTTCCGGAATGGCCTGCAGCAATGACTGCCAGGATGCCTCGCTGATGATGGCGGGCTTGCCGTTGCGGATATCCACAATCACGGTCTGGGCCTGCAGCGGGCCACCCCTCTGCAGCGGATCATCCTCGAGCTCGTTGCTGCGCAACTGGAGGGTCTGCAGATTGGCCGACATCGGCACTACCGCGCTACTGCCGTGCAGGTTGATGTTGGTTCCGGCGGCAACGCGGATCTGCGCGGCGCTGTTGTCCGTCGTGAGTCCCCTGTCGGGATTGGCCGCGGCCGTCACATTGAGCGTGCCCGCCGGAGCCGTGATCTCCCCCGCGATATCCACTTCCTGGCCGGTCAGCTCGATGCTCGACTGAATCTGCTTCTGGCCTACGACGGCAGTGGTCGGATCTGACAATTCAGGCAGGATGTCGATCTGGCTCGTGGCTCCGATTTTGAGCGTTCCGCCCTGGTTGTTGCAGATCGAATTGTCCGACGCGCAGTTGGCAGCTCCATCGCCGTTGGTCTGCTGGTTACCGGCTCGCAGAATGACTGAGCCGTTGGCCGACACTGCGGTGGTGGCGGAGATGCGACCATTCTGATTGACAGCCATTCCGACGAGCGACACGTTGCCGCGTGGAGCAGAAAGAGTTGCACCGTTCTGGTTGGTCGTCGTGCCAACGCCCGGCTCGCCATTACTGCCGGTTGGGCTGCTGCCGGCGACTTCAACGATGAGTCCACGCATGGATGGATCGGTGCTGCCCGCGAGATAAAGGGACTGCCCGGCAGCGAGTACGATCTGACCGTCAGGCGCTGATAAACTGCCGCCGTTGGTCACGTTCTGAGCGGCCAGCAGGATGCGACCGCCTTTGGGCTCGGTTGCGTTGATCTGAGCTCCAGGCTGCACCGATATCTGCACCGGCTGCGGCTTGCCGGCCGCATCCAGTATGGGATTACCCGCGGAATCAGTTATGTAAGTTCGGCCATCAGAAGAAAACGCCGAAGCGGGGGGTTTTTGCTTGCTCGGCGCCAGAATGCCCGAGGTCAGCTCGGCATCCCCATTGGTCATTCCCAGGGAGGAAGCGACCAGGCCAGCGACGTTGACCGAGGAGCTCGCTCCGAAGACAAACCCGTTGGGATTGATCAGGTATACCTGACCGTTGGCGGTGAGACTGCCGAAGATGGCGCTGGGACTGGCCTGGTAGATCTTGTTGAGCGCAATCGCCGTGGAGCTCGGCTGATTGAAGATCACTTTGCCATCGGCGCTGATGTTGAACGACTGCCAGTTCAATATCGCCTGGTCGGTGGTCTGATTCACCGTCAGCGTACTGCCGTTTGAGATGGCGGTCGCCGCGCCCGAGGTGACGAACCCCGCCGGAGGCGCGGTCATTCCAGGTGTTTTGAACTGCGGTGCGCAAACACCGGGTGCGCAGGGCACGGGGAGTGTTGCTGCCTCGACCGCATTGCCGCTCAATGCAGCCGCGATGGTCAGAAACGCTGCAACGGTGGTGAGCGAAGACCTGCGAAGTGCGCGCGCCCAGATGGAAAATGACATCCAGTTCATCATCGTTCTCTCTAAAACGTGCTCTTCAGATCAAACAAGATGCGCGGCTCGTTCTTCCGGGTCCGCGTGGTCTCATTCAGGGGATCGGCGATTGTCAGCGTGCCGCTGATGAAGTGACCGGGCAGCAGATCCAGTCCCAGGCCCCAGCTGCGCAAGGTGTCCGCGGTGGACTCGCTGCTGAGCGCGTCATTGCGATGGCCGCGGCCGGCATCGAAGAAGATGAATCCATCACCCAGGATGAAGCCGTGGGGAGCCCACTGCGGCGACTGGAACTGAATGCTGCCTTTGTAGGCGCTGTCACTCAGGATTTCCGCTTCGAGATAGCCGCGCACACCATCGGCGCCGGACAGCGAGGCCTGCTCGTAGACAACCAGCGGCTCGAGCGATTCCTGCAACATGCCCCGTAGGATGAGCTGCATGTTGAGCGGCAACCGCTGGGTGAACGCGAGGTCCGAGCGCAGATAAAAGTAGTTGCCGTGCGCGAGGAAGCGCGTGGTTTCAAAGTTGGTCGTGCGGTTGCCCCAGCCGCGCGGTCCGGCATTCGCCGTGAGATCAAACGAGATGAGCCGCGAGGCGAGCTGCCACGATCCCTGATAGCCCAACGAGGCATTGAGATACGAGATGGGTTGAATGGTTGTGGTCGGGCCTGTCGCGTTATCGACTGGAGTCAAGCCGATCGTGTTCTTGAAGTGCTTGTACTCCAGGCCGAGCGTCAGAGACTGAATATTGCCCGGCACATACTCGAGTGGAATACCGAGGCGCGCGCCGTAGACCTGCCCGTCACCCAGCACTCCTAATGCACCACCCGTGCCGCTCACTGTGGCGACGTCGCTGGAGGAATTAATAAAACTGACACTCGGCCGCAATCCGCCTGCAAGGGGACGCAAGCCGTAGTTGGCACTGACCACACTCACCTGCCCCGTCTTCTGGGGTGTGAAGGTGTATTGGGTGGACAGGCTATCCAGCTCGCCGAACAGGTTGTTGTAACTGAGCGATGCGGTCGCGCGCAGCGGCTCGGTATCAGGCGAATACTGATTGTTGAAATCGATCCCGCCGTGCAGTGGCAGGTGATCATCGACCTTCAGCGCTATGTCCATGGTCCCGGGGACCGGGCCCGCTTTCAGGACCGGAGTCACCGATTTGTCGGTCGTCTGCGCGTTGATGTTCGCGAGCTGCGTCTGCAGCTCCTTCATGTTGGGGACCGTACCCGGCTTCACCGCAGGCAATTCATCCAGGATCTTCCCTTCAGAAAAATAGCGGGCGCCGCTGATGGTCCGTACCCGGGTTTTTCCTTCCGTGACCCGCAATCGCACGATTCCCTCATTGATTTCCTGCGGTGGAATGTCGACAAAGACTGTCGCGTATCCAGCATCGTGATACGCCTTTTCGAGCGCGCCCCGCGCGGTATCTACATCGTCAATCGTCTTGCCATCGCCGAGCAGCGGATACAGCACGCCTTCGATATCGCGGTTCGACATGACGGTGTTACCGAGCACGCGGTACTCGTGCACGTCGAATCGCTGAACCGGTTTGTCTTCGGCCAGGGCAATCGAGCTCAATCCCAGGATCAACAGCAATGCCAGGCCGACAGGCGGACTTAGTCTCACGCGTGTTTCTCGCAGCAAACGAGCGACGATACGTTCTTATTATTTAGGAACTGTGAATGAAAAAGCCGACCCCCCTCACGAGGGGCCGGCAGTGGACACTTATGTTCTTCTTATTGGAGAACCGTTAGCGGATCGATCAGATCTGCTCGCCCGGCACGGAGCAGCTGTTGCCTGCGCGTGAGTACGGGTTGACATACACCGTCGCTGTGCCCGCGCCACCGTTGGTGGTCAGCGGGGTGGCGGCAACGTTGCCACCGATGCCTGGGATCGCGAGAACGTCCGGGATCGAAGGCAGGTTCGCCAGCTTCGGCAGCTGCGTCTGCAGGTAGGTCGACAGAGCGAGCGAGCCACCGGTCACGCCGGTCTCCGGAACCAGAGTCGCTTCGAACCACCAGCCGTAACGGCCCGTGGCAGCAGCCTGGTTGCTCGGAGCAACGCCGTCGATCGAGGCGAGGATCACGTTCGTGAACTTCGTGCCGTTGGCCGGGTTCAGGATCTGGTCGATGCTCGCGTAAGCGATTGAGCCAGGGGTGCTGTTGACGGCGGTCATCTCTTCGCCCGTGGAGAAGTTGAGCACTTCGCCTGCCTGGGGGTTCGGCATGCTGGTCGAGCCACCGCAGTGGTAGCCGAGGAGGAACACGTTGGTGGACGTGCGCGTGCCCGAGCCCGGCTCACGATTGATGCGCGTGATCGGCGAGGAGGCGGAGGAGATCGGGGCGCCGGAGTTGGCGTCCGGAACGTTCGCCCAGTCGGAGTAGTTGCCAAGGATGATGTTGGCAGCTGACTCGCGGCTCAGATTGACCTCGGAGAACGTCTGGCCGCTCTTGTTGACCACCAGGCCGAAGACCTGGTCGTACAGGCGAACCGTCGGGAGAGCCTTCATCTGGGCCGGGGTGGCGGATCCGAAAGCAGCAGCCGAGTAGTTCGACGGGAAGTCGTTCGCCGTCAGTAGGGAAGGCTCCACGTCCGTTACGCCCAACTGAACGGTGTCAGCAACCACAGCGCCAGTCCAAGCATCGGTCGTTCCCGTCTGGGAGGTCACGCCGTTGACTGTGCAGGTGTTGGTCGTGCCGTTCGTGGTGCAAGCGGCGATGTTCAAGCGCTTGATCTGCTTGTTCGAGACAACCGGCAGAGCGCCGACCACCGAGCCACCTTCCGTACGGTAGTAAACCGTGACGAGTGTGTTGGCAGCCAGGTTCGGGATCGCGATGGCCGTGAAGCAGGAGGTGGCGAGGAAGTTGCCGCTGCCACCAGAGGACTTGAGGTTCAGCGTGTTGGCAGCACCACCGCACAGGTCATTGGTCACGGCCTGTGTGATGCCGGCCTGAGCAGCCGACGAGCCGGCGATCACGAGAGACGCAGCGGGAGCATTGGCCTGCGCGAGGGTCGGAGGCGCCGCATTGGCGTAGCCCGAAGCCACAGCAGTCGCAACAGCCGCAACGATCATTGGATACTTACGATTCATGGTTAATCCTTCATTTCCTTAGATACTGGGGGTCTCGAGGGGGGTACTCGAAATCTCAGACAGCAGCGGCGCGGCGACGGCCGACACCGAACAGTCCGAGGAGGCCGCTTCCGAACAGCCACACAGCAGCAGGCAACGGAACCGTCGGGCCACCGCCGTTTCCACCGGTCGAGCCGACCTTCAACGTGCCGTCAGCCGCTACAGTGACGTCAGTTCCGAGGATGTACGACTGCACCTGGCCGGGACCGCTGTTACCGGTCAGTCCGTACAGAGTGTTGGTCGTGCCGAGAGCGATACCGGCCTGGTCGAATTCCTGGCCGAACAGATCGGTGGAACCACCGGTGCCACCAACGCCAGCACCCCAGACGTTGCCGCCGGTCGAGCCGTCAGCCCAGTTGTAGACCTTGCCGCCAGCCGTGTAGCTGCCCTTCAGGTAGGTCAGGTCGCCTTCGATACCCGAACCGATGTTCTGCAGCGTGGGCTGCAGGAGACCCTGGGCGATGTTGCTGCCAACCGCGCCGAGGTCATCGAAAATCGAAACGAAGCCACCGGGCTTGCGATAGCCGGCGCCGCTGATCGAGCCTGGGAACTGAGCGCCGTACACGGCCCATGTCAGGGTGTGACCAGCAGAGTTCGCAGCATTGATGTAGCTGGTGAGGGTCGAGGTCGCGGCCACTGAGAAGTTGGCGGCGATCGAGGTGTTGAGGTTGGCACCTGAAACCAGGCTGGCTGTTGGCAGCAGGCTGGACAGGGACAGGCCGGTGTCCTCAGCGAAAGTGGTCTTCGCTGTTGCATCGGACACAAACACCCACAGGTCGGAATTGCCGCTGGACGGCAGGTTCTGCGCCTGGGCGGTGGCGAAGCCCGCCATGAGCGCGCCAGCCACGGCGAAGCGAATCAAAGTTTTCATGAAAAGACTCTCCCAATGAATTGGAACGAATATCGACTTCCTGGGTCACAAGGGAACGCTGAAACGATGGCGGCGTCCTTGTTCGATTGCGGGCATAGAGTCGAGCAGGCCCGTTACGGTTGCATGAAGTTAATGTATCAATGCAACCAGTGAGTGCCGGCGTGTTTGTACGTCATGTGTATGACACTCGTATCGCTTGTCTTTTCCGGCATCTGGCGATGCCGGGGACACGCTCAGTTGGTCATGGGAAGGTTCACGGTGCGCGGGACTCCATCGCGCACGAACGTCAAGGACAGCGATTTCGCGGTTGTCCTGAGTGTGTCGGCCAGCGTCTGGGAGTCGGTGATTTCCACGCCATCGACCGCTGTGAGGATGTCGGAATCCTGCAGGCCATACTGGCGTTGGAATCGTTTCGCGGGATGCATGACCAGTCCGGTCGGGCCGACGTTCGTCTGCTCGAGATTCAATTGAGAGAACCAGCCTTCCGCGGCGGTAATCACGTCCGGATCGTCCACGTGCTTCGGGGGCGGCTCGGTCTGCGCGACTTCAGTCGCGCCACCCGCGGGTCCGAACAGGTTTTGCTTCGGCAACCGAAGAGTTTCCAGCTTGCCGCTGTTATCGATGACGACCCGGTCAACAAATACCTGGACCAGGCGGCCGCCACCGGCCTCATCGAGCGTGGCGCCCGTGCGATACATGTGAGTGGGCTCGCCGGTAACACCCAGAATCGCATAGCCCCGCTCCGGATGGCGGGACGCGACGACGCCGGTCAGTTTCAACGCGCGATCGGTATCCGGCGCATGCTCAGGATCGACTTTGACGACCGGTGCGACCGTCTCGCCGAACAGGTGTGCGTCCAGAATCCGGTGGACATCGAGCGGCGGTTCAGGTGTTGGAAGCGCAGTCGGCGACGGTGCCTGCACTTGCGAGGCGGCGTGCAGTGCCCAGACTGTATGACTCACATCCAACGCCAGCAGCCCGGCGATTGCGATCGTCGCAGCCGGTGGGGCGTAACGGCGCCATTTGAAATTCTTTTCCAGACGGCGCCACATTTTTTGGATCATCGCGGAGAATGATGTCGGCGATGTGACGCCGGATGGTCATCAGGGCTGCGTATGATGAGCTGATGTCTGCTCCCACCACCGCTTCGCTGTTACAGGGCGCCCAGCGCGCGCTGTCTGAAGGAAATCCCCGCAAGGCCGCCGATCTGAGCCGCAAGGCATTGCGTTACGAGCCACGCAATTCGGATGCTGTGTATTTCCTCGGACTCGCTCACGCCCTGAGCGGTGAGCTCGCAGCGGCAATCGATCGCTGGCGACAGGTCATGGAAGTCAATCCTTATCAACCGGAGCTGCGTGAGAATCTCGCACGTGCGTACTACGCGCAGGCCGTGGACGATCATCGGGCCGGTCGCGTGACCGCGGCCCTCACGGGCTACGAGCAAGCGCTGGCATTGATTCCGGGATTCGCCGTCGCCTGGCGCGATCGCGGCCGCGTGTTGGAAAGCCTGCAGCGGTTGTCAGATGCGCTTGCCAGTTACGAGCGAGCGGCGGCGTTGACTCCCGGTGATGCTGGCTCGCTCTCAGGAGTGCTCAGCGTCAGCGTGCGGACCTGCAATTGGCAGCTTGCCGGCCGCAGCCTCGAGCAGTTGCGCCAACTGCCTGACGGCCTGAAGTCGATGCATCCGTTTCTTGCGCTGAGTGTGATCGAGGATCCGGCGGAGCTCGCCAGCATCGCCGCCGGCCGTGCCCTGCAATCGATGGTAGCGGTGGGAGCGGACCCCAGTACGTCCTTCCCTGAGCCGGAGCGCGGCGAAGGCCGGATTCGGATCGCGTATGTGTCGTCGGACCTGCGTGACCATCCGGTTGCCCACCTCATCGTCGGCCTGTTCGAGCACCACAATCGTGAGCGATTTGAAGTCCATGCGATTGCCCTCAACCCCGGCGCCGACGAGCGGCTGCGCCTGTCGGTAGAGCACTGGCACGATGTCGCGCAGCTTTCCGATCTGGAAACAGCGCAACGGATGCGCACTCTTCAGATCGACATCGCGGTGGACCTCAATGGCCACACCATTGGCGCCCGCCCCGGGATATTTGCGCATCGGGCAGCACCGATCCAGGTGAGCTATCTCGGCTACGCAGGCACCTCCGGCGCGCCCTACATGGACTATCTGGTTGCCGACGATGTAGTCATTCCACACGCAGACGAGCGTTGGTACACGGAGAATGTGATCCGCCTGCCCGGCTGCTTCATGCCGAATGACAGCCAGCGGGCCATCGGTGCGCCACCGACACGCGAGCAGGCGGGCCTGCCGGCGGATGGATTGGTGTTCTGCGCGTTTACGAACGCCTACAAGATCAACCCGCCCTTGTTTGATATCTGGATGCGCCTGCTGCGGGAGATTCCCGGCAGCGTGCTGTGGCTGCGTTCAATGGGGCCCGAGCCGAAAAACAATCTGCTGCGCGAGGCCGCGGCACGCGGCGTAGATGCGCAGCGCCTGGTGTTTGCCCCTCATGTAGCGAGTATCGCCGAGCACCTGGGCCGCCATCGGTTGGCGGATCTGTTCCTGGACACTCTCCCCTACAATGCACACTCCACCGCCTGTGATGCCCTTTGGGTGGGCGTCCCTGTGCTGACCTGTGTGGGGCGTACGTTCGCGGCCCGAGTTGCTGCAAGCGTGCTGACTACAGCGGGATTGCCAGAGCTGATCACCCAGGATTTGCAGGAATACGCAAGCCTGGCGCTGCAGTTGGCTCGTGACCCTGCGCAACTGCAGGCATTTCGCAGGCGGCTGACACAGAAGTCAGCCTTGTTCGATACGCGGGCCTACTGTGAAAGACTGGAGAACGCGTATTCAAACATGTTGATCAGTAACCCAGCTCGCGCCTGAGCGGATCGAATGTGTCGAGCGTCCGCTGCCGTTGCTCGGGTGTCAGCACTAACGCAGCCTCTCCCGCCTTGCCCGAGCGCATGAACCTCATCCCCGCATCTATCGAGGACTGCAGATACGGTTTGTAGAAGATCCCCACATTCCGATTGCGGATGTCGACCTCCTCGATCTGGCGCATCCGCGCGAACGAAGAGTTGCCCACCGCCTGCGCAATTTCCTCGTCGGTGCGCTCCAGTCCCAGGAAAGAGCAGATCTGCCGTGCTCCCCGGTGTGTATCGGCGAGGAGATCCTCATAACGTACCGGAAGGACCGGGAATGGATATTTCGTGCCGAGCCAACTGACCACGTGCTCGTCCCAGGCACCCATGCGCGAGTGGATCCAACGGGGATCGCCGCGGGAAGCCAGGTATTGATCGATGTACAACTGCAATGAGGTGTTCGCACCATCGGTACGGCTTCGGCGCGAGTAGTGATAGTTCGAGAGCATGACATCCGCGGGATCGCGCACAACGTAGATGGCGGCGGCAGTGTGATCGGCGAGCGGCAGCTCGTTTGAAAATGGAAAGTGGGTCTTGATGAAGACGGGTGTCGTGGGCGGATCGGGCACCCGCGGCAGCTCGTGGATATCGGGCGCCAGCCGGTTGAGCGCCTCAGCCGAATCCTGCAGGCCGAAGGCGAGGTTGCACACCAGAAAGCGGACCCACGTGTTGCCGCTTTTAGGGTATGACACGATCCAGACGATGGTTTTCATGGAAGCATACCCCTATAGGCTGTTTCCAGATTGCGGCAATACGCGCGCGTGTCAAACAGCGCTGATTGCCGCGTCAGCCGTTGGCGAAGCGCCTGCAATTGCGAAGGATCACGTGCCAACTGCAACGCCCGGTCCTCATATTCCCGCAGATCCCTTGTGATCAACTCCGGCAGTCCTGCCGTTGTCAACGCGCTGCCCGCGGCCCGGGCCGCATATGTTTTTCCCGAACAGGTGAGCACGGGGACCCCGGCCCACAACGCATCACAGGCGGTGGAATGCGCGTTGTATGGAAAGGTATCCAGATACAAGTCTGCCAATCGATGGCGCCCCAGATGCTCGGCCATGCTCGCTACGTGCGGAGCAAATACGAGCCGCCGCGGGTCTACGCCTCGGACGGCGGCCTCCTGTAGCAAGCGAGACGGGGTGTCCATCGCGCGTAGCCACAACACGCTGTCCGGGATTTCCCGCAGCAGCCGCATCCAGACATCAAACACGGGCGGGTTGATTTTGTACGCATTCGTGAATGCGCAAAACACGAATCCGTCCGCCGGAAGACCTGCCTGCTGGCGGGTCGGTGCCGGAGCGATCGGCCGCTGGCTGTCATTCGGCAGACAACAGCCGGGCAGGCGGATCACTTCTTCCGTGTACCAGCGCTCATCCCCGTGCGGAATGACTACGGCGTCGGCGATCAGGTAATCCATAAAGGGCGCGCCGGAGGTGCCCGGATAGCCCAGGTAGTTCACCTGCACGGGAGCTGCCCGATGCGCAAAGATCCCGGGCCGGCAGCCGTCGGTGTAGCCCATCAGGTCGATCGCAATATCCACCTGCAGCTCGCGCAAGGCTGCCGCGATCTCGCTGTCACTGCGGAAACCCGCGTCAATGAATTGATCGAACGCGGCCGTCACACGCCGGCCGATCTCGCTGCCGTCGCTCGCACGAAGCGATACGCCGATGACTTCGAAGCGCGCCCGGTCGTGCTGCTCCAGCACGCCTACCAACAGATGCGAGACAGGGTGATCACGGAAGTCGGCCGAAATGTAGGCGATACGGATGGGCTTCTTTGCGGGCCGGGGCGAGTCAGGCGATTGGACCACCGGGGCCAGTGACTCGCCTGGCGGAGCAAACATCCGGGCGCTTGCCAGACTCAACTCCGGCGAGTCCGCCACTGGCAGCAGAGAGAGCGGATAAGTAACCTTCCGACCCGCCGTCAACTGCCGCAGCAAACTGTCTCTGAGCGTGCCGTACTCCGACCAATCCACTGCCTGCAGCCGCGAATACAGCAGGCTGCCGAGCACATAACTTCGCTCCGGCGTGAGCATCAGCACTTCTGCCAGGCAGGCGGCCGCTTCCCCGTGATGCTTCATCTGCGCCAGTGCCGCGGCCTTGCCCACCAGGCACTCCGATCGCTCCATCCCCCGGGCCGCGGCCCGATCGAAGTCGACTGCTGCTTCCGACAGCCGGGTGCGCAGATTCAACAGGGCCAGGGCCCGCCCGAAGAGGGCTTCACCATCATCGGGTGCGAGTGCGAGCGCGGTGTCGAACGAGTCCAGCGCCTCCTCGTACAGGAGCAGATCGAGCAGCGTGTGGCCACGATTGCATTGGGCCACTATGAATCCCGGCCTGAGTGTCAGTGCCGCTTCAAAGCTGACCAGGGCCTCGCGCAACCGGCGCATATCCCTCAGCACATTGCCCCGGTTGTTGAGCGCCTCAGGAAACGCCGGGCGGATTTCCAACGCCGCATCGAGGTCGCCCAGGGCTTCATCCAACCGCTGCAGCGTCCGCAAAGCATTGCTGCGATTCGTGAGCACCGCGGCGGAGTCGGGCCGAATGCTCAGCGCCTGGTCATAACAATCGAGGGCGGCCCCGGGCTCGTTACTCGCCAGGAGTGCGTTTCCCTGTTGCAGCAGGCACCGCGCCTGCTCCGTCGCATCAGCCGACTGCAACATCAAATGCCTCTGGCGCGAGTCCCTGCCCGGCGCGTTTGTGCATCACCTCGTAGGCGGATTCCAAGCCTCGCGTGTGACCGGCGGTGTCAAAGAGGGGTGCCGCAGTCCGGTTCGCAGCCAGTCGTGCTCGCAAATTCTGGCGTTTGCGCGTATCGAGTGCCAGCTCGAGAGCGAGGTGGCCATATTCCTCGAGGCTGTCGCCGATCAATTCGGGCAGCCCGACTGCCGTGAGGGCGCTCGCGGCAACCCGACTGGCAAAACCACCCCCCGCGCAGGTAATCACGGGCACACCGGCCCACAACGCATCACAGGTTGTCGAATGCGCGTTATAGGGCAGCGTGTCGAGATAAATATCCGCCAACTGATGGCGACCGAGATGTTCGGCCATACTCGCAACGTGAGGTGCGAACACGATCCGCTGCGGATCTACACCGCGGGCGGCTGCCTCTGTGAGCAGGTTGCCACGAATTTCCGGACCGACCGCGCGCAGCCACAACACACTCCGTGGCACCTCTCGCAGCAACCGCATCCAGATATCGAACACCGGGGGATTGATCTTGTACGCGTTCGTGAATGCGCAGAACACAACACCTCGTGCCGGCAGCCCTGCCTGCTCGCGGGCAGGCGCTGCGGCAATCTGGCGGAGGTTATCGTTCGGCAGGTAACAATGAGGAAGGCGGACAACCTTTTCGGCGTAATAGCGCTCGTCACCGCGGGGGATCACGACCCCATCCGCGAGCACGTAGTCCATATAGGAGGCACCCGACGTGCCCGCGTAGCCCAGGTAGTTCACCTGCACCGGGGCTGCGCGGTGGGCAAAGATTCCCAGCCGCATTCCCTGGGTCAGACCCATGAGATCGACCGCAATGTCTACTTCGGCTTCGCGCAGCAAACCGGCAACTCGAGCATCGCTGCGGTCCGCGACTTCAATGAACTGGTCGCAGCCTGAGCGAACGCGACGTCCCAACTCGGTATCTTCTGCCGCACGCAGCGAGATACCGAGGATTTCAAACGCCGCGCGATCGTGTTTTTCCAGCGTGCCCGCCAGGAGATAGGAAACGGGATGCTCGCGAAAGTCGGCGGAGAGGTAGGCGACCCGGATCTTCCGGGTCGCACGCGCCGCGGGTGCTTTCGCCTGCGGTGGATGCTTTTCCTCCACATAGGCACGAGCGCACGCCAACTGAATCTGCGGCGACTCATCCAGAAGCAGCAACGACAGCGGGTTGATGACCCGGTGATTGGCCTGCAGCGACTGATGCAACTGGCTGGTGAGCGCCGGGTAATCGGACCAGTCGCAGAGGTCCATGCGCAGATGAAACAGATTGCCGGGCGCATAGGCATGATCCGGATCAATCTTCAGCAACGCCGCGAAGGCCTGCGCCGACTCGCTGTAGCGACGCAACTCACGGAGCGCGGCTCCCCGGTTGTATAACGAGTCCGGCGCCTGAGGCGACAGCTTCAATGCCTGGTCGTAGTGGGCCAGCGCCTCTTCGTTGCGCCCGAGAGCGAGCAGAACGTTGCCGCGGTTGTTGAGCGCCAGCACCGAATCCGGAAGCAACCGCAGCGCCTGATCGTAGTCGCTCAGAGCCTGCGCGTACTGATGCAGATTCCGAAGCGCGAGCCCCCGGTTGATCCATGAATCCACGTGATCGGGAGCCACCTCCAGCGCGCGCGAGTAGGTCTGGACGGCCTCTTCATACCGTTTCATTCCCAACAGGATCAGCGCTTTGTTCTCGAGCGCCTGGGCATCATCCGGCTGCGCGCGTAATACGCGCTCGTAACTATCCAGCGCCTCGGGAAAGCGCTTCAACTCGCGCAACGCATTGCCGCGGTTGTACCACGCAATCGTGTAATCGGGTCTCAGGCGTACCGCCTGATCGAGGCTTGCCAGGGCTTCCCGCGGTTTCCCCAGTGACAACAACGCATTGCCCAGATTCGAATGACCGGCGAATTGCCGGCTGTTGATTTTCAGCGACCGCTCGAGCCATTGAATACCCTGCTGGGTATCACCCGCTTCCAGTGCCAGGAGGGCCCGCAAATGCCACGCGCCGTAGTGTTTGGGGTCCGCCCGCAGGACTTCCGAGCACAGTGCGTCAGCCTGAAAAGGCCGACCCTGCTGGTGCAGGGCCACTGCCTGTTGGAACGCCAATGTCAGGTGTGCCGCACCCTGATTGCCTGCACGTGACGCCATGGCCGAAGCGTCAGCCCGCGCGAGCCTTCAGAGAGGCCAACGCAGTGCGAGCCTCGTCGGCCCCGACGAACTTTGCTGAACCATCCACGGCCGCCTCGAGATCGGTACGCGCGCGTTCGGTTTGTCCCGCACGCAGTTCGGCCATTCCCAGGTGATAGCGGATTTCCTTGGAGGCAGGCGATCGCTCAGCTGCGCGACTCAACACCGGAACTGCCTCGGCGAACTCGCCACGCTTGAAATGCACCCAGCCATTCACATCGAGCAGCGCACCGTCACTCGAG
>Ga0068858_100003147_pt1 | contig 16524 bp, 18 predicted proteins | sample KBSSwiS12_FD_66589 | JGI IMG/M metagenome (GOLD analysis project Ga0068858, IMG submission 66589) | Switchgrass rhizosphere microbial communities from Kellogg Biological Station, Michigan, USA - KBS Switchgrass S1-2 | ecosystem: Host-associated > Plants > Roots > Rhizosphere > Soil ...
CGTAGAGAAATTTCCCATCTGGAGTTACCGCGAGCGCGGAAGCGCTGTTGAGATTTCCACTAGTCCCGACCGTGGTCAAGCCTGCACTTGAGCCGATGGAAAAGACAGAGACCGAGCCGCCATCGATTGCTCCAAACCCGCCCTGGTTTAATACGAAAAGGAATTTTCCCGCCGCATCCATCGCCATAGCAATGGGATTGGTGCCTCCAACTGTGAGGTTCGGAGTTACCGCGGCAATCGTGCCATCGGTTTTTATGGTGTAACGGGAGATGTCATTGCTATTGGTATTAGCCACGAAAACGGCATCACCCGCAGGGGTCGTGATCGCCGCGGACGGCAGACTTCCAGTGGCCACGCCGTTGCCGTTGGCGGTCACTTTGCCGGCTGCGCGGTCGATGAGAAATGGAGAAATTAGGTCGTCACCTTGCGTAACAACAAAGACAGCCCCAGTACCAACAACTCCTGGATTGGCAATAGTAGTTGAACCTGAACTGCTACAGCTAACCAATACTCCCAAGCCCAACAGTACTAACAGACCTACCAGAACGCGGTACTTCATCCCTATTCTTTCTCCTCGACGACCCCAACCATGCCTGGAGGCCGGAAATTAGCACACATTTGTGTATCAGGAATACGCGGGAAGAGCAAACCTACACCTAGCGATTGGAACGTGCGACAAGGCCTCCGAGTTGCCCGTCCAACTCCTGTTTCTTCAAGAATCTGCTGAGTTTAGCTGCGTTCGACAGCAAGCACCGGGGCGGTAAGAACATTAATGGCGTTCACTGGGAGACGTATCTCCACCCGTAAGCCGCCCTCGGGACGGTTGAGTGCTCGAACTGTGCCACCGTGCAAGAGAACAGACCGCTCTGTGATGGCCAACCCCAGACCTACGCCACCGGTTTGGCGGCCTCTGGCATCGTCAATGCGATAGAAAGGGCGAAAGATCTTATCAACGGCATCGGGGGGAACTCCAGGGCCGGAATCGTCAATGGTCAGCAGCGCTGTGTTGGCACGGTCATCATTTGTCAGCATGATGTCCACATTCGTGCCTTCTTTGGTGTAGCGAATGGCATTGCGCACCACGTTCTCCACTGCGCTGCGCAAAAGGGTTGCGTTCCCCATGACCGTGAAATCTTCCCTTGCCATGAACTTCACATGGCACTGACGGCTTTGCGCTTCGAACTCCGCATCTTTGGCGACTTCGCAGACCAGTTCCTCCAGCGGGATGGGTAGTTTTTCTATCTTGTCTTCGCCACTGTCCAGCCTGGCAATTGTGAGCAGGCGTCCGATCAGTTCGTTCAGCCGCTCTGATTCAAGCGTGATCCGCTCCAGTGCGCCATTGGCCCCGGCACCGGCACGCTGACGAGCTAACTCCAGTGCCACGGACAATCTGGCCAGCGGAGATCGCAGTTCGTGGGAAATGTCGCTCCATAGACGTGACTGCGCTTTGACCATGGCCTCAAGCCGACCTGCCATTGAGTCGAAGTCCCGAACCAGCTCTGCGATTTCGTCCTTTCGGCGTGATTCTGAGGTTCCCGCGCGTGCACTCAAGTCTCCTGCGGCAAGTTTCTGAGCTGCAGAACGCAGTTTCACAACCGGCCGGGTCATATAACGCGCCAGCGGATAACAGACGAGCCCGGAGGAGAGGACGGCAATGAGAATCCACAAGCCGGGCACACTACGCGCACTGAAAAACGACGATGGGGCCGGTGGGAGCGACATCACCAAGGTGTAGCGATGACCGTTTACTACAGCACTGGTTTGACGCAGGAACCGTTCCGGCGAGATTCGCAGATAACCCGCGGGTGGCGAGGGCCGTCCGTGCTGAAAATTTTGTACGAAATCCGGAGGGCGGCCTCCAGAAATCTCTTTACCTTCCTCATCAAACAAAAAGGCCCGCATATGCTGTGAAGCTTGCAAGTCAGTCAGATAGCGGCCTACTGCTTCCGGACCGCTCGTCTCATAAGTTTGCAATGACTCCTTTAGGACTTTGGCTTCCAGTGCATCCCATGCAGCTGTCTCACGATAAGGACGCAGCCAGAAGGCAAGGGCGATCGCCAGCACTACAAACAGGGCCTGCGCAACCCAGAAGGAAAGGAAAATTTTAAGAAACAAACTTCTCATCGAGCGGCGCTCCCAACCTTGGCGGGCGGGCGGGTAAAAATGTAACCGATGCCCCGCACCGTCTTAATGTAGTCGGTGCCGCCGTCGGTGTCACCCAGTTTTTTGCGCACTTTGCTGACGTGCATATCAATACTGCGGTCGAAAGGAGAAAACTTCCGGCCAAGCACTGTGTCGACCAAACGCTCGCGTGAGACGACCTGTCCTGCTTCCTGCAACAACACCTGAAGCAGATTGAATTCGACAGATGTCAGCTCGACGTTGTTGCCGTCCTGTAGGACAGTGCGAGTGGCGGGATTCAATTCCACGTTGCCAACGCGCAATATATCGCCGGGAGAACCTTCAGCCGCTCTTGTGCGCCGGAGGATGGCACGAATTCTTGCCACAAGCTCGCGTGGATTGAAGGGCTTTGGCAGGTAGTCGTCAGCGCCAATTTCGAGCCCCACGATGCGGTCCACATCTTCGCCCCGCGCTGTGAGCAACAGCACCGGCATGCGAGAGGTGGAGCGCATTCTGCGCAGCACATCGAAACCATTCATCTTGGGCAACATCACATCCAGCACGACCAATAAGTGGTCGCCAGAAAGAGCGCGTTCAAGTCCATGCTCCCCGTCATGGACCGCTTCGACCTGAAATCCCTCTGGCTCCAGGTACTCAGTTACCAGGCCGCAAAGCTCTACGTCATCGTCGATCACAAGTATGCGATCCATGCATTTCTCCTATCTCTTTTTTACATCAGGAAACCCGGATTCTAGGTCAAAAATTGTCAAACCGGCGGTCTTTTAAGCTTTACAAATCTTTACTGCGCTTGACCGACTTTTTACGACTTTTCTCCGCGAAAGGGGTTCATACAAAATAACCGAATTGCCCAACAAAAGTTGCGTTGGAGGAACGATGAAATCTCATCGGATGAAGCTATTTATCGCCGCCGTGGCACTGCTTCTTGTAGGCGCAGTTGCGATTGCCCAAACCGTCCGCAGGGCAACCTACAGGCATGGCGGTGGGATGTTCGGTGAGCACACGCTCGAATTCTACGCGCACAGGCTCGACTTGACCGACGCGCAACAGTCGCAATTGAAAGACATCGTGGCAAAGGAAAAACCTGCGCTCGAGCCGATGCTGTTGCAGCTGGCACAGACGCGGCACCAGATGAGGCAGCTTGAGGAAGGCGAGAACTTCAATGAAGCGCAGGTACGTACGCTGGCAGCTCAGCAGTCACAGACGATCACTGAATTGATCGTGCAGAAAGCGCGCATCGAGTCTGAAATGTTGCAGATCCTGAATCCTGACCAGAAAACCAAGTTCAAAGAAATGATCGACAAGCACGAACAACGCATGATGAACCACCTGCAAAACCAGTCAACCGAAAACCAGGACAAACAATAGAACAAGAAACTTAGCTTCGAAGGGCGGGTAGGAATATGGCTACTGCAGTAATCACATCTCGGGATTTTGTTGGCGCAATCGCAGTCGAAGTGGCGAGCAAAATTGATGTGGCGGTTGAGAGCTGGATGGCGGAGATGGAGCAAGCTCTTAACGACCCGGCATTGACCACGCTTGGACGTATCAATGCCGCCAAAGAAGTTTTGGCTCAGTACAAGAGCCTCACCGGCAAACAACAACTACAATCGTACAGAGTATTGGCGGCCTGAGGCGGGCATGAATATTGAGTCGCTTTACCGCTATTTGATGGACTCGGCGGTACTTTTTCTCTCCGGCTGGCTGGTGCTTCTGGTCGGAGCTTTTACTTTAACTTTTCGCAAAACAACAAACTGAATTTCGGCTTCGGATTTGCCTCATGGCGTCGAGGGTACATGCCAGAATTGAGTAGAGCTTTCGTACTCCTCTGCACCCACCAATGCAAACGCGGAACTCTGACCAACTCAATGCTGGCATGGCCGACGCCATGAGGCAGATCCGAAGCCGGACCGCTATAAAGTGAAGCGCTAACTGGTAGAATCACATCTACAGAAGCGCATGCTGCCTAAAAGTCTCGGTCCACTACTTCCCTACTTCAAGAAATATCAGCTGAGCTATGTAATGGGGGCAGTTTGCGTGTTGTTGCAGAATGGCGCTGCGGTCTTATTTCCGCTGGTGATTCAGCATTCGATTGACGATCTGAATCACGGGGTCGAACGGCACAAGCTACTGATTCTTGCCTCCCAGCTATTGGCATTAATCGCAATCAAGGGGATTTTTTCTTATCTGACACGCTCGGTCGTGATCGGTGTCTCGCGCGAGATTGAATTCGATCTGCGCAACGATCTATTCCTGCACTTGGAAGGATTGTCTCACTCCTACTACCAGCGCACACGCACCGGCGACATCATGGCCCGTGCTACAAACGACCTGAACGCCGTGCGCATGCTGCTCGGCCCGGCGATTATGTATTCGGCAAATACGATTGTTTTCATGGCCGGAGCGCTGGCGTTCATGTACTCGATCAGCCCGAAGCTGACCTTGTACACATTTCTGCCGCTGCCGATTGCGAGCGTGGTGGTGCAGTATTTCGGGCGGCAGATTCATGACCGGTTTGAAAAGATCCAGGCGATGTTTTCGGAAATCTCCGCCAAGGTACAGGAGAACTTCTCTGGCGCGCGGGTGATTCGTGCTTATGTTCAGGAAGAAGCCGAGATCGCGGCCTTTGAGAAGGCCAACACGGAATATATTGCGCGCAGCTTAAGGCTGGTGCGGTTGATCGGCATGTTGTGGCCGACCCTGGAAACTATGCTGGGATTAGCCATCGCGTTAGTGCTCTGGCTTGGCGGGCGAGAGGTTTTGGGCAGCCACATCACGCCAGGACAGTTTGCTGCGTTCCTCACCTACATGGTGCAGCTGACATTTCCCATTATTGCTCTGGGATGGGTCATCAATATTTTTCAGCGCGGCACGGCTTCACTGCGTCGCATCAGCGAAATTTTCGCCGAGAAACCTGAAATTGTTGATAGCGAGGAAGCGCAAGCTGGCCCTCCGGTAAAACAGCTTGCTGGCGAGATCGAGTTTCGCAATCTCAATTTCGCCTACGCTTCGAATACCGTGTTGCACGACATCAATCTGAAGATCCCCGCAGGCAGCAGCCTGGCACTAGTGGGCCCAACTGGCTCGGGTAAAACGACTTTGGTGAGCTTGATTCCACGTATCTACGACGCCGCGCCAGGATCAGTCCTAATTGATGGTCGACCCGTGCGGCGTTATCCGTTGGAGTTTCTACGACGCAGTATTGGCTTCGTGCCCCAGGAAACCTTTCTATTCAGTGAGACCATACGCGAGAATATTGCGTTTGGCGTCGAAAATGCCTTGGATCAAGAGGTCCGAGCAGCAGCAGAGGCAGCCAACATTGCTACCGACATCGAAGAGTTCCCAGAGCAGTACCTAACCACAGTCGGGGAACGCGGGCTCACGCTCTCCGGCGGCCAGAAGCAACGGACAGCGATAGCCCGAGCCTTGATCCGCAATCCCCGCGTCTTGATTCTTGACGACGCACTCTCCAGCGTTGATACCCAGACGGAAGACAAAATCCTCAATCATCTGCGCGAGATCATGAAAGGCCGTACGACGATTTTCATTTCTCACCGCGTCTCAACTGTGCGCAATGCCGACCGGATCGCCGTACTACACAGCGGACGGATCGTCGAACTGGGTACACACGACGAATTGCTCGCGCAAAACGGATACTACACTGACCTCTACAACAAACAACTGTTGGAAGAAGAGCTGGCCGAGGTTTAAAAAAGCCTGACCGGCAGACATCCAGAGTGGATTTACATACCACGCCGACCGGGGTACCTTGATTTGCATGGTGACAGCACGTTTGCTTCCTAATTGGCCTTGGCTTCGCACTCTCGCGCATGCTCGACGAAGCACACAATGGCCGGAATTGAAGTTGCTGCTGCGGCAGCGGTTACTCTCCACACTAAAACTGAGCAATCGATCCATAGGCAATAACAAGAGCAACCCGCAACCGCCGGCGATTTTTCAGATGGCTACAGGTTACTGGCTGTCACAAGCAATCTACGTCGCCGCCAAACTCGGGATCGCAGACTTGTTAAAGGTAGGCCCCAAGTCGTGCGCTGAGCTTGCGGCCGCTACCTCAGTTGATCAACGGTCCCTGTTTCGCCTTATGCGCGCGTTGGCGAGTGCAGGTGTTTTTGTTGCTCTCTCTGACGGCCGTTTTGCATTGTCAAGCGTAGGGCGGGAACTGCGGAGCGATATTCCTGGATCACAGAGAGCCATCGCAATCACCCTCGGCGAGATTCACTATCAGGCTTGGGGCAAACTTCTTCATAGCGTTCAGACCGGATCTCCCGCCTTCGACAAGGCGTTCGGCACGGGATTGTTTGAATATCTGCAAAGCAATACCGAAGCTGCAAACACCTTCCACGAAGGCATGACGGATGTCGCGTCGATGGTTGCATACGCTGTATTGATGGCTTACGACTTTTCGGAAATTTCATCCATGGTGGATGTTGGCGGTGGCGAGGGCGCATTCCTGCAGAAGATTCTGGAACTTCATCCTGAAATCGAAGGCACAGTTTTCGATCTCGAACCCGCCCTTAAGAAAGCACACTATCCAAATGGAGAGATGTCCGGCGGCAAATGTTCAGCCGTGGCGGGTAATTTCTTCGAATCCGTTCCGGCAGGGGCAGATGCCTACATCATGTCAGACGTCATTCACGATTGGAATGATGAACAATGCGTTACGATCCTGCAAAATTGCCGCAAAGCCATGAGCAAAAAAGGAAGAGTACTGGTGGTGGAGATGGTTGTGCCTGATGGCGATGCACGATGCTTCAGTAAACTTCTGGATGTGAACATGCTCGTGATGACACGCGGACAGGAGCGCACACGGTCTGAGTTCAACGCCTTATTTGAAGCGGCCGGTTACAAACTCACACGGGTCGTGCGGACCGTGGCACCACAAAGCGTGATCGAAGGCGTCCCCAAAGTTTAAATACGGCTTAATTCACCCGTCTAGCCACGTGCAGCCCAATGGCCCCGCCGAGCTGCGATTTTTTCCACTCCACAGTGAAACCCGTTTGCGCCAGTTGCTTTTCGAACTCTGGAATCGTGAGATACCGTCGGATGGACCCGGACAAATATCCGTAGGTTTTAGGTTCACGGTGCCAGAACCATCCGGCAAGCCGCCCTGCATACTCCATATACCAAAGAAACAGTTCGCGCCAAACCGACCCGACGGGACGATGGAAATCAAGGTTAACTAAAATTCCACCCGGCTTAAGGACCCTGGCAATTTCCCGCAGTGCCGTGACAACGTCGGCTGTATTGCGAAGCCCGTAGCCGATGCTGACCACATCAACACTCTTGTCGTTCACGCAAAGACTTAGCATGTCGCAAGCGGCGAGATTCAAGATGCTCTGTTCTTGCTCGACTCGCTTCTTAGCCTCGACCAGCATTTGCGGACTCAGGTCAAGACCTATGGCACGGGAGGCAGCCATGCGGCGTGCCAGTTCGATGCCGAAATCGCCAGTTCCACACGCCAAGTCCAAAATCGCAGGACGTTTGGTTGCCCGCTTTATCGCTTCCTCAACCAGAGCGGCTTTCCAGTTTTTATCCATGCCGAACGAGAATACGCGGGTGAATTTATCGTAGCCGGGCGCAATGATGTCAAACATAGTGCTGACATACTTTGTCTTTTGCACCTGGTCGCCAAGATGGACATCGAGATCCATGGCGGCGAGTTCTTGGGGATTTCTTCCATCACGCGATCTCAATCTGATCAAATCCGTTTCTCCATGTCTCGCCCCATCCGCAGCCCATGAAACTCTGGCTATCATACTTGGTTCGACGAGATTGCTAATATTTGTGCAACTTTCTTGGTACTTGATGCCTCATATCTTTAAGGCATCTTCCCAGTCCAGTCTGGATGTAGCCAATCCTGAAATGCTAAAGTCTGAAAACTGTCGCATGGGTCTGTCCCAGAGCATCTTCGATTTGATTGTCATTGGAGGAGGCCCCGCAGGCGCATCCGCGGCCATCACGGCCGCGCGAGAAGGCGCGCGAGTCCTGCTGCTGGAGCGTGGAAGTTTCCCTCGTCATAAAGTCTGTGGCGAATTTGTCTCCGCCGAGTCGCTTGACCTGCTCGGTGGGTTCCTCGGTGCGCGACACGCACCACTTCTCGCCAGCGCAATCCGCATTCCTCAAGCCCGCCTCTTTTTCGACGGCAGCCCGCTGCAAACTCCTATTGATCCGCCCGCAGCCAGTATCGCGCGTCTGGATCTCGACGCCGCCCTCTGGGAGTTAGCCGGGGAATACGGGGTGGAGACACGGCAGCAAACCACAGTACAAGAAATCAGTGGCACTGGCCCATTCCGAATCTCAGCATCTTCTGGCGAGTTCAGTTCGCTTGCTGTCATTAATGCAACCGGCCGGTGGTCCAACCTCGGATCGAAGCGCGATGACAATGCAAGACCTCAACCGAAGTGGCTAGGGATCAAGATGTATTTTGCCGAGACCTCTCCCAAGGCTTCTGCTGATTTGTATTTCTTTAATGGTGGTTATTGCGGAGTACAGCCGGTAGCCTTCAGAAATCCGGGCTTCGATCATGGACAAGTAAATGTCTGTGCCATGGTGAGTACCAATGTCGCCAGCACTTTGCCGCAAGTCTTTGCCCAGCACCCTGCCTTGTCTGAGCGAGCCGGGCGATGGCGATCACTCAGTAATCTGGTGAGCACTTTCCCGCTTTTCTTTCGAGATCCACGGCCGGTACGGGACAATGTCCTCCAGGTTGGGGATTCGGCAGGTTTTGTCGATCCGTTTGTAGGAGATGGGATCTCATTGGCTCTGCGGAGCGGGTCATTGGCGGGAGAATCTCTGATTCCATTCTTTCGGGGAGAAACTTCTCTTGCGCATGCCACACGGCAATATTGTCGAGTTTATGAACAGCGCTTTGCTCCGGTGTTTCGCACGTCATCGAAAATTCGCCGGATGTTGCGATTGCCGCGGCCAGTACGTAGGACGGTGTTATTTATGTTGCAGAATGCGCCCGGTATTACGCGGTATTTAGTGAGTAAGACAAGATAAGGTTGGGAAATCAGCCCGGGTTGTCAGTTCCCAATTCTCAGTGCTTAGCGGACTACTAGTACTTCCCTGACATTGTCGCGAGCCAGGAAGAATTTAATCGAAGCAAAATCGCGGAAAAGATTTTCGATGTGACGGTTATTAAACACACGCTGCAAAGGGAAATTGCTATTGACCGAGGTATGGATCGCCCCTGTGGGTCCGCGGCGTACTTCACGGCGTGGTTCGATGGGCTGCATTTCCAACGTGTCCGGTCCCACGATGTGGAAGCGATAGCAAGGTGCATCAGGTCCGGCTTCGCGCGTGTGGAAGAAGGCTAGCAACTGTCCTCCGGGCTTAATCATGGACCACAGCCGTGCCACCACAGGCTTAACCAAGCTTTCATCCATGTAATCGGCGAGGTTCCAGCAGAGCACGATGTCGAACTGGGTATTGTTAAATTTCAGGTTCTCATCGAGAAATTTCTTGCTGTCGAGGACCTTATTGCCTTGTTCGTCTTTCGTCACCAATTCAGGGTCGGTTGAAGCTTCCAGCAAATCTTCGCTGTAGATTTTGTGTCCGCGCTCGGTGAGATAGCGGATATTCGCGGCAGATGTGTAGCCCAAATCCAGAATGCACAACGGTTGTTCCGAGGCCAGTAATTTGGCAATTTCACCCAAACCGCTAGAGCGCCGGGCTAATCTCGCAGGCGGCTGATCCGTGACCGTGGACGAAGAACCCGAAGAGCGCTGAAAGAATTTCATGTAAGTCGTGCACGAATGCTGCGAATCTACTGTGTCGCTTCGTGTTATTGAATTTTAATATATATCGCGAAACTTTACGGCAGAATGTCTGGAATCCCTCTCCTAGCTAGGTAGCCCAAACTTAGGTATGTACTTAGATGACTCTGCCGATTATGCGGATGGCTTATTTCCGTCGCGCTGAATATCCACTTTCCCCTTGAAATACGCACCCTCTTCAATGCTGACACGCTGGGTAATAATGTCACCTACGGCTATGGCAGATTTGCGCAGCTCTGCCCGCTGGCTGGCATTGATATTTCCCTCAAGCTTACCTTGGACGGTCACGCCTTTGGCGTTCACGTGTGCCTTTACCTGCCCATTGGGGCCGATGGTTAGGTTATTGCTGCGCAGTTCGATAGTGCCTTCGACCTGCCCATCAATGTAGAGGTCTTCGCTGCCGGTAAGTTCTCCCTTGATAATGACTGACTTGCCGATATGGGCAAATTCGCTGGTCTTTGGTGCGTCCATGGAACCGGGCCTCCCCTGGATTGGGTTATTGCGGATGCTTCACTTTCTCGGAAGCATGACTATATCTCAGCGGTATCGAGTACGCAATTGGCCTGAAGGCCCTCAGTTGTGCAACATTTCGGCCAATGTCCTACGGTAAACTGTAGGTGATGGAGTGGGCGTTCCAACGGTTCCCTTTTGTGGTGCTGTGTGGCCTTGCCGGTCTTGTTACCTTCTCGAACGCTCAACAAGTTTCCAATAACACAATTGTTCCTCAGGAACTAGTGCGGCGTGCAGTCGCCAATGAACTCAACCCTCCGGATGGGGACAAAAAATATTTATTCCAGCACTACAAGAAAAATCCTAATGGCACGCAGACCATGATCTATGCAGAAACACGCGATGCGATTGCCGGGCTGGTCATCGCCATCAACGATAAGCCACTGACTACGGAACAGCGTAAGGGGGAAAGTCAGCGTGTGCAGCGGTTCATTGACGACCCTGACGAGTTGAAGAAAAAACAGAAACAGGAAAAAGAGAATTTCGATCGTGTGTCCCGAATTATTCGTGCTTTGCCGGACGCATTTCTGTATCAGGACGATGGCACGGAGACGGGCAGGACGGGTGTGGGAAAAACGGGAGAAGAACTCAGGCGGCTCAGTTTTCAGCCGAACCCCAAATACGATCCGCCATCACGGATTGAGCAAATCCTGACTGGCATGCAGGGACACATCCTGATTGATCCGTCGTGCAATCGCATCGCCATGATCGACGGCACGCTGCAAAAAGACGTTAGTTTCGGCTGGGGTTTTCTGGGACACCTTGACCGTGGTGGTCACATCAAGATCAGCCAGGGCGATGTCGGAGATAAGCATTGGCAGATGACTGGCATTGACATGGCTTTCACCGGCAAGATTCTATTATTCAAATCGATCAGCGCGCAGTCGATGGAAACCTACACTGACTTTCACCCTGTCGCTCCCGACACAACATTCGCGCAAGGCGTGGATCTGTTGAAAAAATACGAAGCCCAGTGGCTGTTAAGCCAAAATAAGTAATCTATTCCTGCGCCATGCGGGCTTCCAGACTGCTTTTCACCTCAGGCCATTCCGTATCGATAATGCTGAAATAAACTGAGTGCCGGATGCGTCCGCTCCAGGTCACCATGTGGTTGCGGAATGTGCCCTCTTCTTTTGCTCCTAGACGAAGGATAGCGGTGCGCGATTTTTCGTTCATGGAATCGGTTTTGAACTCCACCCGCATGCACTTCCAGGCTTCAAACGCGTGGCGAAGCATTAGGTATTTGGCTTCGGTGTTCACCCCAGTACGCTGCCAAGCTGGGGCAATCCATGTAGAACCAATTTCGACATGGCGGTTGGCGACATCGATCGCCATGAATCGTGTGCTTCCAGCCATTTTTCCAGAGCTCTTATCGATCGTGGCAAATGGAACGGATACACCACGCTGATGCTCCCCCAAGACCAAGTCGATAAAACGAGAGGAGTCTTCCGCAGTGCGCATGGGATACGGAATCCAGCGAAAGATTTGTTCGGCATGATCCTTCATAGTCTCCCAGAGTAGCGGCGCGTGTTCGCGCTGTAGAGGCACAAGTTTTACGGCTTTACCTTCCAGTGTTATGTCTTTTGTAGGATCAAACGAGGAGTCGGGCATGATGTTCGTGATTTTACAGGGATGCCACGTGTTGTGGATTTTGCATCTTCAGCTGGGTTTTGGCATCTGAATAACAACCTGCCTGTAGAATTGAATGCGGTTAACGAAATGATGACTCAGATCGTCCAACGATGTCAGGAGAACCGCCGTTGAAAGCGCAGTGTCTGCCCTTTAGCCAAATTCCGCACACTTCCCGGGTTTTTCTGGATTTTCTTGCCGGCGCGCCCGGCGTTAGCCCATTTTTCCCTCGCGACCTGCATTTTTCTCAGTGGCTCAAAGACGAAGCAGGAAAGATTCAGTACGACTCCGCTCGCCGACAAAAAGTCGCGGCGATTCTCGAACGGCAGAATAAAAATTGGGGAGCGTCTGCGAAAACTCTGGAAAATATCTCACGCCTGAAATCTGGCGCCGCGGTGGTTGTAACTGGGCAGCAGGTTGGATTGTTTGGTGGGCCGCTGTTCTCGGTGTTTAAGGCGCTCACTGCGGTCAAACTAGCGGAAACAGCCACTCAGACTGGTGTTGACACAGTCCCGGTTTTCTGGCTGGCTACGCAAGATCACGACCTCGATGAAATCCAGAGTATTTTTCTGCCCGGAACAGAAGCCTCTTTGCAACAGTTGACGGCAACTTCACACGGAGTTCCGGAATCGCCTGTGGGGACCATTGCATTAGGACCAGAGATCGTGGAAGTTGTTAAAGCCGCAGAACAATTGCTCGGCGAATCTGAGGTCACGGCGTTGTTGCGTGAGTCCTACGGCCCCGAGGCGACCTACGGCAGTGGCTTTGCACGACTATTCACACGCTTGTTCGATGAATGGGGAGTCATCCTGCTGGATGCCTCCGATGCCGAACTCAATGCGGTGGCTGAGCCGATTTATCGCGAAGCCATCGAGCGCTCGGCGGAATTGGAAGAAGCGCTCTTAGAACGCGACAAACAACTAGAGGCTGCGGGATACCATCAGCAGGTCAAAATCACACCGTCTTCGACATTGCTCTTTGGGTTGAAGGATGGCGCGCGCGTTCCGATTCAACGTGACAATGCTATTCCTCCAATTTTTTTGATCGGTGATGATCACGTCAGCCAACCAGAACTGCTACGCAGAATCTCATCCGAGCCTCAGCAGTTCAGCGCAAACGTGCTTCTGCGGCCTGTGGTTCAGGATCACCTGCTACCGACACTGGCCTACACGGGAGGATCGGCCGAGGTGGCATATTTTGCCCAAGCGGCAGTTGTTTATAAAGCCCTTCTCGGCCGCTTAACCCCAATCATCCCTCGCTTCTCGGCCACAATTGTAGACGCAAAAGCTAATGGATTACTTGAACGTTATAGCCTGACTTTAACCGACCTCTTCGAGAACCCCGACAGAGTCCGCGAACATCTGGCTGGCCAAGCCTTGCCACAGGAATTGCAGTCGGCTTTCGATGCCGCCGGCAGCAGTTTAGGAAAATCCTTCGCAACGATTCGCGAGTCTTTAGCACGATTGGATAAGACGCTGGTGGATGCCGCGGAGAACGCTGAGTCGAAAATCCGCCATCAACTGGAAAGTCTGCAAGCCAAGGCAGCGAGAGCAGAATTGCGACAAAGTGAAGTCTTAGACCGTCACGCCAAAGCTCTTACCAACGGGCTTTACCCTAATAAAGTCCTGCAGGAACGCGAGATTGCAGGCATTTATTTTCTGGCGCGCTACGGCAAGGATTTCCTAAAGGACCTTTATCAGAACATTCACGTGGATTGTTTTGATCATCAAGTCCTTACTATGTAGCCACTGCGGTACTCCCGTCACATTGGCTGCAAGGGATGAACAAGGTATGATTTATTCCGCCGCGCCACACAGTCGATAGGGCAGAAAGCGGCGAAACCCATCCATGGGCTTTTTCGCGACTTCAATTTTTGGGCGCACCGCCTTTTCCGCCGCTCGGACCAAGCTGGGCTACGCGGCGTTGTCCCTTCTTCTCGCTGAAGATTTTTCCAAACACGGGGATGTTTACAACATCCTATGGGTCCTGGTTTTCGGGTTTGCCACGCTGAACATTTTGGGATTAGTGGCGCGCAAGTTTGAACCTGAACGCTCGCGCCTGAGCTTTGGCGAGTCCCTTGCGATTATGGTGGTAGTGGTTTCCGTTGCTCTCCTGGGCTGGGAATTGCTGTATTTCTTCAAAGTGTTGCCCATCAAACTCAAACCTTGATCGGTTTGCGGTATCATCAATGCATGGCGAAGAAAGCGACAGCTTTCGAGGTTACCTGTCCCTGCTGCAGCGCCGTGCTGAAAGTGGACCCGGAAACTCAGGCAGTGATCGCACACACCGCCGCGGTCAAGCCAAAAACCTTCAACGATATTGAAGAAGCCGCTCGGGCGATGAAAGAGCAGGACAACCGTCGCGACTCTATCTTCCGCCAATCGGTCGAAGCGCAGAAAAATGCCTCAGATTTACTAGAGAAGAAATTCCAGGAAGCACTGCGCAAAGCCAAAGAATCGCCCGACACTGGCAAGCCAATCCGCGATTTCGACCTCGATTAACCCAAACCGGGCCAGGGTTACAGAATCTCAGCGATAGCAAGAAATAATTCAAATCAAATTTTAGTCTTCAGAGATACAATGTGCGCCCATGGCCCCAATCCTTCTGGGCCACCGTGGCGCACGTGCAGTGCGCTCGGTCCCTGAGAACACCATTGTTTCTTTCGATCTGGCGCTGGAGCATGGCTGCGATGGCGTGGAGTTTGACCTGCGGCTTACCAGTTGCGGCCGGGCGTTGGTCTGTCACAACGCGAAAGTTGGAAAGGTCACGGTTGCTCGCGCCACCTCCCGCCAACTGCTTCACCTCCCGAGCCTGGAAGACGTCTTGCGGCATTACGGGCACCGCATTTTTCTAGACATTGAATTAAAGGTCAAGGGTCTCGAGTCGAAAGTTCTGGAGGCATTGCGCGAGCATCCGCTCATGGGAAATTATGTGGTCTCCTCTTTCTTGCCAGACGTATTGATGGAATTGAGGGCACGCAGTGCGACTGTTCCTGCGGGAATTATCTGCGAGAAAGCCAGCCAGTTGGCGCGATGGCGCGAAATGCCGGTCCAGTATGTCATCGTTCACTACTCACTGATGACGCGCCGACTCATCAACTTGATTCACGACGCGGGCAAACGGGTTTTCGCCTGGACAGTAAATGATGCGAAACTTATGGTTCGGTTGGCGAATTGGGGAGTAGATGGAATTATTTCCGACGACACCAAACTTTTAATCCAAACTTTGCGTTCCTGACGTGCCTGGTCCACCGCATTGTGCCTCCAAAGTCATCCACATCTTGGCCTGCCTTCCTCCCTTGATTTACAGTGAATTCCTATGCCGACAACCGGAGAACGTTTTGAACGCGCAGTGTCCATCATGACACGGCTGCGCGCGCCTGGAGGATGCCCATGGGATCGCGAACAGACCTTTGACACCATCAAGCGTTACACGCTCGAAGAAACCTACGAGGTCCTGGAAGCCATTGATAATCGCGACTGGGAGGAGTTGCCAGGGGAGTTAGGAGATTTGCTGCTGCAAGTCTTGTTCTACTCCGAGATGGCGAGAGAACAAGGAACATTTTCTATTGACGATGTGCTCGATAGACTCTCCACCAAGCTGGTTGACCGGCATCCTCATGTGTTCGGGGATGTTAAGGCGGACACTCCATCGGAAGTGTTGCGCAACTGGGAAGCTCTGAAAACGGAAGAGAAAAAGAAACGGTCTGAGGCTCAGGGTAAGGCTGATGAAGAAGCGCCGAAATCGGTATTGGCTGGAGTCTCCACTGCCATGCCAGCTCTTTTAGAAGCCCACAAGCTCAGTTCAAAAGCTGCCAACGTTGGCTTTGACTGGTCAGACATCTCCGGATTGTTTGAGAAATTGCGAGAAGAAACAGAGGAATTGCGGGAACACCTGAAGCAATTTCCTCAACCAGTTCCGCATGGAATTGCCGGAGCAGAACAAAGAAAAATCCCAGACGACTTGCGCGAAAAACTGGAAGGCGAATTAGGTGATTTGTTTTTTGTGCTCGTTAATCTTGCGCGATTCTTGTCGCTGGATTCGGAGTCGGCGCTCAAGAAGACGAACCGCAAGTTCCGCCGGCGGTTCCAGTGGATGGAGCAGCAATTGCACGCTGCCGGGCGAACTCCTGAGAAATCAAATATGAAAGAGATGGAATCTCTCTGGCAGAAGGCCAAGCAAACGGAAAGTTAATTGGCGCCAAGACGCTAATGTGCACTCCCGCGCAACCTATGCCATACTTTCTTATCCCTGTAGTACTCCGTTTGATTTGGTTTTCCGATGAAAATCGAAGCTATCACTTTGCGCGAAATTCAAATGCCGCTCGTCCATTTTTTCGAAACGAGCTTCGGACGCACCTACAGCCGGCAAATACTTCTCGTTACCGTCCATTGCGAAGGGATCAACGGCTGGGCGGAATCAGTTACTGGCGAAGGGCCATTTTTCA
>Ga0068858_100003150_pt1 | contig 16513 bp, 12 predicted proteins | sample KBSSwiS12_FD_66589 | JGI IMG/M metagenome (GOLD analysis project Ga0068858, IMG submission 66589) | Switchgrass rhizosphere microbial communities from Kellogg Biological Station, Michigan, USA - KBS Switchgrass S1-2 | ecosystem: Host-associated > Plants > Roots > Rhizosphere > Soil ...
TGGTACTGGTTGATCTTGGCCCAATCCTCCCGGCGCTTGGGATCTTCGCCGTGGTGCGAAGACGGATGGTTGGGGGTTTTCACGCCGGATTCAGGATAGGCGCGTAAACTCACGTCCCGCGCATACATCAGCGAGGAAACCCGCGTGATGTCGCCCTGGAAAGCCAGCGCCTGCAAGTCGAAATGCAATTTGACATGTTCGTCGAAAGACTCCGGCACGCCAAACGGGATCTCTTCGTTGGGTACTTCGTTTGAGGCCTTGGCCGCGATTTGTAAACGCCGCTCCAGTTCGCGAACCGACTCCAGATAATCATTCAGCCGTGCCCGATCGCTGACCGGAAGCATCTTCTGCAAGCGCGTCACCTTGCGCGTGACCGCATCTAAAATGCTGCCACTCGCCTGCTTGCGAGCCAGGCGCTCTTCGGGAGTGCTGCCATCGCCGTAGAGATGCTCGAACACAATCTGCGGATTGATCTCGTGCGGCAGGGGCTTGCTGGGCGAGGCCCAGGAAATCGAGTTGGAGTACGCACAGCTATAACCCCAACCGCAGATTCCGGTATTCGCTCCCGGATCTTCAATCGCCAACTGGATCGATGGCAACAGCGTGTCCTGGCCGAACTTCTGCGCGATAATCTGATCCACGCTGGCGCCGCAATAGATGTCGGCGCCCGCGGTCTTCTTGGGAGTCGCGCCGGTAAATACCGCCGAAGCACGGGAGTGATCGCCGCCGCTCGATCCCGGAGGCGGCATTGACGAAGTGGCATCCAGACCGCTGACGATGGTCAGCTTGTCGCGCCAGGGCGCCAGCGGCTGGTGGATGAAGCCCAGCCCCACATTCCGCCCTTCCGTGGGCGCTATATCCGGACGGCCGTCCGCCCAATAAGTGGGCGACCAGCCGTGCGGCGAAAAAATGGCCGTGAAGCGGGTCTTGGGAGTGGCTGCGGTCTTCGCCAAGGGCGTCTGCGCCGGAATCATGGAATCCAGCAGCGGCAACGCCAGCGTCACGCCGACTCCGCGCAGGAAACTACGCCGGGGAATATATTTCTTGCTCAGGTACATGGTTATGCGCCTTTCTGTTGCATTCGATTTCGGTTACTTGCGGGCAAGGCTCTCTTGCTCTTTCACGTTCATGTTGAACGGCGGGCTCTTCACGATGCCCAAGACCAGCGATGAAAAACGATAATTGTTACGGCCGGCGTCGCGAACGATCGAGCGAACCATCGGCATATCTTGATATTCAACCCCGCGTCCCAGCGCGTACACCATCAGCTTCTCCGTCAAAGTGCGTACGAATTGCGGAGAGTAGCGCAGCAGCGCCTGACGCAGGCCCACCACGCCGTCGAACTTCAAGCCGTCGGAGAGTTGGCCCGTGAGGTCGAGAGGCTTGCCCCATTCGTGGGTCCGCTGCTTGCCCACCGCGTCGAAGCTCTCCAGCGCAAAACCGATGGGATCCATCTTCAGATGGCAAGACGCGCAAGTCGCATTGGCCCGGTGCTCCTGCATGCGATCCCGCATAGATATTTCGAGAGGCACCGGCTGCCCGTTGGCCATTTTGTCGCTGACTCGCAGAGCCGGCACGTTCGGCGGAGGATCGGGCGGTATGATGCCGAGAATGTTCATCAGCACCCACTTCCCCCGCAACACCGGAGAAGTCCGGTCGGCTTGCGCCGTCACCAGCAAGATACTTCCCTTGCCCAGCAGACCGCGGCGCGCGTCCAGTTCGCCGTTGAGAGGCACGCGGCGGAATTGGCTCCCGTAAATATTGGGGATCCCATAGTGCCGCGCCAGACGCTCGTTCACGAACGTATAGTCAGCGGTCAAAAGATCAAGGACGTTGCGGTCCTCACGCAGGATGCTCTCAAAGAACATCTCGGTCTCTATGCGAAATGCCTGGCGAAGATTGTCGTCGAAATTCGGGAACATCTGCGTGACTGGCGCCGCGCTGGGAAGATTCCGCAATTGCAGCCACTGGCCGGCGAAATTCTTGACCAGCTCGTGTGCGCGCGGATCGCCCAGCATGCGCTTCACCTGCTGTTCGAGAACCTTGGGATCTTTAAGCTTGCCCTGACTGGCCAGATTGATCAGCTCGTCGTCGGGGCTGGTGCTCCATAGGAAGAACGCCAGGCGCGAAGCCAGCTCCAGGTCGCTGATGCGATACGCCTCCCCAGCCTTCACGTTAGCCGGATCAGCCTCGCCGCGGAAAACAAATTCCGGATCCGAAAGGATCGCCTGCAAGGCTCTTTCGATTCCATCTTCGAAATCGCCTTTGTTGCGGCCGGCTTGGTAAAAGTTGAGCAGGCTTTCAATGTCCCCATCCGTGGCCGGCCTGCGGTAAGCTTGACGCGCCAGCGTTCCAATGATCTTCTTGGCGCATGGGATTTCGTCACTGCCAGCGGCAGGACGGCAGGTGAGAATCTTGCGGCGGCTGGCGGTGTCCGTCGGCCGCGTTCCCTTATAGGGGCCCATGATAATCACTTGGCCTACTTGCGGCGAGAAAATGTATCCGGGAATCGGGTTGGTATCGAGCACACTGCGGACGTAATGTTGGTTCAAGTCGTCGATGGGCACGTCCGTGGTGGCCAAGAACGCGAGACCCACGGTCCGCTGCCCGGCTTTCACCTGGAGCCGAATTTCGTTCTTGTCATTGTCGGTGCCCTGGGGCAGCTTTTCAATATCGAACATTCCTACCCGCTCGCCGTCGATGGTCACTTCCAGCTTTTCGCCCTTGCGGTCTGCTCCGTAAAGCTCGCCCGTGTTCCCTCTCACTGGGAACCACGAGATAACGTACTCACCATCCGCCGAGAAATAGTGGTGAATCAACATTCCGCCACGGGTTCCAAACGGCAAACCCTCGACGTGATTCTCTTGCGAATAATCCTGCGGCGCGATGTACTTCTTTTCCTGCGGAGAGGTCTCATGCCCCATGGCTAAACGGCTGATTTTCCCTGCCGCCGACATGTAGCCCTCCACCAGCGCCGGCGACACCGTCAAGCTTCCCGCCACATTGTCGAAACCGGAGCTGGAATCGTCTACCGGCAGGAACGCGGCGGAATCCACATCCAGGCCCAGCAGGTCGTGGATGGCATTCGCGTATTCCGCACGATTGACGCGATGAACGCCCGGAGCCACTAGATTAGGCTTAACAGCCGCGCGGTCTAACTCCGCCTCGAAACCGCTAGCTAGGGTCTGCAGCACCGCCGGATCGGGACGCGGCGCGCCGGGCGGAGGCATCATGCCAGCCCTTAGCTTGCGCACCACTCTTTCAAACACTTCCGCGTTTTGACTCACATGAGTGACAAGATCTGCTCCGTCGAGCGCCAACCCTGCGGTCTTTACCCTGGAGTTGTGGCAGGTAATACAGTACTGAGTCAATAACCGTTGTGGCTCGATGACAGTGGGGGTATTCGCTGTCAGCCCTTTGGGTTGGGCCGTTTGACCATAGCACAACATTCCCGCTGCCAGTCCCAAGAGACTGGCACTCGCCAATTTCGTCATTCACGCTCCTCCCAAACCGCTGGGCTGTCCCTTCGATTGGGTCTGAAGCCATGGGAACATGACTTTAGACTGTTGTCACGAGTCAACAGGTGACTCACCGGTTTATCACAAGCCGGGACATTCTAAATATTGATTCTTAATGGCTTAGCTCCGTAATTCTTCCTCCGCCGCGAACGCGAATGCATGCCGAAAATCTGGGTCGTGGTGCGGCGGCGTCAGTCCAGTTCGACTCCGCGATTAAGATGCTCATAAAAGAAGGTAAGTCACCGGATACATACCTTGTAATTCATTGCTTGTAATGTTCGTGATGATGCCGGACACCAGTCGGGGCAATCGGACACGTGAAGGCGACCACCACACGGGACCAATCTCGAAAAGACTTCCTGGCCGGAGTAGGTCAGGCCATGGAAGGTCGAACAGATGGTGAGTTACCGGTGACGACTCGCCAGTGCTGCTCGTAACTAGCTGTATTTAAAAAAATAAAAGCTCGCTTCTAGGCCAGAGGCCCAGCAGGTTTAGCTTGACGCCGAATCAAAAGTGCAATACGATCGCTTGCTAACTGGATTTAATTGGGGTTTTTCTTAGTCAAAGGTTCGTCTTCGCGACTGCATTTGTTTCGGCAGCCGTGGCACTGTAATCGCAACTTATCGCGCAGCCAAGCTGGGGGAGACAATGGCAATTACTACCAAGATTATCTTGAGTTTTGTGGTCGTCTCGGCTGTCATGTGGGGGCAAGCCGCATCGACTGCTCAAATCAATGGCACCGTGCGGGATTCGAGCGGTTTGGCGATTCCCGGCGCGGCTGTAAAGGTCACGCAGACAGCAACCGGACTCGTCCGCAACGCCACCAGCGGGGTCGACGGTGCGTTTGTTTTCCCGAACCTGCCTGTAGGACCGTATTTGTTCGAGGTTACGAAGGACGGATTCACGAAGTACGTGCAGTCGGGCATCTTGCTGCAAGTGGACAGCAATCCAACCATCGACGCCGCGTTAAAGGTGGGAGCGGTGACCGAACAAGTTACTGTTCAGGCGGACGCCGCCATGGTCGAAACCCACAGCACCGGCGTTGGCACTTTGGTTGATAATCAGCGAGTTGTAGAAATGCCGTTGAACGGGCGCAATGCCACTGAACTCGTGTTCCTGGCGGGCATGGCGACTGTCGGTGGTCAAAACGGCGGCTTTCTGAATTCCGTCCGCAATTATCCAACCGTCATGATTTCCGTGGCCGGTGGCGTTGCCAATCAGCAGACTTACGCACTGGATGGCGCCAACCACAACGACGCTTACAACGGATTGAATCTACCCCTGCCCTTCCCGGACGCTTTGCAGGAGTTTAAAGTAGAGACCAGCGCACTGGCGGCGCAATATGGGCTGCACTCGACTGCCGCGATCAGCGCCATCACCAAATCCGGCACGAATAAGTTTCACGGCGACGCCTTCGAGTTCCTACGGAACGGAGATCTGAATGCGCGCGACTTCTTTGCGCCGATACGGGATAGCCTGAAGCGGAATCAATTCGGGGGAACGATAGGCGGTCCGATCGTCAAGGATAAACTATTCTTCTTCGCGGGCTATCAGGGCACCATCCAGAAATCCGAACCGACACAAGCTTCCGCTTTCGTTCCCACACAGCAGATGCTCACCGGCGACTTCACGACGTTTGCGGGTCCCCAGTGCAACGCCGGAGCCACTATTCAATTAAAGGGCTTCGGGTTTAGCGGCAACAAAGTCCCCCAAACTGCGCTCAACCCGGCAGCGTTGAAGATCGATTCGTTTTTGCCGGTACCGGCGGATCCCTGCGGCAAGGTGAACTACGGGCTACGCAATGACCTGACCGAGCACATGGGAGTCACCCGAATCGACTATCAGGTGAGCCAAAAGAACACCATATTCGGACGGTTCTACGAAACCAATCTGGAAATTCCGTCCACGTTTGACGGGACCAACGCGCTGACGCTGAATAGCAACGCCCAACACGACCGGGTGTATTCGTTAGCCTTGGGAGACACCTACGTATTTACCCCGAATGTGGTCAGTTCGTTCCGGCTAGGAGTGAATCGGTCGGAGATTCCCAAGATTACGGACAATTTCGCTACGTGGCCCCAACTGCTGGTAAACGCTCCCTTCAATCCAGCGCCGGCGCCGCGGATTTCAGTGACGGGGAATGGCTTCGGCATCGGGTCCGGCAACTCCATCATCAATCATGATATGACTGGCCCGGACCCCAATCTTGTCGGAGACATTAGCTGGGTCAAGGGAAATCACCAGATTGGATTTGGCGCTTCCTACCTTCGTACCCTGATCAATTATGCGTCGGGCATTAACGCCACCGGTTTGCCCACGTTCAACGGGTCGATCACCGGGTCACCCATGGCAGACTTCTTGCTAGGACAAGCCGCGACCTGGACGCAAGGCAACATTTCCTATTTTTACAACCGCCAGAACTACATCGGAATGTACGTACAGGACTCATGGAAAATCACCTCACGTCTGACCGTGAATTACGGCGTAAGGTGGGAGCCCTTCTTTCCCATCACCAGCAAGGAGGGTCTGTTTTTCCGCTTCGACCAAACCCTATTCAATCAGGGCGTCCATAGCACCGCTCACGTGAATGCGCCGGCTGGATTCGTCTTCCCGGGTGACTCCCAATGGACTACTGGGAACGGCATCGCGGCCACCCGATGGAATGAATTTGTTCCCCGTCTAGGAGTGGCTTGGGACCCCACCGGAAGCGGGAAAATGACCATCCGGGCGGCCATCGGGAGTTATACCGATCGGTCCGGCCTGTATGCCCTGAGTTCGTTCGGCCAAGATGCGCCGGTCGGCTACGCCGTTACTTTGAACAATGTGAATCTCTCCAATCCGTGGGCCACCTATCCGGGCGGAAATCCACTGCCCGTTCAGCTCAGCAAAAACATGCCGTTTCCCAGTTTGGGCGGCGCCTACATCACGTATCCGCCAGACTGGAAACCGGTGTGGGTCAACCAATGGAATTTCAGCATCCAGCGCCAACTAGGCAGAGACTGGCTGGTAACCGCGAATTATCTAGGGAACAACACATTCCACTTGGTCACCGCGGACGAATTGAATCCGGCTGTATTCATGGGAACAGGCGCCTGCACAATCAATGGGACGACCTTCGCGAGTTGCGGCACGACCGCAACCAATAATCAACGCCGCCCACTGAACTTCCAAACACCTTCCGCACCCGCCATCGGGATTGTGTCGCAAGGGTCGCCCAGCGGGACAGGCAGCTATAACTCTCTGTATCTTTCCGCACAGAAGCGCCTGAGCAGCGGCACCAGCGTTCTGGCTAATTACACATATTCCCACTGCATCAGCGACGAGTGGAACGGTCAGCCCGGGAACAACGGGGTGTCTTCCGTGACTCCCAATAACCGCAGGAACGATCGCAGCAACTGCGCACCCAATTTGATTTCCTCGGATCAGCGCCATCTGTTTAACCTTTCCGTCGTGGCGCAGACTCCGAAGTTCGCAAATCGCGCGCTGCGGATGATAGCCAGCGACTGGCAAGTCTCGCCGATCTTGAAATTGCGCTCCGCCCAGTACTTTACGGTGGTCTTAGGCACGGACGTGGCACTCAATGGCGAAGGAAACCAGCGTCCGAATTTGATACCGGGAGTAGATGTGTATGCCAGCAGTCAAGCGTGTAAGCCGGCGCCTTGCGTTCAATGGCTCAACGCGACACCGGGCGCTGCCGGGGTGAAAGGCGCATTCGCAACCCCGGCAACCGGGACCCTGGGAAATTTGGGGATTGGAAACCTGTCCGGTCCGGGAGTGTTCCAATTGGATCTCGCCTTGTCGCGAATGTTCACGATCCATGAAGGACAAACCTTGCAACTGCGAACCGACGTGTTCAACTTGCCCAACCACGTAAACCTGGCCCCTCCTGCCTACGGGGCTGCGGGCACAGGCGCTTCCGCGCTGAACGCTGGCACCTTTGGTCAGATCACCAGTGATATCAGCGGAACCAGCGGACTGGCCTCGGGTGACTACCGTGTCATCCAGCTCGCCCTCAAGTTCGTGTTCTAGTAGTTTGGGAGATCGCAAATAACAACGTCGCTCTCGTGTCGGCGCGATAAGGAGAAGTTGTGTCACGCAGGCTTGTGATTCTTACAGTGCTGCAAAGCGTCGTCTTATGGGGAATCGCCGGCAACGTTTCCGGGCAGCAGGCGGGGCTGGATTCTGTACAGCCAGGAGCACGGCCCGCGCCCGATCCGCCCGAGAACCACCGGCCGCCGCTGTTCTTCCGGGAAGCTTGGAAGAAGCATTCGGGCACCCCTGAGCATCCGCTCAGTCAGGATTCGGTGTCGAATACAAATCTTGAGCTCAAGATGTACGGCGACCCGCCAAAGCCGGATCCCGACTTCGGAGGAATTTGGGATAACCAGCGCCCACAGCCTCTCGACGACCCTGCCCATATCTTTACCGGAACTTGCCGGAGACCCTGCGGCCTCACGCTGCGGGACCGCAACAACTATGCCGACCTGAGTGGTCTCGCCAAGATTCAGTGGCGCGTGAAGTACGAGGGATTCCACACTCTCCGTCCCTTACTCAAACTCGCCGACGGCACCTACTTGGTAGGCGACCACTCCGATGGTTACACCATGGATTGGCACGTCCGCGAGTTTTCGCTCGGCGACCTGCGCTGGCGCCGCTTGGATCCTGAGAAAGTGGTCACCATGACGGGACCGCAAGCGAAGTGGGTAGTGAATCCAGACCTGAGCCGGGTGGACGAAGTAGGCTTTGTTGACCTGATGCCGGGCAGCGGCCACGGTAATGGCGGCTGGTCCGACCTCGCTTGGATAGAAGTGTACGGTAAGCCAGTGAAACGCTGATCTGATGAACCGCTACATCGTCATACTTAGCGCCGTCCTGAGCGCCTTGCAATCGAACATAGCGTTAGTGCGCCGGCACTGCGCTTAGTTCGGATTCTATCTTGCGTCCGTCCGATTCCGTCAGCCAACCTTCTTTTACCAGCCGATGCGTTACTTGGGCGACTTTGCTCGTGTAAGCCTTGGCATTGGGGTACATGCTGCTGAGGCGGGACTGTTCCACCACGACCTTGTGGCCCAGTTCGCCACAGGTGCCCGGACCGGGACTGGTTACGAAATAGGTGGCGACGGGGACTTCGACATAAGGCGTCCGCACGCCGCCGAGGCCGTTGCCGTACTCATCCAGCACCACCGTTGGCTTCGTGTCGGATTCGGCCCCGTCTTCTTTAATCCGCATGCGGTTGGCCTTGGGAGGGGCAACACCTTTGCGCGCCCAATGGAACAGGTGCTGGAATGCAACGTCGTACACATAGCTCAGCGCGGGCTGGTCCGTGAGCGGGATCGGCGGCTCGCAGGTAATGTTCAGCGGCCATTCCGGAGTGCCCTGCGTCGCACCCACGGCGGCGATTTGATCGGCAACTGTCGGAAACTGTGAGTAAGCGGCTTTGTCGATATGGCTCACGCCGGCGATCTCGTAGAGACGGAAACGATCGGCCGGGTCGTCACTATCGTCGCGGCGCAGCGCCAAAGATGCCGTCACTTCGCCTTGTGCTACCACAGCCATCACAGGCACGCCAAATTTACGATGAAAGCCCCCCCGTGGATCGTTCGCCTGCGGGGCCGGGGCACATTGATTCAGGCGCTGAATGTTCCCTGGATTCCGCGATAGGTAGCCGTCATACACAAATTTCCCGTTGGCAAGCTTCGCGTGCGGATGGATGGCGTTCAGGTAGGTTAGTAAGTCTCCCCCTTGCGCGGTCATGTAGATGCCTTCGACCTTCAGATTACCCATGGGTCCACCGCCGCTTTTGAGTGCGGCGCCCACCTGGCTGAGCGCATCGAAGCGGAGCCCGTCTTCGATGTCAGCGGGTCCATTCTTGCCCGCGCCGGGGCAGGCTGCGCTGGGCGTTGGGTTCACGAACGACACGGCGGAGTAGCGCACGGGGTTGAATTTTTTGAGCGCACCGCTGGTCGCCGGAACCGTAACACCGACCCAGGCGTCTCCACGTTCCATGAGCGACTGGTGGATGTAGCCCCACATCAACGGCCAGTCATAACGCCGCGCCGGCATGAACGGCTCAACCACGACGTTTCCGCTGAAGCGTGAACCTAGGGCTGGACGCCGCACCAGGATACGGGTCGTATAGGGGGCCTTCTCCGTCTTGACGCTCAGGGTGCCATCCGTCGCCCAATCGTACACGTTGGCGTTGCCGCTAAGGATGAACTCTTCCTCCACGTAACCGGCTTTCGCGAAGTCGACGGGATTGAGGGTGTGGCCCGCACCCAGAAACGGGTATGAGTCGGCGGTTAAGGGAATGGGACCGATTATTTTCGGGATCGCGACCGCAGCATCTTGGGCCAGAGCTACTGTCGCGCCGACCAAAGCGGCGAAGACCAGAAGGCGAGTTTGCATGATTTTCTTCTCCAATGCAGGGCACTTGTGCACCGTCGGGCGAGATCGCCACAGTCCTGTTTGCTCCGTCCCGGCGTCCGGCCCAGATCGACGCTCCATCACCTCGCGCATGCCGCACGCGCCAATTGGCGCGACCGTTTCGTACGGGCACAGGACGGTTTCGGTGCCGGGAGACATGTGTTGACGATTTTATACCACTGAAGGAACGACGAAGCGGAACGTTGTGGCTCCCCGGCATGGATTCGAACCACATTATTGACACGTTTTGGATCTTCGGCATTAATTTCACAAAGTCATTGAGATCGTCAAAGGAACGATTAGCGGAGGGGGCCAATTAGTGGCACTCCTCGCGATGGCCGCGGCGGCTTTATGCTGGGTGCCGGCTTTCTTGCATTGCGAGTTCATGTCGATGTTGATGTTGCAGAAGAATCCGGAATCCAAGTCCGTGCGTAATCAGCAGAAGCGGCACTATGACAGTCGGAAGGAAGAATGCGGCTCCCAATTGCCCCGCCAAGAGTCCGGCGTGATTCGCTTGGTAGAAAGCGTTGACGATATCGGCAAAGCCCCACAGATTGAAGATCCATCCGGCGGCAACGCCGGCGGCACTGGGCAACATTTGCAGCGCAACCAACGCCAGTATCGCAGCAATGATGTCCCCATAGGCCGCGGAATGCGCGAAGGCAGCCGGCAGATCGGTTGACACGACGCCGGGAATTAAGAATGCCAACCCGATGAAGCGGAAGCTGTGCAGGATAAGCAACGGCCGCAAGGCTTCGGCCCGTTGCCGATGGCGCAGTTCCGGCCAGATATAGCGAGCGGTGACGATCCCCCACGCGATCAAACTGAATACGATACTCACGAAAAACCAGATCATTTGTTGTGGCATGATGAAGTCTCCTTTCTAGAATTCCGGCTATCGACCGCGGCTGGCGGTGGCAGGGGCCTGCCCGTGGCCGAGGGCCGCGGGACTAAAGTTATCGGCGATGGCGTGCTCGCGCCGCCACACCTTCGAGTCGGTCGCGAACTGAGGCACCGACGGGAACGGACGCCGCAGTTCGCGGTCATAGCGGTCCAGATCGAACCCAGGTGCGAGTGGGGCGAGCATGAAATGCACAAACTCGCGAAGCCGATTGCCGAAGGTCCGCTGGTTGCGGGGCCGCGCCGCATAACGACGCGCGATCGTCTCGAAGTCTTCAGCGGGGCGGCCAGTCACATCTAAGACGTCCGTCGTTGGCGCCCCGACCTCGAACGCGCCCCGCTTGTGATCTTCGATGTAGTAGCGAATCCCACTGAACACATCGATCGGGTAGCCGCTCATCCTTGCGGCTTTGATGAACAGCCAGGCAGGGGTTGGCACGACCTTAACTGATCGTCCGACGGCTCGGCCGATGGCTTTTGCCATGTCCTCCGCGCCGAGAAGCTCCGGTCCGGTGGGGCGGTAGCTTTTTCCTGCGTGCCGCGCAGGGTCCATGAGCGCCGCGACGGAAACTCGCGCGATATCTTCGTTGGAAGGTGGCGCATTGCGGCTATTGCCGAACATCCAGGGAAGGATGCCGAGTTGCGTGGACGCGCCCATCGTCACCAGGTAGTCGTCAGCGAAGAAGCCTGGTTTGATGATCGTATGCGCGACTCCGGGAATCGCCGAAAACAGCCGATCGACGAGCCAGTGCTGACGGGTCATGAGCGAGGGATGCGAAGGGCTCGCCAGCCATTGCGTCATGCCGACAATGTGTTCGAGCCGGGCTTCCTTGGCGGCGACTGCGAACGCGGCCGCGCCCTGAATCATGTATGGATCGGTAGGCGGACAGTAATAGGCGCGCTGAACATCCTCTAGTGCATTGGCCACGCGTTCAACATCGCTCATGTCGGCGACCGCGATCTCGGCCCCCTGCGCCTTCAGTCGCGCGCTGCGGCCATCTTCTCGGTGCACCAGGGCGCGAACAGGGTAGCCCGCCTTCAGTAATTCGCCGACGACAACGCTCCCGGTCTTTCCGGTCGCGCCGGTCACGATAATTCTTGGCTTGATCATGATCATCTCCTTCTAAGCGCTCACTTCGTGCCGCGCCGCCATCGCGTCGCGACTCACTGCAGTGCTCCTGGGTTCAGTGCCCTCAGCGGCATCAGGGGTCCAACGGGAACGTACTGATGATCGATCAGGTGTTCCTTCGCGAGCGGCAGCGTTTCCACAATCGCTCGTGCCTCATCCTCCGTTTTCGCGTCCACCACGAAAACAACCCCTTTGCCATCGCCGCGCGAATACCACTGGCGGATTTTCCCGTCGAGGTAAAGCTTTACCGTCGCCTTAATCTCTTCCGGTATGACCGCCATCACTTGTTGGGGCGTTACTCCCTGCTTGGGGGTCTCGATGACGATGACTTCGGTGGTTTTCGGTATAGCGATGCCGGGCACGCCTGAGCCGGCCGCGGGTTGTGTTTGCGTTCCGGACGGTGATTGCACCCCGGCTTGTGATTGAGCGAGTGCCGCCGCGGGAAGCACCGCTGCCATAAGAAACGAGATCATGAACTTAGCTCCTTATCCTTTCGATTCAGTCTGTCTACTAGTCATCCGCAAAGAGTACTGTCGTACTCTATATGCCCAAAAAAATTTACTCTTGAGCGAAGAGCCTTATGAAAAAGTTCCTCGCGTCCGTCAATAACTCCTCGCGCTTTTCAGGCGACACATTCATTCGCACACTCGTCAACACCCCAGCCATGCTAGGGAACAATAATTGAAACTTCGTCAGTTTTTCCTGTCGCGTCCGGCCGGGCACAAACGGCAACAGCCGCTCACGATACGCTTCTCGCACCGTCTCAATCCGTTTCCGCACGGACAACGGCTTTCGTGTGAGCTCTGGCCCGAGCGCGGCCAGCACACAACCCATTCCCGGCGAATTCGCATGGCCTATGCTCAGATACCGTTCGATGATCGCCCGCAGAGCTTGGCCTTCGGGCGCGGACCTTGCAGCCTCCAGCATGCCCGTTCCCATCTCATCGAACGCTCGCGCTACCGCTTCAACGAAAAGGTCATCCTTGCTTGCAAAATGCCGGTAGAATCCCCCTTTTGTCAGGCCTGCCTTCTTCATCACCGTGCCGATCCCGCTCGTGTCCCCGCCGTGCTCCCGGATGGAACGGGCAGCCATGGTAAGAATCTTCTCCCGGTTCCGCGCTTTGTGTTCCAGCGAATATCGCATGCCCTAAGAGTACGATCGTCCTCTATTATTTGTCAAGACCAAAGTTGATCTCGCTAACGGGCGCACGTCGGTTCTCCAGTGACGGGAGCGAGATTCCACCTTGAGGACGCCGGCCTTCAGGATTCGATTCTCGAGTCCATGCTGGATGTGCTCGCCTTCAGTGCCTCAGCCAATTACGCAAGTTACACGGGTTTAGCAGCGTGACGCGGGGTTCTTAGGGGCCATGCTATTCTCGTACCGAGATGAACATGCTGGACCTGTTTTTTGGAACAACATTAGTCCGGTTGCCCTCAGTATCCTGCAACTCAAGTTGCCGAATGGGAATTACTACATTCCCAGCTCTCCCACCGGGACGTACTCGACGGCGACGTTTATCGGCCCGTCGATCTACAGTGAAGGACAATACCTGGGGAACGTGGATTACCTCCTCAGCGCCAAGCGCACTTTGTCGGCGCGGTATTTCTATTCCACTGAGCACCAGTCTCAGGGCTTCAATTGCTTGATCTCTCCGAACACTTGCTTGCCCCGGCCAGAGATGAGTCGAAGGGCATCCTGAAATCGTGCCGTCCCGATATCTTCCAGATTCTGTTTCATATGAACCCTCGCATATTGTAGCTTGGCTTCATCGGTGGCCAGACTAAGTTCACCTTTCCAAATGCGGGTATGGAAGTCCCGGAAATCCGGCACCTTTTCCTTGGACTGAACCGCCTTGCCTTTCAAGCCAAACAGTATTAAGGCCGCTGGGTAGAACATATGAAGGAGCTGGCGCATAAGATAAAATCGCGCGCGTCTGTAGTCACTCGCCGCTTCTCCGAAATACGTATGAAGATAAGACTCTTCCTCCGCGTCGTTAGTGACCACAAAATTCGCCACCACCGCGAGATCGACATAGCGGTCGTTGCGGAACCCGCTTCCCAATCGACGAGCCAGACGCGGTATCCATCGAAGAGGATGTTCTCGGGCTTCAAGTCGTTGTGGCTCGATACCATGTCTGAATCGTCACGTGGATAAACGCTCGCCACGCGTGCGTATCCCGCGAAGAGTGGGCCGGCTTCACCCTCCGGCAGAATCTTCGCCGCCTGGAATTTTCGAACGAATCCATCCATGACGTCGAGGTAGTTCATAGCTCGCGGGAACGGGAACGTAGGCAGCGCGTGCAACGTACGAAGTGTAGCTGGTAGCCGAAGCACAGCCTCGTTTCGTGGAAACGGCCGAGAGGACACGAAGTCGGTGATCGAAATCCGATCTTCGATGTTTGTGTACCAGACGCGGGGGCCGATTCCAGCCTCCGCCGCCGACTTCATGCAAGCGAAATGGTGCGTTTGATCGCCGCGGCCAGGGTGGCATCGGTACTCACGACTAGGCGCAGCAGATATGGCTGTCCCCGTACGACGATGCGGAAGACGAGGGCAACGCTCAGCCCCGCCGTCATCATCTGTATATCGTCGTACCCGGTCACACCAAACGTCTCCCGCAGCGCGCAGGCTACGGCGTCCTTTTTCGCTTCCGGAATCAAGTTTTATTCCCTTCCGATATGACTTGCCAGTTCCTCGCTGAAAGCGAGCCGAAAACCGTCTGGCGCTGACAGATCCCGGTATTTGTTTCGGGTGGGCTCGTAGATCTGCCCAGCCGTTCGCGGATCGACCACCGTCTTTAAATGATCAGTGGGATCGAGAATCGCCAACGGACGGGGCGCAACCAATCCCGCGAGCTGCGGCAGATCGAAGTGCTTCAAGATGCCCGGAACGATCTGGCTGGCCGCCTGCATGAATCGTCCCTGATCCGTCAACAGGCGGTAGGACGCCAACCCTCGTTGGATGGCGACACGAGTGACGCGTTGTTCTACAGCAGCGGCAAATAGTGCCCACAAAGCGCCCATGTCGGAACCGGCCAGGCGGACCTTGCCGAATTGCGAAGCGAAATCGATCGCGCGCAAGAGATCGCGTACTCGTATGGCAAACAGCGAGTCTCCGAGCGCCCACGCCATGTTTGCCAGCGCGACATCGGAATTGTGCAGGTGCTCGTAGGTACCGCGCAGATCGCGCCGGAGCGCCAGGGGCTGTGTCAGCCCCAATCCGCGGACATCGGCTAAGACCACAGTGAAGCCGTCACGCGCCAGGTTATCGGCGAATTCGTGCGCGGCGTCGTTATCGTCTCCGCCTGCCGGTTCGTTGGGATCGTCGTCAGACACCGATACCGGTGTGGTCACATCGCCCGTCACGTGTACGACGCATTCCGCACCGGGGCGGTGCGGACGATAAAGGCGCGCCGCCACGTATGCACCAGGTTCGGAGAGAAACTCGACGCGGCTGAGCTGGTATTTTTCCAAGCGCTGCGATTCTACCTCGCGCGGGTTCAAGGGGACTGGAGACATTGGCAGCGCGAGCATGCGCCGGATTTCGTCTCTCTGACTCGTCGCGTCCGCAGCCGGAGGCGGCAGCATCGATGCGTGTGTACCTATGATCGAATAGATCGAGCGACCGATGGCAGGTTGGCGCAGCGCACTGGCCGGTTCGGTCTTTACGTCGGTTTCCGTAATCTCGTTCGTCTTGTGCAGCAACCAGCGTTGAAACCAGCTTACGGTGGTGAGACGCAGCGTCCGCGGCCAGTCCGCGTCAGGCCGCGCGATTTCGACTGCGAATTTATCTGTGGCTCCAGCCAAGCGATAGCGTTGCCGCAGCTGCTCCGCATCCTCATTAAAATCGCCCGTTTGATCTTCTACGAGCGTGAGCAAGGGCCGGGGTGTCAATGCCATTAAGATGTCCAGCAAGTCCACCCCTTCGCGAGCCGCGGGAAACAAATGCTGCTCCGGGTCGTCCGTAATATTCCATTGAGACACGTCGACCGGCCAACGCTGTGCACGTCCATGGACGTGCATCGCCAGACACTGGATCCTTTCATCGAGGACCGCGTGATAGAGCGCACTCCAGCCGGTATCGGTGTGATCGGCACAGCCGATCCTCGCCCGGTCCACGTCGCGGCGCGTGAGCAGGTAGTCTACGGCGCGCATGGCGTCCCACACGAAACATCCGGGCGCGCTTTCGCCGATCAAGGAGAGAAGCGCGCCGATCACTCCATGCTCGAGCGTCGGCGATAACGTTTCATCGAAAGTCTCAGCTCCGGGCTCATAGTGTTGGCGACGGTCTCCTTGCCCGATCGGATCGAAGGCCAGCACCACGAAACCATGCGAGACCAGATCGAAATACATCTGCTGGTAGTCCGCGGACATGCGTTCAGCGTTGAAGTGTCCCCGCTGCAAGACGATAGCGGGAAACGGTCCCGGCGTAGCGGTGGGAACATACACGTTGGCCGGAATCCAGTAATCGGGCTGGCTTTGGAACTGTACGTTCTCGATGCGATAGCCCGGGTTTTCGATCACGCGCGTGGTGCGCGGCGCCAA
>Ga0068858_100003151_pt1 | contig 16511 bp, 12 predicted proteins | sample KBSSwiS12_FD_66589 | JGI IMG/M metagenome (GOLD analysis project Ga0068858, IMG submission 66589) | Switchgrass rhizosphere microbial communities from Kellogg Biological Station, Michigan, USA - KBS Switchgrass S1-2 | ecosystem: Host-associated > Plants > Roots > Rhizosphere > Soil ...
ACCCGCGAGGATCGAGCGCCAGGCCGGTCATCGTCGCGCCGCGAAGGGTCGCGAGGATGAGTTCGATCACCTGCCAGACCCGCCGCAACTCACCGTCGCCCGCCACTTGTTGCTCGAGCTGCCTTCGCGCGGCTGCGGCCAGGCTCTCGATCAACCGTATGGGCACGGCGGCGCCGTCGCGAAACATCTGTGGGAAAAATGCGTCAATCGCCTGCCGCAGGATATCGCTGGCCTCGAAGATCGCTGCGGTTGTCGCGAGCTGCCCATAGCGAAGCAGGGTGTCCGCCGCGGCGGCGAGGGTCTCCGCCTCTGGAGTAGCTGCACGACTCTGCGGCGCCGTTTGCGCGCGGTGCGCCCCACTCCGTGAGGATTCCATCAGGCTTGCGGAACGCAGCAATTCGCCGATAAGCATCACCGACTGCCGGAGGTAGGCGAGTACAGTGAAAGGGCTCCCACTGGAGAGCGGATCCCCGGGCTGACCTTGTCCGGGTTGGAAATGCGCGAGCCAGAATTCCCATCCCGATCCTGAGCGGTCTGCTACGCCGACATCGGGCGCCGGTTTGAATGCATCGCGCCAATCCGCGAACCGACACTGCGGACATACTGCCTGCCTTTCGGCATAACACTCCCGCATCAGCCGAAACGCATTCTCGTAGAAACCCATCCACAGGTGGAGCCCATGCTCCTCGATCCGGTCGGCGATGCCACGCCCCGACGCGCCTTTCCCGCCGAGCCGCCATCCCATCTGATAGATCGTGACCTCATACAAAGCCTTGTGCTCCGGCCTGGTCAGCTCGAAGGCCGTCGTAAGCGCCGCACAGCCTCCGCCGATTATCGCGACGCGCACAGGCTTTCTTGATTCCATCATCGGAGTGAGAACCGAGCAACCACAAGGGTTTACCGGATTTCAAGCCAGGGCGTGCAGAGTATACCAATCACGCATCGAGCCAGCCTCGAGCAGGTACCTACGGTCGAAAGACGGCACCTAATCACGTCAACTCGAAGATGGCTCGGTCACATCGATGGCGCGGGGACGCGAAGGTCGATCGTGGCGGTTGTTGTTCATTTCCTCCGTTCACTGCTCTGCTCTGCCAATAGCAGAGCGGAGACCGGTCTCTGCCGCTCCTATTACGGAAGAGGCCGAAACAGGCGAGAGAAATGCAAGACACGATGGTTGGAGGAGGTAACAATGTCAAGACGAGCTGCCTGTCTTTCGACCATCGTTGCGGCCGGGCTGATGACCGCGATGACCGCGGCGCCGCTCGGCGCTGAAACCGTCGATAAGATGACCTATCTGACCTTCAGCGGGCGCGTGCAAGTCCCCGGCGCCAGGCTTGATGCCGGCACGTACCGGTTCAGGCTGGCGAACGACACCACGTCGCGAAATGTCATCCAGGTCCTCAGCTACGACGGGTCGTCCGTGTACGCGATGTTCCACACGATTCCAGACAGTCGGATGAACGTCACCAGTGAGGCGACGGTCACGTTCCGCGAGACACCGGCAGGCGTTCCACCGCCGGTGAAGTCGCTGTTCTATGGCGGCGAGCGCCGCGGATACGAGTTCGTGTACCCGAAGGGAGGACCTGTCCTGACCGCTGAAATCTCGCCGCAGCCGGAGATCACCTATGCCCCAGCGGCAGGCTTCTCAGTGACGGAGTCGTCGACCACGGCCGCGCCTGCGACGGAAGCTGCAGCGGAGCGGGAATCAGTAAGGGAACCAGTGCCCGAACCAGTACCGGAGCCAGCCGAAAGCGTGGCGGCGGCCACGCCGGCGGCCGAACCATCGGCGCCGGCACCGGAACTTCCACGTACCGCGAGCCCGGTGCCGCTGGTCGCCCTTGGCGGCTTCGCCTCGTTGTTTGTCGGTCTTGGCGCCGGACTGATTCGCAGGTTCATCGGCTAGCAATTCACACGCGCGTAGCGTCCGCCTTTTGAGCGTGTGAAGGATCGGCTTCGGACTCCAGGCCACGGGCTTCGGGAAGAGCTCTTCGAGACATTTTCCCGAGCCTGAAGCCTGGAGCCTGTAGCCGCAGCACAGTTGAAGTCCGACGACCGTTTCCGGACCGTGCGGTCGGTTCGACATTCGATCGTCATCAGCTCATCGCGCGAATACGGGGAGGTGGCCATGCGGGGCACGCGGTACGGCGGGTCTAATAGCCGCGGCACTCGCCTGCTGAGATATGTCGAACGTGTGTTCCTGATGGGTGGCGTCGCGGCGCTGGCCTGGTGCGCGTACATCGTGACGGATGCATACATCCTCCAACGGCTCGCGCGTGAAAGGCTCGAGTCGACGTCTCGTGAGACGAGGTTTGCATCAACGTCGTCGGGTGCGCCGTCAACGAAGGCGGCGAGCGCGCGGTCAAGGCCGACCACAGGTACGCCACTCGCCGAGCTGTCCATCCCCCGCATCGGTCTGTCGGCGGTCGTGTTGCACGGTACCGATGCCCACACGCTCCGGCTGGGCCTCGGGCATATCGACAACACGCCTTTGCCGGGCGAGGCCGGGAATGTCGCTATCGCCGGACATCGGGACTCGTTCTTCCGGCCGTTGCGAAATGTTCAAGTCGGCGACGACATCCTGCTCGAAACACCGGAAGAGCGCGTGCATTACCGCGTGTCGGCGTTCCGCGTGGTGAATTCTCATGACGTCGCCGTCGTCGGTCCCACCAGGGAAGATGCGTTGACGCTGGTGACCTGCTATCCGTTCTGGTTCATCGGCGAGGCGCCGGATCGATTCGTCGTCCGCGCGACACGCATCGGGGTCTTCGACACCACACCGCCTGGGATCCGCGATGCTGCCGACAACGGAGCGACTCAGTCACACAAGGCCCGCGAGGGCAATCTGGCTGCGTCCAGGCGTGTGAGCCGCTCCATTCAATCGACGTCGGTTGCGCTCTCCGCTCGAGGCGCCAACGATGACGATGCGCTTGTGCGGAAGGCTGTCGACCGCTTCCGCCTGGCGTACAACGCGCCTCTGGCCCGGCATCGCGAGGCTGTTCCTGACGGGCTGATGACGTTTCGGTTCTGTGAAATCGCCATTGCTGGCTCGACAGCGACAGCAACCTGCAACGGAGCCCCCGCTTCGCCTCAGAGTGACTCATCTCCCATCTGGACCGTCGGGCTTCGCAGAATCAACGACGAGTGGACGATCACCTCAGTCGCCATGAATTGAGGATGATCGTAGGCTGAAGTGTCCCCTTCCGGTCACATCCAGGCGCCGACCCTCAGTTCTCTTAGGAAACATCTCATCCAGCGGCGGAACGAACCTTGCCTCTGGGTTGGGCTTGGAGGAACGGATCATGGTTCCCAGACCTTTGCGTGCGATTCTCATGAGCCTGGCCGTGGTCGGGTTGGCGTATCCAGCCGCCGCCGATCCGCCAGATCGCGTCGCGCGCATCAGCTACATCAGCGGCTCGGTGTCGTTCCGGACCGCGTCGACGGACGAATGGACGGCCGCGACACGGAACTACCCGCTGACCGTCGGCGATCATCTGTGGACCGATCGCGGCGGGCGCGCCGAGCTCGAGTTGGGCGCCACCTTCGTCCGCCTCGCGACATCCACGGAATTCAGCGTATTGGACCTCGACGATCAGATCGCGCAGTTGCGAATCACACAAGGCACGGCGACGCTGCGCGTCCGGGAACTGTCAAACGAAGGCATAGAAATCGACACGCCTAATGGTGCGGTCACGATTGACCAGCCGGGGTTCTATCGCATTGACGTGGACGACTCGGGCGGCCGGACGATCGTCACCGCACGCAGCGGCCGTGCCGAGGTGACCGCGGGCGACGCGTCGTACGTGGTGGAGGCGCGGCAGTCGGTCGTGCTTGGAGACGGCCCCTCACCATACACGCTGCAGGCCGTTCGGGATGCTGACGACTTCGAGGACTGGAGTCTTGCTCGCGACCGCCGCCTCGAAACCTCGGCGTCTCTCCGCTACGTATCGCCACGCATGATCGGTTACGAGGATCTGGACGAGTACGGCGTCTGGCGGGACGAGCCCGGCTACGGCCAGGCCTGGTATCCGCGCGTCAGCGTCGAATGGGTTCCGTACCGATTCGGTCACTGGGCTTGGATCGACCCGTGGGGCTGGACGTGGATCGGCGATGAGCCGTGGGGCTTCGCGCCATTTCACTACGGCCGCTGGCTGCGCGCTCGAGGCGGATGGGCGTGGATTCCGGGGGGCGCGGCCGTCCGTCCGGTATATGCGCCCGCGCTGGTCGCCTTCGTCGGCGGTTCCGGCTGGCAAGCCTCCTTCAGCTTCGGCTCTTCGCCAGTCGGATGGTTCCCGCTCGGACCGCGCGAACCGTTCGTGCCCGCGTACGGGGCATCGTTCGCCTATCTTCGTGCCGTCAACGCCCCGCACATCGAATGGCGAGGCAACGTGGAGGTCTCGCGTGTGAGGTACGTCAACCGCGAGGTGCTCGGCGCCACGACGGCGGTACCGCGTGACGCGTTCGTGCGGGCCCGGCCAGTAAGCAGCGCTGCCCTCCCGGTGCCGCGCGACGCGTTCAGAAACGCGACACCCACTCAAGAGGCGCCCGGACGGCCAGCCAGGCCTGAGCTCGCCCGGGTCGGTGTACCCGGATCCGCGCCGCCGGCTGCGGCCATCGATCGCACGGTGGTTGTAAGGCGAACGCCTCCGGACGCGGCGAGGGCGCGGTTCAGAAACGCGCCGCAAGTGGTTGCACAGCCGCGCCAGGCGCCGGTGCAGGGCGCTCGTCCCGGAGAATTCGGCCAGCCGGCGCAGCGCCGCGGACCTGAGCGTCCACCGCAGCAACAGGTCGCACCGCCAAGCGTCGCACCGGAACGCGTCGTGCCGCCGCCTGTCCCTCAACGGGAAGAACGCCGCGCCGCGCCACCGGCGCGCCCGCAGTCCGAGGCGGTCGCCCCGCCGCAACCGGAGCGCGTTGTGCCACAGGAGCGTCCGCGACAGCGCGCACCGCAAGAGCGCGTTGAGCCGCCGCCAGTCGCGGCGCAACCTCGCCCGCAGCCCGAGCGTGTCGCCCCGCCGCAACCGGAGCGCGTTGTCCCACAGGAACGTCCGCGACAGCGTGCGCCGCAAGAACGCGTCGAGCCGCCGCCAGTCGCGGCGCAACCTCGCCCGCAGCCCGAGCGTGTCGTTCCGCCGCAACCGGAGCGCGTTGTGCCACAGGAACGTCCGCGCCAGCGCGCACCGCAAGAACGCGTAGAGCCGCCGCCGGTTGCGCCGCAACCTCCACCGCAGCCGGAACGCGCCGCCCCGCCGCGACCGGAGCGCGCAGCGCCGCCAGAACGTCCACGGCAGCAGGCGGCGCCTCAAGAGCGCGCCGCTCCGCCGCCAGCCGCGGCGCAACCTCGCCCGCAGCCGGAACGCGCCGCCCCGGCGGAACGTCCGAAACAGGAGCGCGCCGCGCCTCAGGACAACTCACGCGGCGGAGGCCGCGATCGATCGAAATCCGACGAGGGCGGAAAAAGCGAGGGCCGCAAGAAAGACAAGTAGGAGGGTCAATCGATCTGCCGCATGACGAGCGCCGCGTTGTTTCCGCCAAACGCCAGCGAGATCGACACGCCGCAGGCAATCGGCAGCTCGCGGGTTTCGTTGGCGACGACGTCGACGTCGCATTCGGGATCGCGCTCGCGATAGTGCACCGTCGGCGGAATCGCGTGGTTCGCCAGCGACATCGCGAGCACCGCCGCCTCGATCGCGCCCGCCGCCGCCAGGCAGTGGCCCACCATCGACTTGATCGAGGTGACCGGAATCCGCCGGGCACGCTCGCCGAACGCCTGCCGCATGCCGCGCGCTTCCGCCTGGTCGTTCTGTGGCGTCGCGGTGCCATGCGCGTTGACATGGTCCACCGCGTCGGCCGGGATCCCGGCGGCGCCGAGCGCCGCCGCGATCAGGGCGGCGACGGCCCGACCTTCAGGCTCCGGCGAAGTCGCGTGATACGCTTCGCAGCGCACGCCGTAGCCGAGAATCTCGGCGTACATCCTGGCGCCACGGCGCCTGGCACGTTCGAAGTCCTCGAGCACCAGAATCGCCGCCGCCTCGCCGATGTTCATCCCCTTCCTGGTGCGGCAGAAGGGCCGGCACGGCTCGGTATCGACCAGCCGCAGCGCGTTGAACCCGCTGAACGTCAGCCGGCAGAGCACGTCGCTCGCGCCCGCGAGCGCGGCATCGAGATGTCCCGCGGCGATGGCATCGGCCGCGTAGCCGATGGCCACGGTGCTCGACGAGCACGCAGACAGCACCGAGGCTTTCGCGCCTTCGAACCCGAAGTGTGAAGCCAGGGCGTCGCTGGGCGTGCTTGGAAAGTGATTGAAAATCTTTGCGGGCGGCGCGCGACGCATTCCGACGCGCTGCGACTCTTCAAACCACTCCTCGTTGCGCATCAAATCGGCAGTGCCCGAGCCGAGCATCACGCCGGCTCGCGCGCGATCGAGGCCGCTGTCGAGCAGCCCCGAATCGTCGAGCGCTTCGCGCGACGCGAGGATGGCGGTCTGATCGCTGCGCGACAGCCGGTTCCATGCCTTCGGCGCGAACGCCGGGTCGCGCGGGTACGGCTTGATCTCCGCCGCCTTCGGACTGCGATATCCGGTCGTGTCGAAGAGCGACACGTCCCCGATCCCGCAGCGGCCGTCGAGCATCGCGCGCCAGACCTCCTCACGCGTCGACCCGAGCGCGCTCATCAGCCCGATCCCTGTGACCGCGACACGCCGGCGGCTCATTCCCGCGCTCTTGTCACGACTGAATCACCACAAAGGACACCGGCCGGAGATCGGCATGGGCATGATTTGCGTCGGCCATCGACACTAGGCCTTCAATGTTTCGGCACCCGGCCACTCACTTCGAGCGTCGATAGGCCCGGTATGGAGGGAGATGACGGCCCTCGCCCAGTCGTGACGGAACTGGTCGATCCGCCGCCGTTCATCCTGCTTGCCGATCACGGCGATGAGCGCCGGAATGAACTCCGCAGGCATCGAGATCGCCGAGAAGCCGAGGCCGATAGCGCGACGCCGCCACGACAGCTCCTGCCGGCCGACGCCGACGAGCGACGCCCAGTAGCGGCCGACGACCCCGTAGATCTCGCGCATCACGCGCACGGTGCCGCCATGCTGTCCTCCGACCGACGTCCGGCCGGCGCGGAGGCTCTGGAGGAACTCGGCCCGATTGCGCCCCGGCGCCTCGGTAAACGTCGTGGCGACGCCGGCGAGCGTGTGCGCATCGCTGCCGCCGACCCCGACGGCCACGCACCCGGCCCGCCGCCGTCCGGCGACGATCTCCTCGATCAACAGGTTGTGGGCCTCGAGCATCGTCCCGTTCCGGACTTCGAATGCTGAAAACAACGGCAATAGCGCGCGCAGGTAGCTGTCGAGCGACATTTGCTGCTTCAGGAAAAAGAACAGGTGGTTGAGCGTGAAGAAAACGTCCTGTTGGCGCAGGTACGCGACCGTCTCGTACACGCTCTTGCGCAACGGCTGCACTTCGCGATGAATCCGCTCGTTGATGTCGTATGCGCCGATGTGTACCTTCAGCGGCAAGCCGGGCACCAGGCATTCGATTTCCTCGCTGACGAAGAAATCATCAGCGTCCGGGTGGCGGTCGAGAAACTCGAGACAGCCGTCGACGCTGTCGTGATCGGTGATCGTCACCAGGTCCATGCCGCGCGCCTTCGCGACCGCATAGACGGCCTCTGGCTCGGAATAGCAGTCGCGCGCCTGAAGAAAGCGCATGTGCCCGGCTTGGCCTGAATGGTACGAGTGAACGTGAAGATCCGCCCGCAGCCAGGGTTCTTGGTCCTTGGGCCTTGGTCCTTGGGCCCTGGTCCTTGGGCCTTGGGCCGGGTTCGTTGGTTCGTTGCTTTTCATTTCGCCTGTCCTACCGACCCACCCGACCCACCTGACTCACCTGACTCACCTGACCCACCTGCCCTGACTCTCCGCTCTCGTCCCCGAGCTCATAGAGGCTTGAGCAGCATGATCTGCAACACGACCGAGCCCGCCCCCCGATAGGTCTCGGGCAGAAAGGATTTTCCCAGATCCGCGCGGAGAATCGTATTCCGCGGGGTTCGCAAATTCAGACCCAACCCGAGCCCGGTCACCGGCGCCCATCCGTCGCGGGCCTGCGCGTCCCGGCCCCTCGCGTGATCGACGAAGAGATCGACGCGGTACTGCTGGAAAAGGTTGAACGAGTACGATCCGCGGAACATCGCCAGTTCCCCGAACCGGACCGTCGACGGCACGCCGTGCAACCGCGCCGCGTCGAACAACCCGAACTGATACATGCTAAACCGATCCAGCCGTTCCCCGCCGAAGTACGCGCCGTTCAGGTGAATGGTATGGAAGGTCGCGAAGATGAAGTCCTTGGACACACCGAGGTCGTACTTCGTGAACGTCTGCGGGGCCGCTTGAAGCTGTCCAGCAGGTCCCCAGGGCTCCGCAGTGGTACGGCGATGCTTCATGAGATTGCCGACGATTGAGTAGCCGGCGCGACGATACTCGTAGCCGAGCCCAACGCCGTGCGTCCCCGCACTCGCGGGGAGCGTGAAATCGGTCGCCGTCTTCGGATCTTTGAAAAAGGCGTCGAAGCGGAACTCGTAGTGTCCGAGGATTTTCTGGAACGGCGTCGCCTGGTATCCGACATTCAGCCCGGTGGAACCCGGCACGCGGCGGACGCGCTCGCCGGTCCGCTCGACCTGCGCGTCGAAGATCGCGTCGTTCGATCCGACGGCGAGACCGAAAAAATCGACACTGGCGTCGAAGTGCCCTCCCCACAGATTCGGCCGCTGGATATTCCCGGCCGCGAACACCCCGGCAAAGAGCAGCGCGAACTGCATATCCCTGTGGAGAAAGTTGAAATCGAGCACGTCGAGCCCGCCGATGGGCAGCGGGTAATCGAAAGACGGATCCACCTGCGCACCAAGCGCGAACGCCTTGGTCGACGTCGTCATCTGCTCGCTGACGACACGCGCGTCGCCGCGCTTTACGAGATATCGCAACCCCTGATCGGTGTCGCGATACATGATGCGGTTGCTCGCGCGCGCCTCGGTACGCTCGGCCTCGAATTGCGGTGGATTGAGCGTGACGTCTGTGACCCGCGCTTCACGCTCGATCAGCACGGTCCGGCCGGCGATGAGAAACATCTGCTTGCTGCTCAACCTGTCGAGCAGCCAGACCGGCCGTCCGTCCAGTTCGCCCACTCGACTGAACGTGCTCGTTTCGTCGTTCGAGACCACCATGCCGGTGAGACGCGATTCGACCGCCTGCACCTTCAGGCGCACGAACTGCTCGCGATCGATCCACGCCGTCCCTCGATAGAGGGCGCGCCCGGCGCCGACCGGCTCGAAGCGAACCACGTACGCGGGGCGGCCCATCACCGTGTCCACGCCCTCGAGCCGGTAGGTGTAGTCCTGGCTCAACCGCAGGTCGAGCGGCAGCGACAACACCTTTTCCGGCTGGACCAGCGGGAACGACGGACGATTGGACGTCCACGTCGCCCCGTTGAACGCGAAGCTGAGCTCCTCCCACTCGACCGCCCCACGCTCGAAGAACACGCGATTCTCGGTGACGATGTTGTAGGACGGATCGGCGGCCGACGGATGGAAGTGCTGCTCGAGCCGCATGTGCGCGACGTACCTGGTCAGCGCGGCGTCCTGTGCCGCCTGCGCCTGCTGGTGCCGCGCGATGATTTCCGCCACCGATGGCAACGTCTCTTTCTGCACTTCGGCGCTCTCGACCACCCGGTCGGTCGCGCCGGCGTTGAAATCGAGGACCAGAGGACGGGGTGCCACCGGAACGGTCAGGCTGATCCGGGTGCCTTGCCGCATCTCGGCCCGCAGCGGCTTCGCGACCGATCCGGTGACGACATCGCGGACCTGAGGCGTCGTTGCGTCCGCGACGCTGACCTCGACGTCGAGCGGCATCGTCTCCTGCCGGCCGCCGTAGACCAGATATGTGGCGAAGCGCGTGGTGCTGAACAGGAGACGGTGCGGAATGATCGAGGTCAGATCCGTGGATCCGCGCGAGAGGCGGAGACCGGCCGTCCGCTCGTCGATGGTGACAACGGTGCCTGACAGGAGATCGGCAGCGCGCGCGGCAACGGCCAGCGCCGCACGAATGGCGGCGGGGCTTGCCGCGTAGCTCGTGATGCGGACCGCAGTACCAAGCGACTGCACCTCGGCATCGAGGAAGCGCGCCGACACGGCGTCGGCGGCGCCCGACAACTGAATCGGCCCGAGCACAACCGACGCGGCCTGATCCGCTCGAGCGACGATCGCCGTGACGCGGTCGACGCTCGCGCGAAACGCACCGTCATCGGCGGCCGGCGGTCCGGCGATCGCGAGGCTGTCCACGTACGGCGCAATACCCGCCCCGTAGAGGGCGGCCTGCCATTCGTACAGCGAGGCGGGCACGCTTCCCTGAATCACGAGCGCGCCGGCGTCGACGGAGCGGAGCTGCACCGAGGCGAGCTTCAGCAGAAAGACGTATCGATCGACCGCCGGCGGCGCAAGACCTGCCACTTCACCGACCTGGTATCCCGCCACTTTTCCCCGGCCATGCTCGGCGACAGTCCGCATCGCCTGCCGCCACGCTTCGACGTCGTCATCGCTCGCCGGAAACGCCCCGAGGCTGAGCACGATCCTGACGCGGCGGGCGGCATACCCGTTCACGCGCCGATCGAGATCGGCAACGAGCGACGCGACGCGATCCGGTCGAATGCCGGCGAGGTCGAGAGCGATGCGGACCACGATCGGCGGCAAATCGGCCGTGGAACGCGGGAGTGCAGGCAACAGGACCGGGTCGCGGTCCAGCCGTTCGTCAAAAGCAACGCCACCGAGCGACGCCCGCGCCGCGGCGGGCGCTTGAACCGTTTCAGCGACCGCGGAGGAGCCGGCGAGCGCGAGACACGCCGCCAGGGCAAAGGCCACAGACTTCAAAACGGGTCGTTCGAGCCGGCCGCGAGCGGTCATGCTCGAACCGGGTGCAGGCCGAGCACCTCGCCCATCGGGGCGAACTGAGTGCCGCGCAGCACGACCTCGAGACGCGACCGAAACCCTTCGAGGCGGAAGTAATGCACGAATCGTTTGGCCCACGGGAGGGGGATGCGAGGAGGATCGGGATCGAGCTCCCAGGGGTGCACGTAGAGCGCCACGGGAATCCCGTGGCGGTTGCGCGCCTCAATCCTGGCGAGGACGCGCGCCGGCGGGGTCATCCGCAAGCCCCAGCCGCCCCCGAGCGGAAAACTCTGACCGAAGCGCCGCTCAACCAATGGCGGAAATTCCAGCAGCTCGCCGTCGGCGGTGGCTCGAGTATGCGGCTCCCACGGATAGCCGGGATTCCCGATGATTCGGAGCGGCGCGAGGCTGGAATCGAAGCGGAACCCCTTGCGGGCCAGCACGTCGAGTGCCCACATCGAGCGGTCGTTGATCGACCACTGCGGCGCCCTGAACCCACGCACATCTCTCACGCCCGCCGCGTTCAGCGCGCGGACGCTGCGGTCGATCTCGTCGGCGAACCCTTCTGGGGTGAGGTCGTAGACCGGCGTATGAAAATGACCATGCGAAGCGATCTCGTGGCCCGCCGACGCGATCTGCTCGACCAGCCGCGGATACCGTTCGGCCACCCAGCCGAGCACGAAGAACGTCCCGCGCACCTGATGGCGGCTCAGAACGTCCAGGAGCAGATGCGTGTTCTCGATGACCCGGCTCGGCAGCGCGTCCCAGTGCTCGCGGCTGAGCGGCCCGCCGACATCGCAGATGTGAAACCATTCTTCGACGTCGACGGTCAGGCAATTGCGCGGCACGTCACCCGCCCGCGGACTGCACCCGGCTCGAGTCGATGAAATCTACGATCGTGCGGACGCTCCGGAGCACGCGCTGGCCCATCTGTTCGTCGCTGACGACGACGCCGAAACTGCGCTGGAGCTCCAGCACGATCTCGAGCGCGTCGATCGAGTCGAGGCCAAGGCCTTCGCCGAACAGCGGCATTTCAGCCTCTATCTCGTCGGGCTTGATCGGCATCCTCAAACACCTGACGATCGCCTCCTTCACCTGGTCTTCCAGTGTCCCGTGTGCGTCCATGACTACAGCCTATAACATCCCGCCGTCGACACCGATCACCTGGCCCGTGATATAGCTGGCGAGCGGCGAGGCGAGAAACGCGACACACTCGGAGACTTCCTCTGGACGCCCGATGCGGCCGAGCGCCACGTCGAGCAGGAGCTCGCGCCGCTTCTCGTCGGTGAGGGACGCGACGAGCTCGGTCTCGATCAGTCCGGGCGAGACGGCGTTCACCAGCACATTCTGGCGCGCGAACTCGCGGGCGAGTGTCCGCGTCAACCCGATCAGCCCCGCTTTCGACGCCGAATAGTTCGCCTGACCGATCAGGCCGACGTCGCCGCTCGGCGACACAATGTTGATGATGCGGCCCCACCGCTGCACGAGCATGTCACGCACCGCGGCGCGGATGCAGAGGAACGCGCCGGTCAGGTTCGTCTCGATCACCTCGTTCCAGCGCTCGCGATCCATGAACAGCACCAGGCTGTCGCGAGCCACGCCGGCGTTGTTGACGAGGATCGAGATGGGCCCGAGCGCCGCAGCAGCCCCGGCGAAGAACGCCTTGACCGACGCTTCGTCTCTGACGTCGCATCGCGCGACAAAAACCGGCACCCCTTCGTGCCGGATCAGCGCTTCGGCCTCAATCGCGGTGTCTTCGCGCTCCCGATAGCAGATCGCCAGCGATGCCCCTCGGCGCGCCAGCGCCAGGGCGATCGCCCGGCCGATCCCCCGCGATCCGCCGGTGACGACGGCGACGCGGCCTTCGAGATCCTTCAGCATCGTCAGTTAAGTCCGCCGTCATGATCAACCGCGCGCGCGACCAGTGAATAGTTCGTGCCGCCGCTGGCTATCGCGTTCACGACGAAGATGCGCCCGCCGACCGATCGGCGTGCACTGCTCACGTTGACCGCGCACCCGGGGTCCGGATCCGCGAAGCCGACGGTCGGCGGCACGATCATACCCGCCATTGTGATCAGCCCGGCGGCCAGAGCGGCGGCACCCGCGGTTCCCGATTCACCGATCGACCCCTTCAGCGACACCACCGGCACGTCGGCCGGGAATACCGCGCGAATTGCTTCGGCCTCGAGTGCGTCCAGCCGTTTCGCTCCGTTCGCGGCGGCAAAGACGGCATGCACTTCGGTCGCGGACACGCCTGCGTCCTCGACGGCCATCTGCATCGCGCGCGCGGGGCCCGATGCGTCCAGGGGCCAGCCGTTCAACTTCGTGCGCGACGCGGTCATGCCGACGCCGAGGATCTCCCCGTACACCCGTGCGCCACGGGCCGCCGCGGCCTCAGCCGCCTCGAACAGCAGCAGCACACCGGCTTCCCCGAGCACCAGACCGTTGCGACGCCGATCGAAGGGACGACTGGCTTCCTGCCCGTCGCGGCTGCGGGCCAGCGGACCGAACCGCTCCTGGACCGTGAAATACGTCTGCTCCAGAAGATCGGCGCCTCCGCTGATCATCGCCGGAATGCGGCCGTCGCGAATCAGGCCGGACGCGTACGCGATCGCCGCCAGGCTGGAGGCTTCACGCTGATTGAACGTGACGTTTGGACCGCGCAGGCCGTGTTCGATGGCGCACAAACTGGCAGCGGCGTTCGAGACGGTGTTGCTGAAGAGCAGCGCAGGCGCGCCGGCGGGACCGTACTTGCCGAGGCCCTTCAGGTACTCGACCGTGCTGTCCATCCCGGCCGTCAATGTGCCCAGTGCGACACCGAGATCGTCGGTGCCTCCGGCGACGGGCGTCAGCGCTGCGTCCTCGATGAGAAGACGCGCACACACGAGCGCGAGACGACCCACCCCATCTACGCGTCGCAGCTTCAGCGGCGGGATGAATGCGGTCGGATCGAAGCCGTCGATCGTGGCGGCGCAGTGCGAACGGCACGCCGAGGTATCGAAGGCAGTGATGGGACGAATCCCCGAACGCCCCTCCAACAGGGCATCGACGAACGCCCGGTATCCGATTCCGAAGCTCGAGATGCAGCCGATGCCGGTGACCGCAACGCGATGACGCATGGGGCGGGTACGCTACCATGAAGTCACGAAGCAATGTCACCAGCCATCGTCCTCACGCATGTGCTCCTGCTCTTGTCGATGGCGGCGCCGCAGGCGCCGGCCGCCAGGCGGCCGGGGGACCTCTTCGCCGAGATTTTTCAGCGCGGCCTCGCCCGGCAGAAGTCGATGAAGTCGATCCGGGCCACGTTCACCGAGACGACCACCTCGTCGCTGCTCGTGAAGCCGATCGTGGCACGAGGCACCGTCATCGCGGCGGCGCCGGCGCGTGTGCGCATGACCTACACCGAGCCTGAACCGAAGACGATCGTGATGGATGGGCGAACGCTCACGGTGCTGTGGTCGACCCGCAACGAACGGGAGCAGATCGACATCAGAGAAACGCAGAAGCGGATCGATCAGTACTTCACCAACGCGAACCTCAACGATCTGAAGAAATCCTTCGACATCAAGGCGGAGCCGGATGCCACGCTGAAGCACACCGATCGCGTGGAGATGAGGCCGAAGCGCAAGCAGATCAAGCAGGGACTCGAAAAGCTCGAGCTGTGGATCGATCGCGACAGTTCGCTGCTGGTGCAGATGCGGCTAGGGTTCCCGGGTGGGGACCAGAAGACGATCACGCTCGGCGAAATCACCATGGACGTGCCGATCGGCGACGATACGTTCCGGCCGTAGGCGGTGTTCGGCGAGATATTCCTCGGGCCGCATCATCCGCTGCGTCCGCCACAGCATGCGCGTGAGAGACGCCGCCTGGCGCGGATGCACTTGCCGCACCCACTGCCACCACGACTTGTGTCCGCCGAGATTCAGAATCGATCGACGCCACGTTTCGCAGTACAACTCGAAGAATCGCCGGGCGCCGAGCTTCGGTTCCCATAAACAGTGGTGCATGTCGTACTGCGCCCACGCGGTTGCCCGGATCCTGGGACGCATCTTCTCGAAGAACGCCGTCCCCGGCAGGGGCGTCAACAGCGTGAAGCCCGCCCGGCCGAGGTCGTGCTGTTCGACAAACGCCCACAGGCGTTCGAAGTCCGCCGCCTCCGCGTCCAGATCGATCACGAAGTTCCCGGTGACACCGTAACTGTACCCGCGGGCGATATTCACCGCGTCGACCGTCCGATCCACCGTATTGTCTTTGACAAGCTCGCTCAACCCTTCGTTCGTCGCCGCTTCAAGCCCGAAGAAGATGTCGAAGTCCTGAGCCAGGGGCCGCCACGCTTCGAGCAGCTCCGGATGGTTCGCCACCAGGTCGGTCCTGGTCTGCACGAGCATCCAGCGTTTGCGAACGCCGCGCCGTTTCAGCTCCGCCGCCAGCTCCAGGCTGCGCGCCGGGTTGTACCAGAACAGATCGTCTGCGACGAATACGTGCGGGCCTGTCGCCTCGAAATCGTCGCAGACGCTCTCGATCGACCGCAGCCTGATGCCCCGGTCGTACATCGGCCACACCGAACAGAACGAGCACCGGAACGGACACCCGCGTGCCGTTTCGATCAACCACACCGGCCGGAACAGGAGGCAGGCGTACTGACGACGCCAGGCGTCGACGTCGCGCCGCAGCGGCAACGGCACCTCATCGAGCGCGAAGTCCGGCACCGGCGCCGAAGTCGGCTGGAACGAGCCGTCCGGCTGGCGCACGATCAGTCCTGGCACCCCCGCGATCGGCTGACGATGCGCAAGGGCGTCGGCAAGCGCAGGAACGACGATCTCGCCGTCAGCCGTGGCGACCGCGTCCACGCCTCGTGTAAAGAAGGGCGCCGCATAGGCCGCGGCGGAATGACCGCCAATCAGGACGAACGATTCCGGACTCAGGCGCCGGACCTCCTCCGCGAGCGCGAGCGCCGCGTCGGTTTCAAGCGCGTGCATGCAGGCGATTCCCACCAGTCCAGGACGCGCGACGCGGAGGTAATACGCGAGCGACCGGCTGAACCGGAGGTCAACGACAGTCGTGCGGTGGCCGCGGCCCTCGAGCGCAGCGGCGATGTACTCCAGGCCGAGCGGTTCGATGCGGAAAAAGGGACCGAGGCCGAAACGTTCGTTGCCCGGAACCGGACGAAGCAGCAACACGTGCATGGAAAGTCCAGCGAGGCTATCATCGCGGTTCCTTCAGATCAACATGCTCCAGTCCTGTCTCGAGCGCCTCCTCGTGGCTTCGCAGCGCCGTTCGACTGCCGTACTCGCCGTCGCCGCCGCGTTAGCCGTTCTCGGCGGATTGCTGATCACGCGCCTCTCGTTCGACGCCAACGTGCTCAGGCTGCTGCCGCGAGACGCTCCCTCGGTCCAGGCGTTCGAGCGATTCCTGCTCAACTTCGGCAGCCTCGATCACCTCTACGTCGTCTTCGAGTCGGCCGATCCGATCGGCGGACACAGCGACCTGGTCGACGCGTACGTCGAGGCGCTGCGCAAGGCGCCCGAAATCGAATCGGTGGATGCCGCGCTCTTCGAAGAAGGCAAGGATTGGAC
>Ga0068858_100003154_pt1 | contig 16508 bp, 10 predicted proteins | sample KBSSwiS12_FD_66589 | JGI IMG/M metagenome (GOLD analysis project Ga0068858, IMG submission 66589) | Switchgrass rhizosphere microbial communities from Kellogg Biological Station, Michigan, USA - KBS Switchgrass S1-2 | ecosystem: Host-associated > Plants > Roots > Rhizosphere > Soil ...
AAGTGGACGTCGGAACTGGGAAATGCCTTCCTGGCGCAGCAGTCGGCGGTGATGGATGCGGTCCAGCGCCTGCGCGCAAGAGCTAAGGACGCCGGGAAGCTGACATCCAACGAGCAGATGAAGGTCGAAACAAAAGTAGTGGAATCGAAGACTGTCGTCGTCATCGAACAGGCTAACCCCCAGGTTGTTTACGTTCCCAGCTATGATCCCGTGGTCGTGTGGGGGGCGGCGCCGATATATGCCTATCCGCCGATCGCCTATCCAGTCGGGTACTACGCGGCAGGTATGGCGCTTTCCTTCGGCGTTGGAATGGCCATGGGAGCGATGTGGGGCGGAGGCTGGGGCTATAACAGCGGATGGGGCGGCAATAACAATATCAACATCAACAACAACAATAACTTTATCAACAACAGCAACCGGGTGAACGGTGGCAACCGCGTGAACGGTGGCGACCGTGTAAACGGTGGCAACAGAGGGAACGGAAACGGCAACTGGCAGCACAATCCCCAGCATCGTGGCGGAGCCCCGTACGGTGACAGGTCGACAGCTAATAAGTTTGGCGGTACTGCTCGCGGGGATTCACCGGGCAATCGTCAAGCTAGTGCTCGCCAGAACGGCGGCCAGGGAAGCAGAGGCAGCAGCCCCGGAGGCTCCAACAGTTTCCGCCCAACTAGCGGCGCGAATGGCGGAGGTGCCGCCCAAGCGAATCGCGGCGGTGGAGGAGGAGATCGTGTCGGCAATCGGCAAGCCTCGGGAAGCTCGGGGTCTAGAGGCTCAAGCGCCTTTGGAGGCGGTGGTCGCTCAAGCGGCGCCTCAGCTCGTTCGAGTAGCTCTCGCGGTTCGTCAAGCTTCGGAGGCGGTGGTTCTCGCGGTGGCGGTGGCGGTCGCGGTGGCGGGAGACGCAGGTGAGTGCAATGAGCTTAGCAATGAAGGACAAAACGATGAAATCGAGAATACAGAAAATTAGCGCATCGCGAATTGCCTTAGGTATCTTGGCGCCTGCGGTGATTTCCGTTCTGGCAGTGTCTTCACACGCAGCACAACAAACGAAAGCGGCGCCTGCTGAGCCGGCACAAAAGGCATATTCCACGCCGGAAAAGGCTGCTCAAGATCTGATCGAGACTGCTGAAAAGTACGACCTGCGCGGCCTCCTGGAGATTCTCGGACCCGATAGCCGCGACCTATTGACCTCGCAAGATCCTGTCGAGGATAAGAATCGTGCTTCGGCGTTTGTTGCGCTAGCTCACGAAAAGAACTCAGTCAATGTAGATTCGTCGACTGGCCGTGCCGAACTCTTAGTCGGAAATGACGATTGGCCACTTCCGATCCCCATGGTCAGGCGAAAAGGAAATTGGTATTTCGACTCCAAGGCCGGGCGCACGGAGATCCTGATCCGGCGCATCGGCGAGAACGAACTTGACGCGATCCAAATCTGTCGCGGTTTTGTGGAGGCGCAACGCGAATACGCTTCGGACAAGCATGATAACGCCACGCTGACACAGTACGCCCAACGAATCATCAGCACCCCTGGCAAGCAAGACGGTCTTGCTTGGCAAAACCCTGATGGAAGCTGGGGAGGTCCTGTCGGGAACGAAGCCGCGACGGCTTTGCAGCAAGGTTACTCACAGGGTCAGCCCTACCACGGCTACTATTTCAAGGTCTTGAAAGGTCAAGGTCCCGCCGCGCCCCTGGGCGAGATGGATTTTGTTGTGAATGGAGTCATGATAGGGGGATTTGCTCTAGTCGCGTCCCCAGCTCAGTATCGTGTTACGGGAGTGCAGACGTTCATGGTCAGCCATGATGGGATTGTTTATCAGAAGGACTTGGGTGCTGATACTCTTAACATCTTCAAATCTCTAGAGCGGTTCAATCCTGACAAGACTTGGCGCCCCACCTACGACGAACCCTAAGCAATGCCAGCTAAGAGGAGCGGCCTCTGAGGCTTTCGCCGCTGATACGGTTGGAGGTCCTATGAGCACCGGAAAATATTGTGAGTCCAGCATTGGAATCTATCATCATCGTTTCCAGCAAGCAATACGATTCGTGGAGCCGCAACATGAAAATGAGACAACCGCTAAATTGCCACCAGGAAATGGTCGATGGCCGATGTGAGAAAATAGGCGCCAAGCTCAGCAGCCCGAGTGGCAAGGTGAGTTTCAGGGTACTCCGACGCCCCAAAACCGCTGTGCTTCTCTCGCTGACATCCCTGGTTTTGATCATCTCCACCCCGCCCGTGCGTGCTGCGGACAAGGGAAGTGACGAAGAGACACTCAGCAATGCCACCACGGTTTTGGGGGCAATGATCGCCAGCAAGGACGTCCCAGGCGACGTGCTGGCAAAGGCTAACTGTGTCATCGTCCTGCCTAGCGTTAAGAAGTTCGCCATCGGAGTTGGCGGATCCGGCGGTCGGGGGCCGATGGTTTGCCGCGGAGGAAAGGATTTCAGCGGCCGCTGGTCAGCACCCGCCATGTTTACCATTGGCGGAGCCAGCGCTGGCTTTCAAGTCGGCGGTTCGTCCACCGATTTCATCCTCCTGATCATGTCGGCGGCGGCGGTGAATAAGGTCACAACAGGCAAAACCAAAGTTGGCCGCGACATGACCGCTGCGGCCGGCCCCAACGGCGCCACGTCCTCCGGTTCGGTCGGGGGGACTGACATTCTGACTTACGGTCGCGCCAAGGGCCTCTTTGCCGGAATGTCACTGAGCGGCGCTTCGCTAGAACCGGACGCTGACGCCAACCAGCGCCTCTATGGGAAAGCAGTCAGCGCGAGTGACATCTTACTCGTTAACGCCGTGAAAGTTACGCCCGGAGGCCAGTCCCTGCTTTCGCTGCTCAATAGCAAGGTTGTCAGGCACAAAAACTGATGTGCGGAGGTTCCGCACCTTCTCGGTCAAGAATCACCGGGAGCGGCAGTCTTGAGTTGGCATTTCATCCGCTCCGCTGCTGGTTCTACCACTTCGTGGGTTAAGGACAGCAAACTCTCGACATTCGTCAACTCCTGTTGGCTTGGTTCCCATTCAAGATCACAGAGTTCGCAATACAAGCTGAGGTTATCCTCTCGGAGCAATGGTCTCATCTCGTCGCGATCACGCGGGCCTTTGCGAATCTCGTTTTTACAGTTGAGGCGTTGAGCGGAGAAGCTGAGTGAACCTCGCATGGCAGACACCTTTAGGACGGTGCGGAAAGCCAGAACCTCATGGAATAATCCACGCCGACACCCCTCGGCGTAACCGCCGTGGCACTCCGCTGATCCTTGCTCGTGGCACAAACGTCAATAGGGCGGCTACGGGGGCAAACCAGAATTTCGGAGGAAGAATCCCAGTCCATTAACGTCGCAACCGCCCGTGAAAGCATACGGCAAATCCTGTTCCAGAGACGCCAAGCTGTGAAGTCAGATTGAAGAGCGGGAGCGCCCGTCTTTTTGGGACCGGACACTCCCGTCCCGGCAGGCACTCGGAGGGAATGCCAGCCACGGCTGGGGGAAACTGTTGGTGAAATCCCAGCCTCGTGCGGTCTGCTAGGCAGATGCCTACCAAAGGTTATCCGATCTATTTCTTCGGATACTAGCCACTTGGTCGCTTGCTCATTCGCAGTACATAGCAATGGAAGTCCAGCAAGGCCAGCTATGAGCGGCTGCAATTCATCATGTGACGGTTGCTCGTCGAGTGAAATCGGAATGAGTTTCCGCAGCGCCCTAAGCCGATCCGCTACGTGCCCGACGGACGCTCTGGACTTCGCCACGAGCGGTTTTTGCCCCAACCTCCTCCATGCGGACGTTAGGAAAACTCTCGATCGCCACTCCCCTCGTCCCAGATAGGTCCGACGGGTCCATCAGCCGAGGGTGACCAGCGCCGTCGAGCGTAGCCAATGCCGCCCCGCCCTGGATAGGCTTGAACGCCCAAAAATTCTTGTCGGCAGCCGTGATGATTCCACGTGTCGCGACGGGGCGTAGGCCTGTTCCTGAGGTAGCGGAATCCGCCGCTGAAGCTGGGATAGGAGCACCGGCTGCAACCCACTCCGAACCGCAGAAATAGTCTCAGCCGGAAGCTTGCCTTGGGGGGGCATCTTTACACGATTCTCATAGCTTAGCGCCTGGAGTATGGCGCTCTTTTCGGGTTCGGCGGCCGTGCCGAAGATTCCCGAGGCCGCAGCCTCTTTCTTACCTTCCAGAGAACTGAGATCAAACCCGCCGCTCTTCAGCTTCGCATTGTGGCACCCTTGGCACTTACCGACGAAAAGCGGGCGGAAGTTTTTTTTCGAATAGTTCGACTTGGGCGGAAGTTTGAGCACGCACCAGCGGTGAACTGATAGCCGGAACGAACAGTGCAACAATACCTTTTCCTTGACTCATCGGTCCTTCAAACACCTCTCGCACTAACATCTGACACCAGATGGTCTGCGAGCGCCACGTCCTTACCAAAGGCGCGCCCCGATGATGCCGCCCTTTACTATGGCTTAGTTGTGGCTACGGGAACAATAGCCAATGAGGGCCATCCCTACAGATTTGGCTAAAGGCGTAATCGGCGTTCCAACGTTGCCGACTGCATCCCATTGGCCGTATAACGCTCACTGTAAGAGCGGTCTCCGTTGTCCAGAAATCCGATTGTCTGAGAACTCCCGTGACATTCCGTCCACGGAAATGACCCCGCACATCGGGCGCCGAGTCCATACCTGGCGACTCTCGGTTATACCTCGTGCCAGAGCCGACCGTCATTTGGCGACTGTAGATGATTTTGTAGCTGCCGCAAGCTAACGCCTCCACAAGGGCCAACAGGCTTCAACAAGGTATCGGCATCAGCTTGAAACAGAATGGCTTAAAAATGAGCATTTTTCGCAGGTCTTGACCTAATAGGTCGAGCACGCTTGCCGCAAAGCTGTCGGAGGGCGCGGAAATGGCATACAATAGCTACGCTACGCCCCAACAGAAGCCGAGCGACGAGGTTGAAAGATTGCCAACCGAAGCCGTCAATATTTGGAGCCACCAACGGGCCGAACGTATTGGTGCGTTCCTGCGCATTGCGCTTGCGTGCGTCCTGGTTGCGACGTTTGGGGGTATGCCCGTTCACGCGCGCGTGAAGAAGATTCAGATCTCCGTGAAGGAGTCGCCTACCTTTGGCGGCTATTCTTGGCCGGGTGTCGGGCAGTACGAAAAGATCGTTGGGAGGGCATTTGGGGAACTCGATCCCAAGGATCCGAAAAATGCGGTTATCGTCGATCTGCAGCTGGCACCGAAAAACGCCAACGGCAAGGTGGAGTATTCTTTCGACTTTTACCTTCTGAAGCCGATTGACCTCAGCAAGGGCAATCATAAGATGGTGTACGAGCCGCCAAACCGCGGCAGGAAAACGATTGCGGCGCTCAATCGTGGAGTCGGCGCCAAAGATCCCGGTTCGGTGCAGGATGAAGCGCTTCTCGCCAATTCATTCCTGATGCCGCAGGGTTATTCAATATCTTTTAGTGGCTGGGACGCCTCGGCAGGAATCAGCAGCGCCGATTTCAACATGACGATCGCGCTTCCGATCGCACGGAATGCCGATGGCTCGCCGATCACCGGTCCTGCCTATGAGTACATTGTGAATCCGGGGGCTTCCTACGTGCTCGCCTATCCGGCTGCGACACTTGACCAATCGAAAGCAACCCTAACGCACCGGGTTCATCTGAACGATATTCCGGAAACGGTCCCCGCGTCCGGATGGCAGTACAATGCGGACGGCACCTCAATCGGGCTCCTGCCTGCGGGAACGGCGTTTGTTAAGAACGATATTTATGAATTTAGCTACGTGGCGAAAAATCCAACGGTTAACGGCATTGGTTTTGCGGCAGTTCGCGACTGGAACGCGTGGCTTCGCTACGAAACCAAGGACGACTCGGGTACGCCAAATCCACTCGCGGGCGATATCACTAAGATCTACACCGAGGTGTCCTCGCAACCCGGTCGCTTGCTGAATGACTTTCGTTATCTGGGCTTCAATCAGGCCGAAAACGGGAAACAAGTCTTCGACGGTATGATGCAATGGATCGCTGCCGGGGATGGCATCAGTATGAACTACCGTTGGTCGGAGCCTGGACGCACCGAGCGCAACCGGCAAGATCACCTGTATGTCGAAGGCCGCTTCCCCTTTGCCAACGTAATGTCCAGGGACCCGATCACCGGCAAGACGGACAGCCGCTATGCAAAGTGTGAACTCACCCACACATGCCCCTACGCCATGGAGATCTTTACCGCCAACGAGTATTGGGTTAAGGCCGCATCGCTGATGACAACCGATCCGACCGGCACGAAGGATCTGCCGGACTCGCCGTTCACACGCATCTATTTCATGTCCAGCATGCAGCACGGAACTGGGCGTGACACGATAAGAGGCGTCTGTCAGCAATTTCAGAATCCTCTGGATTCGCAAGCAGTCCAGCGGGCGCTATTCACCGCGATGGACAAATGGGCCACTGCCGGGACGCAGCCGCCCCCCAGCCAGTACCCCAAGCTTGCTGATGGAACCCTAGTCAAGCCCGAACAGAACTCGACCGGATTCCCGCAGATACCAGGCGTTTCATATACCGGCTTCAAGACAACGCGTTATCTGCTGAACTACGGGCCTAACTTTTACAAAACGGGAATTCCGACGGTCAATCCGCCGGTATTCACGGCCCCCTACCAGGACAATCCAGCCAACGGGCCGATTTACCCGAGCTTTGTGCCGAAAACCGATAAGGATGGCAACGATGTCGCTGGTATTCGCCTGCCGGAGGTTCAGGTGCCGCTCGCCACTTACACGGGTTGGGCGGTACGCGCCGACCCGCAGAGCCCGGACGGTTGCGAGGGCTCCGGCCAATACATCCCGTTCGCGAGGACCAAAGCCGAGCGGATCGCGAGCGGCGACCCGCGTTTGTCAGTCGAGGAGCGTTACGGAAACATGGAGACCTATTCCTCCATGCTGCGCGACGCAATCAATAATCTCGTGAAAGCCGGCTTTTTGCTCCCGTTCGATGCAGAGAGAGCGCTCCACAAGAATGTGAAAAACGTGACGAGCCAGAATCTGCTTACACAGAAATAACGATCTGAACTGATCAAGGGCTGCCTACTGGTCGATCCCATCCAAAATGCGGCAGTTTGCCATCGCCAGCGCTATCATCATTCTGTGCGATTGTTAGTTGTCGAAAATGAACCCAAGACCGCCGCCTTTTTGCGAAAGGGACTAGGTGAACAGGGATTCATGACGGACGTCGCAAATGACGGAGATCAGGGTTTTGAGATGGCCCGAGACGCGATGGATGGTCGGTTCTCTCGAGTCTGCGCAGCTCCGGAAAACGTACGCCCGTGCTCTTTCTCAGCGCTCAGGATTCTGTGGCCGACCGCGTGCGCGGACTCGAGATGGGCGCAGACGATTATTTAGTAAAGCCCTTTGCGTTTTCCGAATTGCTCGCCCGCGTTCACACCATCATTCGCCGCGTCCACACCGACACAAGCTGGCCACCGGCTACCGCGTTACGTCAACGCCGGTTCTTGGCGGCTTGCACCACGAGTACAGCTTGGAAAAGGAGGCCGCATAGTGCCGAATTGAATTTTTGCGGACCACAGCCCCACTCTCAACTGCCGAACATGCTGCCCAGCCCGATGCCGCCTGCCTGCGCAACCTCGCCGCCACTCACCTTTTTACCGTCCTCGAGCTTAGCCTTAAGCACTTCGATCAGTCCACCTTGGGCTGTGACCTTGAAGCCTTGAGAGGTAATATCAGTGACTTCGCCTATCTTCGCCGGAACGTCGGCAAAACGCCGGAAGACGGTTTTGCGGGCGTCAAAGATCTGCAACTTTTTGCCGTTGAACGTGGTCCATGCTCCCGGCGCGGGATTGCATCCCCGAATCAAATTGTAGACTTGATCGATGGGCTTGGCCCAGTCGATCTTAGCCTCCGCTGCCCGGCACCAGCCCTCGTAACTCGCTTGCGACTCATCCTGCGCGATCTCCGTATGCTTCCCGGCCAGCACGAGGTCCGCGGCTTCCAGCATCGCTTGGACCCCCAGCGGGAACAAGCGATCGAAATAAATCGTGCCCAGCGTGTCATCGGGGCTGATCGGTGTCTTCTTCTGGAGAATCACAGCACCCTCGTCCAGTCCGTCCGATGGTCGGAATATGGTGAGCCCAGTTTCCGTATCGCCCTTGATGATCGGCCAGTTGATCGAACTTGGGCCGCGGTACTTGGGCAGCAGCGACGGGTGATACTGAATCGTGCCGAGTCTCGGTATGGTCACGAATTCTTGTGGCGCAAACTGAAGTACGAAAGCCATGATGCCGAGATCGGCGCCAGTCGACTGCATTGCCAGTGCGGCTTCCGGATCCCGCAGCGATTTGAACTGATGAACCTTCAGGCCTTTTTCCTGAGCCGCCAAGCGCAGCACATCCGGCCGCGCACCTTCCTTTTCAGGCGCACAAAAGACACCCGCAACATCGTCGCCACGAGCTAGAAACGCTTCGACCACGGCTTTGCCAAAATCCTGCTGCCCAATAATCGCGAGCTTCATTGCGCCCCAACCTCACTTAGTCTTAGGCGGCATCGAAAAGGCGCCCGCCTGTTTGTTGGCCGCAATTTCAGCATCGTTCCAGCCGAGCACTTCTTTGAGTATTTCCTCGGTATGCTCGCCCAACGTGGGTGAGCGCTCGATTTTTGCCGGCGATTCCGAAAGCTTGATCGGCATGCCGACGTTATACCACTTGCCACGCTGCGGATGGTCGAGTTCAACGTACATATCGCGTCCACGCACGTGCTCATCGTTGGCCAGATCCTCGGTGGACATAATCAGGCCGCAGGGAACATCCAGCTCATTCAGAATGACCATGAGCTCGCGCTTGGTGTAATTCGAGGCAAACTGTTCGAGCAGCCGCCACACCTCGTTCTGGTTCTTGCGGCGGTCGCCGATCTTGGCAAATCGCGGGTCCACCGCAAGGTCCGGGTGACCGACATGAGGGCCAATCCGTTTGGCGAGCCCGTCCCATACCGCTTCCTGCACCACCACGTATACGTAGTCGTTAGGGCCGCCGGGCTTGCAGTGGATGGCGTTGCCAAGCTGACCGCCGCCGGAATCGTTCCCGGCGCGCGGCGTGGCTGTGAGGCCCTGGGTGGGCACTGAATACTCGGACAGTTCCTGGCGGGTGAGGCGCTGGTGATCGCGCCATTTGACGCGGCACAGGTTCATCACGCCGTCCATCATGGCCACTTCCACGTATTGCCCCTGGCCGGTGCGGTGCCGTTGATTGAGCGCGGCGAGCAGTCCAATCGCCAAGTGCAGTCCAGTCCCCGAATCGCCAATCTGGGCGCCGGTGACGAAGGGCGGGCCTTCGGGCACACCGGTGGTGCTCATGGCACCGCCCATCGCCTGTGCCACGTTCTCATACGCCTTGAAGTCTGCATACGGGCCGGAGGAGCCGAAGCCCTTGATCGAACCCATCACAACCCGCGGGTTAATTTCGTGAACTTTCTCCCAGGGAAACCCAAGCCGATCCAGGACTCCAGGGCCAAAGTTCTCCATAAGGATGTCGCTCTTTTTCAGCAGCTCGACGAATGCAGCCTTGCCTTCCGGCGACTTCATGTTGACGGTAATCGAGCGCTTGTTGCAGTTCAACATGGTGAAATACAGGCTGTCCGCATTCGGCACGTCGCGCAACTGGCCGCGCGTCGCATCGCCGACGGGCGACTCCAGCTTGATGACGTCGGCCCCCATCCACGCCAGCAACTGCGAGCAGGTTGGCCCCGCTTGCACGTGCGTCATGTCGAGGATGCGGATTCCCTTCAATGCTTCCATCTATCTGTCTCCTTGTAAATTACGACACAAGACGAACCGCGCCCCGCGGTCCATCCATCCGATGTGCGGGCTATCGAGCGCGAGTCGGCGGACTACTTGTACATGGTCTGGTTCGAGGTACCCGAAGAATAGACGTCCCGGTTGATTACGACGTCCACCAGCGCTGGTAAGCCGGAATCGCGGGCCTTCTCAAGCGCTGGCCGGATATCTTCGGGCTTGGTCACACGGATGCCGAAGCCACCCATTGCTTCCGCCAGCCGGTCGAATCGCACGTCACCCACGACGTTGCCTATATCGCCCCGGCCCGGATATTTGCGCTCCTGGCCAAAACGAATCTGGTTCCACGACGAATTGTTACCGATGACGCCGACGAACGGCAGTTTACGATGCACCATGGTAATAAAATCGAAGCCAGTCAGGGTAAAGGAGCAATCGCCATAAAGCACAACGACGTCGCGCTGCGGCTGGGCGAGCTTTGACGCCATCGCAAAACCAGTGCCGACGCCAAGCGTGCCGAGCGGGCCAGGGTCCATCCAGCCACCCGGTTTATGCGGCCGCACCACGGAACCCGAGAAAGTGACGACGTCGCCTCCGTCACCTATGTAAACCGTATCCTCCTGGAGGAACTCGTTGATCTCGTGGCACAGGCGGACAGGGTGTATCGGCACTTCGTTGGCGGCGATGATCTTGTCGTTCTTGCTCTTGCTTTTCTCTTCGTCTTCGCGCAACATCTGCAGGAACGCATCGTGCTCCCCGGTCTTGTCGCCGGCTGACGCCTCACACATTGCGTTTACGATGGTGCGCAGATTGCCGACCAATCCAAAATCGAAGTCGCGGTTGTTGCCGACGTTCTTGTAATCCATGTCCATGATCACGATCTTGGCTTTTGGATTGAGGCGACGGCCGTAGCCCATGCGGAAATCCAGCGGTGTTCCCGCCAGCAAGATGACGTCGGCGTTGTCGAAGGCGGCTTTCCGCGAAGGCATGAAACCGTAGGGGTGATCGCGCGGCAGTGTGCCCCGTGCAGCGCCATTGACATAAATTGGCATGTTGAAATGGCGTGCGAACCGGTCGATGGCCGCATGCGCGCGGCAGGTACGCGCTTGCGTGCCGAACAGCGCCACCGGACGCTCTGCGTTTGCAAGCAAGTCGGCGACCTGCTGCACGATGTTGGGGTCGCCCACGAATTCCGCCGGCCCGCCGTCTGCGCCGCGCACCCGGAAATTCTTCGGATAGCGTACTTTGGAAGCCTCGACCTTGCCGTCCATGATGTCATGCGGAATCTCCAGGAAACCAGGTCCCGGTGCCCCGTTGTACATCTCGCGAAACGCAATTCCCATCATCTCCGCCACGCGGTCGGTGGTCATGACCAGCGATGCAAATTTGCTGATCGGAGTCATCATTTCGGTGTGACGCAATTCCTGCAACCCGCCCATGCGGTATTGTTTGAGAGCGGAATTGCCGCCGATCAGCAGCATCGGGCTCTCCGCGCGGAATGCGTTCGCCATTCCCGTCACCGCGTCGGTTGTACCGGGACCGGCGGTGACCACGGCGCAGCCTAGTCCGGTAATGCGGGCGTAGGCATCGGCCGCGTGCGCCGCCACCTGCTCGTGGCGAACGTCGACGATCTCTATGCCCTCATCAATACATCCGTTATAGATATCGACAATGTGGCCCCCGGAAATGGTGAAGATGTGCCGAATGCCTTCCTGCTTCAGCATTTTGGCGACTATTTGGCCGCTCGAAATCATCTCGGGACTGTCGGCGGCTTTGGTATCGGCAGCGGTATCAATAGCGGTTTGCATATGTCTCCTGTGTGGATCTAAAGATCTGCGGAAATAATTATTCTATACGATGGCGTTGGTTTCCGGCCTGATCAACCGGATCAAATGAATACCTTGGGTCGTGGAGAATCATGACAGCCCGATCACCCGTCCGGTTGCCGTGTCAAGGTCGATATCGTAGTAGCCCGGGCGAGTGGACAGACCGGGCATGGTGCTCATGGTTCCAAGCAACGGGTAAAGGAATCCGGCGCCGACGCTGGCACGGATATCCCGCACGGGCACGATGAATCCGCTGGGAGCGCCTTTCAGGTTCGGGTCATGGCTCAAGCTCAGGTGCGTTTTCGCCATGCAAATGGGCAGTTTGTCGAAGCCCTGACGAGTGTACAATTCGATCCTTTTCTCGGCTTCCGGTGAATACTCGACGCCGGAGCCGCCGTACATTTCGCGTACTATGATTTCGATTTTGTCCTTGATGCTCATTTCCAACGGATAGAGAAAACGGAAATTGCCGGGCTTCTCGCAGGCCGCAACTACTGCCTTTGCCAGGTTCACCGCGCCCGCTCCGCCTTCCGCCCAATGGTTGCTCATCACCGCGTCTTCCGCGCCGGCCGCAATCGCCAGACGCCGCACCAGATCGATCTCCGCGTCAGTATCGTCCTTGAAGCGGTTGATCGCCACCACCACGGGAATGCCGAAGGCGCGGGCATTCCCAATCAACCGGATAAGATTGCTGCAGCCCTTCTCCAACAGCACCAAATCTTCCTGTGTATAGGCGTGGGCGAGTGGTTTCCCAGCCACTACCTTGGGTCCGCCGCCGTGCATCTTTAGGGCCCTGATGGTCGCCACCAGAACCACGCAATTGGGCGCCAAGCCGCTGACGCGGCACTTGATGTTGCAGAACTTTTCCAGGCCCATGTCGGCGCCGAATCCCGCTTCGGTCAGCACGTACCCATCGGGTCCCACCAGTTTGAGCGCAATCTGGTCCGCCACAATCGAAGAGTTGCCGTGCGCGATATTGGCGAACGGACCGGCATGGACGAAGGCCGGCGTGCCCTCGATGGTCTGCATCAGATTGGGCATGATCGTATCCTTCATCAGGACAGTGAGTGCTCCGCTGACCCCCAGGTCGTCGGCGGTGATCGGCACGCCGGCGCGGTTGCTGCCGATCACCAAGCGGCCCAACCGTTCCCGCATATCCGCCAGATCGGTGGTCAGCGCCAGGATGGCCATGATCTCACTGGCCACAGCCATGTCGAAGCCGGTGACGCGCGTGATCCCCTTCTCTTCTGGACCCTGCCCGATAGTGATCTGGCGCAGCATGCGGTCATTCGTGTCCAGCACCCGTCGCCAGGTAATGCTATCCGGGTCGATGTCCAGGCGGGCAAACCGGCTCCGCTCTTGCGGAGTCAGATCGCCGGGGTTCGTCTTATCGATTCCCAACTTCTTCATCCTCCGCAACATCACTGGAGAGAAGCGCCGGCTTCCGTCCTTGCCTGTCGGGCAAAGGCGGTCGAACAGCACGGCGTCGTCGGGCGTTTGTTGCTCGTGAAAATCGCGACTATCGATTGCTGCAGCCAGCAGATTGTTGGCGGCCGTAATCGCGTGGATGTCTCCCGTCAGATGGAGGTTGAACTCTTCCATCGGGATAATTTGGCTGTAGCCGCCGCCGGCCGCGCCGCCCTTGATGCCGAACGTCGGGCCTTGGCTGGGCTGGCGAATGCAGGTGAACACCTTCTTGCCGAGATACGCCCCCAAGCTCTGGCTGAGCCCGACGGTAGTTGTCGTTTTACCCTCACCCAGAGGCGTGGGCGTGATCGCGGTCACGACGATGTACTTACCGTTAGGGATGTCTTTGAGCCGGTCCCGAATAGAGAGGTGCACTTTGGCCTTGGTTTTGCCGTACAGTTCCAACTCCTCGGGAAGAATGCCCGCATCGGAGGCGATCTGGTCAATAGGAATCGGCGTCGCTGCCTGGGCGACTTCGATATCACTTGGGACCGGGGTAAGGACATTTGTTAACTTATGGGGCACTTAAACGCATCACTTTCTGAACGATGGAGTTTACAAGGATACCAATTTACTACGTAGTTGAGGGGTGGTCGCAGACGCGACTGTTCTCGGCGGCCTCCATGGCGATGGGCGCAGCAAACGGCGGGTCTGTCGTGACGAAAGAGAACTCGGCGATATAGAACAGATGCGCGGCGACCTGCCTAGTTAGCGGACTCACGATGAGGCGCCACGCCATTCGTGACGGATAGTTCAGGGTTGGTAGAGTTCTCGGATTTCCCAATCCTCGCGAGTGCAATGATATGGTGCGGGATCGGAACCCACTGCGCCTGCGCCAACCGGCACTGAGTTCAGACGCATATCCCATGCTTTTGGTTCGTAGAGATTCACCAACTCTTCCTTATTAACGTGGGGACCGAATATTGCGGCCCCCTTGTATCGAAAGGTTTCTCTTGCCTCATGTTCTTCAGCAGTCAGAATTGCCTTGAAGGCTGTCTGCACAATTTCACTCTTGGTAATGCGGGGCGATAGGCGCTACTTACGACAGAAATGTTCGAGCATGCCAACATTTGGGCGACAAGCGCATGGAGTAATAAGCCGTACCTGGAGGAACATAACACCATGCTCTTCCAGCAGGTGAAAACGCCAATCTTTGTATTCGATGCACTGGAGAACCTTGACAATCGCGTCCCTTGTCATGGTTCGTGAACCGGGAACTGAGTATTTCATCACTTGCCTCGTCGTTCCTATGGCCTCGATCCAGTTATATCTTACCGGCTTCGCGCGGTCGATGCAGGCTGTGGTCCAGGAGCGCAAAAAGACGCCGCGTCCAGCATCCCGCGCATTACGGCCGGTTCGCTGACGCCCGCTGGTTCACAATGGAATAGTGACAAATTCAATCTGGGCCGCAAGCCTTGACACGTTTAATTCAGATATTGCCGGGACAGAACCATCACCATCTGCTGGAAGTGCTGCAGCGGTAAGCGCGAGGCTAGCCGTTTCTCTATTGATTAAAGTTCTCGAAATTACGCGACGACGGAAGTCGGTTGTCGGCGACCGTAAAAAAATAGATGCCTTGATCACCGCCGCGAGAATCGAGTCAGAGGTTCTCGCAAAAGCGGCGGACGAAGATGTAAAGGCATTTGCCGAATATCTGAATCGTATTCGCGAGAAAGCCGATCAGAACATGTTGCAATCGGCCATGCTGAGGGCAATTGAAGTTCCGATTACCGCTGCGCGGTCCTCGGTTCGCGCTATCGCCCTAAGCCAGGAAGCCGTGCACCAAGTGCCTGCGCTTATCCGTGCCGATTTGGGTGCGGCTGCGCTCCTGCTTTCGGGTGCTGTGCGTGCTCTGCTGATTACGGTTGACTATAATCTGCAGCAGCTGACTACGGAACGGAGCGAGCTGGCTGCGGAGCGCATCCACTTGGAGAACCAGTCTGATACACAGACAGAGGCAATCATTCGGCAAATTGGCCTAAAATAAGCCAGTCATCGTTTCAATGTACGTCCTCTCGTGAGGCTAGTGCTGCTTGGCTGAATACCGCTAATGCTGCTATCTGCAGCACATCGTGAACTCGGCAGTGTCTCAGTTTGCAGGTAAAGAAGCCCCCTGTGTAAACTGTTCCTTGATGATCCAGGTGAACGAGGAGCAGGTTCGCGACATTCTGCCGATGGACGAGTGCGTCCGCATCATGCGCCAGACGTTTGCAGCGCTGCGCAAGGGAACTGCGTCCAATCAGCCGCGGCGGCGCATTTATCTGGACACCGGCTCCACGCTGCACAGCATGGGCGGCGTCTATGGCAAGTACTTCGGCACCAAATTCTACTCTTGGCATCCTAAGTACGGCGCGAACTTTTTCTTTTTTCTATTCGACAGCGAGACCGCGCGGCCGCTGGCTCAGTTCGAGGCAAATTATCTGGGGCAGATCCGGACTGGGGCGGCTTCGGGCTACGCCACTGACCTGCTCGCGGTCCCGGATGCCACCACGCTGGCGGTGATCGGCAGCGGCTTTCAGGCGCAGTCGCAGATTGATGCCATCCGCTGCGTCCGCGACCTCACCGACATTCGCGTCTGGAGCCGCAGTAAGGAAAAACGCGAGGCGTTCGCCGCGGCCAACCAGTGCCGCGCCGTCGATTCCGCCGAAGAAGCCGTGCGCGGCGCCGATATCGTGGTCACGTCCACGCCCTCCAAGGATCCCGTGATCGACGATTCCTGGATTGTTCCCGGCGACCGTGGCGTACATGTCAACGCCATAGGCTCCAATCGCGATCAGCGTCGCGAGCTGCCATCTCGCCTGATCCACCGCGCGGATCTGGTGGCCGTCGATTCGGTCGAGGTCGCGAAGATCGAAGCCGGCGATTTGATTCTGGCTCCTGTGGACTGGAACGACCGCCGCATCGTCGACTTGGCGAAGATCGAACACCGCCCGCCCGGCGCGCCCATCACGGTTTTCAAATCGTGCGGATTGGGAGTGGAAGACGTTGCGGCTGCGGCATACGTCTACGAGCGGTTGCAGGTCCGCGATCCTTGAGCGCCATCTTGATCCCCGCCCAGTAGTAGCCATCGCGCGCGCGAATCTTCATGTCCTGCGGTCCGCAAAAATTCAATCCGGAATCATGCGGCTTCCTTGGGAACGACGCCAAGCTTCACAATTCGCGAGGGGACCAAAAGACAAGGATGAGGCTTCCAAGCTTATCGCATCGGCTCGGGCTGCCGTTCCGGCAGTAGGACGCCGCCCCCGAAGCTCATGCGCTCCGGCGCTGGGCCGCCCCGCGTTACCTTCACCGCACAGTACTTGAACTCGGGAATCTTGCCAACCGGATCCAGCACGGGGTTGGTCAGCATATTCGCCGCTGCCTCGTAATAGCAAAAGGGAACGAATACCACCCCTCGCGGCGTTCCATCGTCGGCGCGCGC
>Ga0068858_100003157_pt1 | contig 16502 bp, 13 predicted proteins | sample KBSSwiS12_FD_66589 | JGI IMG/M metagenome (GOLD analysis project Ga0068858, IMG submission 66589) | Switchgrass rhizosphere microbial communities from Kellogg Biological Station, Michigan, USA - KBS Switchgrass S1-2 | ecosystem: Host-associated > Plants > Roots > Rhizosphere > Soil ...
CGCGCGCGAGTTCGCGCGGCGGGTCGAGATCGGCATGGTCGGCATCAACGTGCCGATCCCGGTGCCGATGGCGTGGCACGGCTTCGGCGGCTGGAAGTCGAGCATGTTCGGCGACACCCACGCCTACGGCGAGGAAGGCGTGCGCTTCTACACGCGGCAGAAGTCGGTGATGCAGCGCTGGCCGGAGAGCACGCCCAAGGGCGCCGAGTTCACGATGCCGACGTCGAAGTGACGCGATGACGATGGCTTGAGGCTGCAGCCGGCTCGTCGGCGCGCGGATCGGCGGTCATTCGCTCGCGCCGACGAGCATGAAGCCGGCCCACGACAGCGGATTCGGATCCTTGGCGCGCATCGCCAGCATCGCGTCGCGCAGGGCGATCGCCTTGTTCGGCGCGCTCGCGACGCGGCGATGGAAGTCCTGCATCAGTTCGGCGGTCGGCTGGTCGGGCACGCTCCACAGCGACACGACGACGCTGTGCGCGCCGGCCGCGATGAATGCGCGCGCCACGCCGATCACGCCGTCGCTGCCGATGCTGCCGAGCCCGGTGTTGCACGCGCTCAGCACGACCAGGTCCGCCTGCAGGCGCAGCTCCATGATTTCCGGCGTCGTCAGCAGGCCGTCGTCGCGTTCGCCCGCGGCGAGAACGAGCGCTCCGGCGACGCCGCTGCCGCGCAGGTCCTCGGCGCTGCCGTGCGTGGCGAGGTGGATGACGCGCGCCGACGGCGCACTCTGGAAGAGCGCCGCCTTGGTGAATTCGCGCCCGATCAGCGGCCGCGTGTCGAGGAGCGCGGCGACGGCGATCGCTTCGCGCTCTGCGCCAGGCAACGGTTCGAAGCGCACGACCCTGGATCCCTTCGGCCCGAGTCGGATGTCCGACATCGCCGGATTGCCCGCCACGAACGCGCGGCCACCCGGCGGCGCCCGCTTGCCGGCGAGCTGCACGAGCGTCTGGATCGACGGCACGACGAGCAGCGCGTGGGAGTCGATCAGCATGCGACCGCGCGCGTCGCGCAGGGCGGCGAATGGCAGCAGGAAGAGCGGGCCCTGCGGAACGAGGACCACCACCTCGTCCGGCGACGTCGGCCACCATTCGACGACCGGCGCGATCAGCAGCTGATGGAACACCGAGAGCAGATCGTCGCGTCCGTCGGCGCCGGGCCGCGGTCCAGGCACGTCGCGCGGCACCACGGCGCCGAGCGACGCGCGGGCGTCGCGCACCAGGCTTTCGAGCGCCGCCTCGACGGCTCCGCCGCGCACCTTCAGCTCGGTGCGCCGGAAATGGATCGTCCCGTCGGGACGAACGACCCAGGCGTAGAGCGCCTCGTCGGCCGGCACGAACGAGAATTCGACGAGCGTCACGCGTCGGGCACGCGCGAAATCGCGGATCGTCTCGAGCGACGGCGCAGGCGCGACCGCGGCACCGCCGCGATGCGCGAGCAGATCGGCGAGCGAGCGAGCGCGCCCGGATTCCGCCACCTGCAACGCGTCGTTCGGCCGATTCTGCGCGACCAGCGCCGCCTGCAGCGTCGAGTAGGCGTCGCGCTGCGTTTCGAACAACGAGAGGTTGAACGAGTCGATCGCTTTTGCCTGCTCGCGCAGCGCCTCCTGCAGCGCGATCGCGCGCCGCAGGCTGGCTTCGGATTCACCGGCCTGACCGTTGCGCAGCTGGGCGAATCCCAGATTGCGCAGCGCCACCGCCTCGGCGCGGCGGGAGCCCGTCTCGCGCGCCAGTTCGCAGCTCCGCGACAGCCGCCCGATCGCATCGGCGTAGCGCCCTTGTCGGATCAGCTGTGCACCGAAGTTTCCGAGAGAGCGCGCCTCGTCGAGCCGGTCTCCTCGCGCCCGCGAGTTCGCGGCCGCACGCTCGAAGTAGTCGGCGGAGCGGTCGTACTGCCCCGCCTGCATCCACGCGAGCCCGAGGTTGCCGAGCGCCTTGCCTTCGAGCGCCGGATCCTTCAGTCGTCCGGCCGCCTGGAGCGCAGCGTCGTAGCCGGCGATCGCGTCCGTCGTGCGGCCGCGGAAGTACTCGACGTTGCCCAGCGTCATCAGCGCAGACGCCTCGGTCGCCCCCTGTCCGGAACGGCGCGCGACGCCGATCGCGTCCTTCAGCGTCTGCGTCGCCGACGGATAGTCGCCGAGCAGGTAGAGCGCGAGCCCGCTGCCGTGCATCGCTTCGGCCTGCAGGCCCGGCTCGGCCGCTTCGACGGCAACGCCGGTCGCGCGACGGTAGGCGTCGTTGGCGCCGACGTAGTCCTCCTGCCTGAGCAGCGCGTCGCCGAGGTATCTGAGCGCGGCGGCCTCGTTGGCGCGGGCGCGGTTCGCGGCAAACAGCTCGGCCGCGCGGCGGAACGCGGTCGCCGCCGCCTGCGATCGGCCCGTGGCGAGGAGCGCCTGGCCGAGTCGCGCAGCGGCCACCGCGGCGGTTGCAGCGTCGCCCGACGCCTCGGCGCGCGCCAGCAGCTCGCGGTTGGCGGTGATCGCGAGCTCGTCGTTTCGTGCCCGCGACGCCGAATCGGCCAGCCGCGCGAGCACCTCGTTCTCGAGCGCGGCGGCGCCGCTGCGGCGCGCGAGGGGCAGCGCTTCGGCAAGGACGGCGCTCGCCTCGGCGTGCCGGCCGAGCAGACCCAGGGTCGTGCCGAGGCGCAGCAGCACCCGGAGCTCGCCCTGGGCGTCGCCGGCGGCGCGATGGCCGGACAGCGCTTGCCGCCAGAGCGCGACCGCCTCGGCACCATGACCGACGTCGAACTCGGCCTCCGCGCGCCGCGCCAGCTCCTGCGGCTGGGCGATCGCCGCCGATGCGCACGCAACGCCCAGCACGACCGCCAGCGCACATGCGCGGATCCAGGCGGGCATGGCGCGCTGCAGCGCTAACGGACCGGATCCGGCGCGAAGCTGCGTTCGATGCGGTCGAGCTGGCCCCTGAGCGGACCTGCGTTCTCGACCGGCACGCCGATGAACGCGGCAAAGGTCAGCCGACCGTTGCTCGCGGCGACGATTCGGGTGAACGACTCGACGCCGCTCGGCGGAATGCCGCGATAGACGACGAAGGCGCCGTCGAGCTTGCCGAACGTCGTGCGCCCGCTCTCGCTCTCACGGAAGTTCTTCCATTGCTGCTCGAACTGCGGACGGACCTGCACGAGCAGCGCACCGGGCGACGTCGAGCCCCCGAACACGCGCAGGTTGAAGTACGCGCGCTCGCGACTGATCGTCACCCCCTGGTCATTCGGCGCGACGGTCCAGCCATCGGGCACCAGCAGCGTGAACGAGGGTTGGCGCGGATCGCGATACGTGGAATCCGCGGCTCCGACGGGCCAGGCGAACAGGAGTGCAAGCAAGGCGAGGAAGCGCAGCATCTCGTTGCTCCCCGATGTCGCGGCGACCGCCTGGTCGCCGGCGGGTGCCGAGCATGATCCTGCGCTGCGCCGCTGTCAAAGTCGGCGCGCTTCGTTCCGCGTCGACCTTCGCGAACGTAAACTGATCGGGCGGTATCAAGCACCTTCGCGAACTGCCGGCCGGGCTGGGAATGAAAGACTTCTTCATCAGCTACAACAAGGCGGACCGCACCTGGGCGGAGTGGATCGCCTGGCAACTGGAAGCCTCCGGCTGGAGCGTCGTCGTGCAGGCGTGGGACTTCCGGCCCGGCGGCAACTTCGCGCTCGACATGCACCGCGCGCTCAACGACACGCAGCGCACGATCGCCGTGCTGTCGCCTTCGTTCCTGGCATCGGACTTCACCGCGCCCGAGTGGGCCGCGACGTTCGCGCGCGACCCGGACGGCACGGGCCATCGTCTGGTTCCCGTGCGTGTCCGGGACTGCCGCCCGACCGGGTTGCTCGCCCCGATCGTCTACATCGACCTGGTCGGGCTCTCGTCGCGCGACGAGGCGCGCAAGCGCCTGCTCGACGGACTGCAGGAGCGCGTCAAACCCGAGCGCGAGCCCGAGCTGCCGCGATCGGAAACCGCGGTCGTTCAACCGGCGACTCCCGAGCCGCCCTGGCCGCCCGCGCTGCGCTGGACTGCGCGGTTGGCGAGGGGGCTGTTCGGTCGCATCGTCCGTCCCGCCGCCGCCTTCGTCGCGACCGCGCTGCTGACCTGGGTCATGCTCGGCGTGCTGCTTCCGCGCTATGTCGAGGAGCAGCCGTCGACCGCCGCCGTCACCTCCCTCCTCTGGGCAACGCTGGTGGCCTGCGCGCTGGAAGGTCTGTTCTACGTGCGTCGGCGGTTTGCGGCGTCTTCCGGATCGGCCGGCCCGTGAACGTCGAACGCCGCAGCTGGCTGCGGGGACTCGCCGGGCTGTCGACGCTCGCGGGGGTGTTCGGCGTCGAAGTCGCTGCAGCCGCTGCATCCGACGCCGCCGCGGGCGCGCGCTTGCAGCGCGCAGAAGCGCGGCGCGATGCGATGCGCGCGTTGGTGGAGAAGTGGAACGAGCTCGCGAGTGCCTCGCGTTCGCTCGACGGCATTGGCCGGCGGGTCGACGAAGCGTGGAGCGCGATCCAGCGCGCCCACGCCAGCGACGTGAAGGCGGTCGAACGGGCATCGGCCGGCGTCCCGGCCGTGCGCGACGCCGTCGCGGCGCGAATCGCCGCGCTCGACGCACTCGAGGCGAGCGCACGGCTCGAGCGCGAAGCGATCGCGCGTGTCGCGCGAGCGCCGGCCGCGGCGCTCGGTGCCTCGGTGCGCGACGCCGAAGGCGCGCTCAACGCCCGGCGCAGGAGCGAAACGGCGTTCGAAGAGCTCGGCAGGCACCTCGACAGCCAGGGCTTCGACGGTCTTCGCGCCGTGGTCGGCGCGCAGCAAGACCTGGCCGGCACGCGCGCGCGGATTGTCGGTTTGCAACCTGAGCTCGAGGCGCTGGTCGCCGGCTATGAACGCCTGCTCCGTGTCCTTGCGGCGACGAAGGCGGCGCAGAAGAGCGCGCGCGATGCCGGCTGGGTGGCCGCGCGCGACGGACCCGAGTCGCCGACGACGCCCGCCGCGCCCGCCCTGCAGGGCGCGACGTCGAGAGCGCTGCTTGGCTATCCGGCGCTCGAATCCGACACCGCCTGGCTCGGTGCCGCCGAGGCGCAGAACCACGAGCTCGACGATCGCGCCGCGACGGTCGCTCGTCTCGCCGACGCGATCGCGTATCTGGAACTGATCGACGCCGCCAAGCAAGCGACGCTGGCGGCCGAACGCGAATCGCTCGTCAGGCAGAGGTCCGTCGAGCAGCCGGCGCTGGCGCAGACGCGGGCGCGGCTCTCGACGGTCGTCGCCGACAGCCAGACACGCATCGCACGGCTTTCCGGAGCGGCGCAGGCGCAGAAGCGGACGATCGATCAGCTGCGCGAGTCGATCGGGTCGGCCGGCGACGAAGCGTCGCGCACGGCCCGACAGGTCGACGCCGAGGTCGACGCGCTGCTGCCTGCAGTGCGCAGTGCCGAACGCGCTGCCATCGCCGAGTGGGAAGACGCGTACGCAGCCGTCCACGGCGCGCCGCCGCTGCCGATCGCGCGAGCGGAGGTGGCACCCCCACGACCGGCCGCCGCCCCGACGCGGGCAGCGCCGGCCGCAGGCGTGCCGCCTCCGCTCGCGGGCCACGCCTACGACTTCTTCGATGCGTGGGACAAGGAGCGCGAAGGCTATGGCGCCTACACGTACGTCGTCCTGCGCAGCGCCAGCGACCTGCGCACGGCTGCCGTCCAGCGTCGGCATGAACGGCTGCTCGAAATCGTGCAGCACCAGACCGACGCGCGCGACGTGTCGTCGAGCGAAGCGCCCTCGTTGAACCTCTTCTGCCTTCCGGTGCAGGCGACGCGCGAACGCGATCGCCCCGATCTCGGCTACGGCGCCGCGCTCGCGAACCAGATCAAGCTGCGCATGCAATGCGGGCTCTTCACCCGGCCCGAGCTGCGACAGCGGCTGACCGGCTCGGCCGGACCGTTCCTCCTGACGGTGCCGGTGCGCATCGGCGCGACGGACTCCACGACTCCGCTTCTGCTGGCCGATCTGACGACCTACCCCGAAGCCGCGATCCGCGATCTGGCGACGGCGTACATGGGAACGCTGCTGCGCGACTTTCCTCGCCGGCAGACGCTGTGGAAGCCTCCGGTCGCCCAGAAGGTCGCGTTGTCGCTGATCTGGTTTGCCAGCGAAACGAGCGGCTTGCTGCAGACGGTGATCCCGGCTGGCCAGGCGGCGCCGGGCGGGTAGGTTCGACCGGCCGGCCCCCGGGTCGGCACCGGATTGCGCAGCCGCGGGCTCAGCGCGGTTTCGCTTCGTCCGGCCAGCGCACGTTGACCGTCGTCGACTCGCGCGCGACGCGGACCTTGCGCTGCTCGCTCTTGCCGGCGTAGCTCGCATCGACCGTGTAGTCGCCCGGCGGCAGCTTGACGAGCAGCATCGGCCCGGCGCGGTCGACGCCGAGCACCTTGCCGTGGACGCCGCCGATGTCGACGTGGTCGGCGACGACGTAGGCGCCGCTCGCGACGCTGAAGACGAGCCGGAGCGGAAACGCGCTGCGCTGGGCGTCGATCGCGGCCCGCGCTTCCTCGCCCGCGCCGCCGTTCAGGTACTCGACCCCGTCGGCCGAGCGCACCTGCGGCGGCGGCGGGGCGCCGCTGTCGGCGGCGGGCGCCGCGGTCTGCGCGAGCGCGGCACAGGTAAGGAGGAGCGCGAGCCCGAGGCCCAGGGCGAGGCGTTCATTGGTGTTCACAGCGGGGCGGGATGGACGCGGCAGGACCACGCCAAGCTACGACCGGCAACCTGGGGCGCCCATCAGCGGTCCGCGCAGCGAGCCGTCGGACACCTCCGACCCGGCCCCGACGCGCGAGCCCCTGCCCGCCGCAGGTCGGTTTCGACCCCTCGAAAACCGGATTCGCGAACGTTTGGCGGCCGTCCGTCGCACACGCTGGCGGGAGTGTTGCGATCTTTCTACAGTCCGGAAATGGACGCGCCTGCCGCGAGGACGGGGCCTGCAAGCGTTGGCAGGCGGCGCTTTGCACGCGACGATCTTTTGCTGGCGACCCTGGTCCTCGCGTTTTGCGTTTGCGACACGATCGCCAACACTCTCGGCGAGGCAGCGTTCTTCCCAAAGGCCACCGATTGGCCGCAGCGGCTGTGGCACAACTTCGAAGGCAGCCTGTTGGGGATCGGTTCCGGCTGGCTGGCGGTCTGGCTTGTGATGCCCGGCTACCCCACGAGCTTTCGTCGGTGCGCCCAGATGGTCGCCGTCTTCCTCGTCGGGTCGGCCGTCGGTCACTGGTTCGTCATTCGGTGGTTCACACCGTGGCCGAACCCGACAATCGCTTGGGTCGCGTCCCTCATCGCCCAAAGCCTGTCATCCGTCGGCGTCGGCTTCGCGTCGATCGTCGCGTCGATGTACTGGTGGCGCCGCGGCAGCCTGATCCAGCAGGAGCTGCACCGCACACGGATCGACCTGCTCTCCATGCAGGCCGATCGCGCCGATGCCGAGCTGCTGCGGTTGCGCACGCAGATCGAACCGCACTTCCTCTTCAACACGATCGCGAACATCGTCCAGATGTACCAGACCGATGCGGCTGCGGCCGGCCGCACGCTGGCTCGGCTGATCGGCTACATGGACACATCGCACGCACACATCCGGCGCCAGGAGGCGGCACTCGACGAGGAACTCGCGCTCACCGAGGGGTATCTCGAGATCCAGAGGATGCGCATGGGGACCAGATTGCGCTACGAAATCGACGTCTCGTCCGACCTGCATCGCACCGGCATCCCGCCGGCGGCGTTGCTGACGCTGGTCGAGAACGCGATCAAGCACGGTCTTGCACCGCAGACCATGGGAGGCACCGTGCGCGTCAGCGCGCACCGCGACGGCGAATCGCTCGTCTTGAGTGTCGCCGACGACGGCGTCGGCCTGCGTGCGACGAGCGGCCGCGGTCTCGGCCTCGCCAACGTGCGCGCGCGCATCGAGGGTCTGTACGGCAGCGCGGCATCGCTTCGCCTCGCGAGCGCGGAACAGGGCGGGGCGGTCGCGACGATCCGGCTGCCGTTCGGCCCGCCCAGGAGCGGGACCGTCGCATGAGCCGCTCGCGCAGCACTCGCTTCGATTGGCGCGGCTGGCGATCCGCGATCGTGGAACGGCTCGATCGACGCACGATCGTTGCCGCGCTGGCGCTTGCCGCGTTTCTTGCAGCGTTCCAGGTGCTGAACCCCGGCTTCAAGGCCCGCTACCTCATCCCCATCGTCGCGTACAGCTTCACCAATGTGATGACGATCCTCCTGATGCTGACCGTTGCCGTCGTCGCAGTGGCCCGCGGCACGTCGCGGTGGATCGCATATCCGTTGCTTGCCTTGATGGCTGCGGTCGTGGCGATCGCTGCCGGTCTCGTGATCGATCCCAGCGACTTTCTCTTCAAGGTCGCGAGCCCGCGCTGGGTCGCGATCGTCTACGTCGCAGGCACGGGGATGCTCGCCATTCCTGCCGTGCTCTTCGTGTATCACAGCGACGCCGCCCACAGCGCGATCGCATTGCGCCGTCTCGAGACCGAGCGCGGCGCCGAGGCCGAGCGCGTCGCGCGGCAACGCTTGCAGGCCGAGCTCGCGACGATCGACCACGAGCTCGTGCTGACGGCGATGCGGCTCGCGCTGGCCTCGCCCGCGGCCGAAGCGCAGCACGTGCTCGCGGCCGTATCCACGTACCTGAGACTCGCGCAGCAGCGCGACTCCACCGACCCCGAAGGCGTCGCGACAGCGCTCGCCGAGCTGCGACAGCTCTGCGCGAACCGCGGCGCACCGGAACAGAAGGAGGCAGCATGACACGCCAGCCGCGAGCAGTGATCGCCGAGGACGAGCAGCTGCTCGCCGTCGGCCTGCGCGACGCACTCGCCGCGCTCTGGCCCGGCCTCGAGGTCGCCGAGCTCGTCGACGACGGCATCCAGGCGCTGCGCGCGATCGAGGAACACCAGCCCGACGTCCTCTTCCTCGACATCCAGATGCCCGGTCTTTCGGGGATCGAGGTCGCCAAGCAGGCCAACGGGCGTTGCCACGTCGTCTTCGTGACCGCGTTCGACGACTACGCGATCCAGGCGTTCGAGCAGGGCGCGGTCGACTACGTGCTGAAGCCGCTCGAAGTGCCGCGGCTCGCGACGGCAGTCGGTCGATTGAAGCAGCGCATCGGCAGCACGCCCGCGCGCCTCGACGGGCTGCTCGAGCGACTCGCCGAGCCGCGCGACGGCGGCCACCTGCGCTGGATCACCGCGTCGCAGGGCAAGGAGGTCCGCCTGATCACGGTCGGCGAGGTCTGTTACTTCCGCTCGGACAACAAGTACACCGCCGTCGTCACCCCGGAAGGCGAGTCGCTGATCCGCGTCACCTTGCGCGAGCTGCTCGAGCAGCTCGACCCGGCGCTGTTCTGGCAGGTCCACCGCAACACGGTGGTCAACGCCAATGCGATCGGCAGCATCGTTCGCGACTTCAACGGGCGGCTGACGATCAAGCTGAAGCAACGCAGCGAGACGCTTCCCGTGAGCGAGGCGCACGCGGCGCGTTTTCGCGCGATGTAGCGATCAGCGGAAGACGTACTTGGCGGTCAGCCTGAAGAAGCGGCCGACGGCGCTGTGATACGTCGGGTCGAACGCGGTCGCGGAGCCGAACACGAACCGTTCGTCGAAGGGCGCCTGGACGTTGCCGACGTTGTTGACAACGAGTCCGATCTCGAACTTGGGATCGACGTAGCCGACGAAGAGATCGAACGTCGACCACGACGAGACGCTGCACAGCCGGGGTGTCGTCGTCGCGTACGGGCAGCTCGGGTCCGATCCGGTGAACGCGCGCTGATAGCCGCCGGTGTAGTTCCAGGTCAGTGACGACCGCCACGGACCGCGATCGAAGCTCAGGCCAACGCGGGCGCGCGACTTCGGCTGCTCGTAGAAGCCGGCCCAGTCGACGAGTGGCGAGCCCGGCGTCTGCGCGACCCAGTAGTGCGGCAGCCACTCGTAGCTGCCGTCGATGCCGACGCGGCCGACGTCGGCGATCGTCTTCCTCGCGTGCGCGCTCACGTCGATTCCCCAGACGCGCGACTCGGCGAGGTTGGTATAGAGCACGTTAAGCTGCTTCAGCGTGCCGTCGGGATTGCGCACGACGTAGCCGGGATAGTCGGCTTCGTGGTCGATCAGGAACGCGGGGTCGATGAAGTCGATCTGGTCGTGCCGACGGATGCTGAACGCGTCGAGGGTGAACGACGTGTCGCGCCACGGCTCGAAGACGATCCCCGCGGTGGCGCTCCACGCGCGCTCGGGCTTGAGCGTCGGATTGCCGCTCGAGATCGCCGGGACGAACTTGCTGCAGTTCGGATTCGCCGGATCGGGCACGGGGCATAGCTGCGGGTCGCGAACGACCGCAAAGCCCGCGCTCTGCCCCTGCGACGTCTCGGAGAGCGAAGGCGCGCGAAACGCCGACGAGTACGTCGCCCGCAGCGCGAGGTTCGGCGCGGCCTTCCACTTGATGCCGGCCTTCGGGTTCACCGTCGAGCCGAAGTCGCTGTAGTGGTCCCACCGCGCGGCGAGCGAACCCTCGACCGTCGGGGCAAGCGGCAGCGCGAGCTCCGCGTACGCCGACGCCACCGTTCGACTCGCGGCCGCGGTCGGGACGAAGATCTGGCTGATCTCGCCCGCGGCCGTCAGCGGATCGGGTTGCATGTCGAAGCGTTCGCGTCGCAGCTCGGCGCCGATCGCGAGCTGCGCCGGGCGTCCACCGAAACTGAACGCCTCGCGCGAGCCGCGCATGTCGATCGACGCGGTCGACGTGCGGCCGAGATCGACGAGCCGCGGATAGAGGCGCGCCATCAGCGCCGGGTCGTTGGCAGCAGGGTCGCCGAAGTGAAATGTCGGCGACGCCACCGCGTTGGCGTCGAGGATCTCGCCGGTGAGCACGGAGTCGCGGATGGCGCCGGTTGTCGTCGTCCGCGTGTGCGAGTGCGACCAGAGCAGCGCGCTCTCGACGTCCCAGCCGGACCAGTCGCCTTTGCGAACACCCAGCACGATGCGCTGCGTATCGGTCGTCGGCGTCACGATCAGCGGCTCGTCGGCGAAGCGGGTGCGCAGCGCGACCTCGTTGCCGGTCGGGTTCTGCGGATGGCCGACCGGCAGGAAGATGAAGGGCTGCGCCAGCGTGCCGAGGTTGAACAGGGCGCCGGTCCCGGCAATGTTGTAGAACTGCTGTGCGAAGACGTTGCGGCCGAACGCCGCGTCGCCGAACAGCTCGAAGCCGCTGCTCCCGAGCGCAGCGGTGCCGGCGACGAAGAGCGCATCGCGCCGCGCGCGGGTGATGGCGTCGGTGTCGCGCGTTCTGTCATAGAGACATCGGCCCGGGTTGGCCGAGGTCGCCTCGCCGATCGTCGCGCACGGCGTCAGCGGCTGCAGGAACGTGCGGCCGTCGGCCGTGTACAGGTTGCCGGGGTACGCGTTGGTCGATCGCAGATCGGGCAGGCCGAAGCCGCGGAAGTCGTCCGACCGCGAATGCCAGCGCGCGTTCGCCTTGATCGGGTCCTGCTCGACGTGCGAGAGGTTCGCGAACACGTTGTAGCCGTCGGCGCTGCGGTCGCCGACGCCGAGCGTCGCACTCGCGCGACGCTCGTTCGCGTCCCCGTGCGTCGACGTGCCAAGTCCGCCGGCGACCTCGATGCCGCGGTAGCTGCGCCGCAGGATCACGTTGACGACACCGGCGATCGCCTCCGAGCCGTAGATCGCCGACGCGCCGTCGAGCAGCACCTCGACGCGCTCGATCGCGCCGACCGGGATCTGGTTGATGTCAACGTAGGTCGCCTTGCCGGCGAAGCCGAACGGCGCGACGCGCCGGCCGTTGATGAGGACGAGCGTCGAACCCGGCCCGAGCCCGCGCAGCGAGACCGCCGCCGAGCCGTAGAAGTCGACGGCGTTGCCCTCGTTGAAGGTGCCGGAGTTGTTGGCGGGCAGCTTCTGCAGCACTTCCTGGAGCGACGCCGCGCCCGAGCGCGCGATCTCCTCGCGTCTGATGACCTGCACCGGCGCCGGCGTTTCGCTGTCGGTGCGGCGCAGGCGCGTTCCGGTGACCTCGACCTTCTGCAACGACTGCTCCTGGCGCACGTCGTCCTGCGCGCGGACATCCGGACTGGACGAAACGACGAGCGCCGCAGCGGCCAGCAACCGTCGGCAATGCATCGTTCGCTTCTCCCTCCCGCGCCGGATTCGCGCGGCGCGCAGTGTGCCGGCTGCCGTCACGCGCGTCCATCGCCGTTGGCCCGCTTTCCGGCCAAGCGGCAATCGTTCGTCGGCTGCAGCGGGGGGTTCGTCGGCGCCCCTCGGGGTTCACACCGATCGACCGGGGCGTTCGTCGGACCGCAATGGACTTTTGCGCACGGCCAACGCACAGTCGCGGTCGGCTCTGCCCCACGATCATCCCGTGCATCCGCTCCTGCTCCGTCGAAGCTTGTCCGTGATCGAGATCGTCGGCCGCTGGGTCCTGCTTGCCCTCGGCCTATCGCTGGTGTCGACGTTGTTCATGATCCAGCTCGATCGGCTGTTCATGATCCCGCCCGACCTCGAGGAATGGGGCGACATCTACAGGCTGTGGTGGCCGAACTTCGCAGGGATCGCGCCGATGGTCCTGGTGGTCGCGGTCGCCCAGCACTGGCTTCCCCTCGGCCGCTGGATCCGCTGGCCGCTGCTCGTCGCGACGGTTGTCGCCGCAGCCTGGATCGGCTGGCTCGTCCGCGTCTGGTGGGCGGCCATCTGCGGCTGCGAGCCCACGCTGCCCCAACAGCAGCTCGGCACGCAGCAGTGGCTGCTCTTCCTCGCCATGCTGATCGCCGTCGTCGGCGAATACCGGCTCGGCTTTTCGCGCGCGTCCGAATCGCTCCACCAGACCGAGGTCGAGCGGCTGCGCGTGCAAAGCGAGCTCGCCGCCGGCCGGCTGCAGCTGCTGCAGGCGCAGATCGAGCCCCACTTCCTCTTCAACTCGCTCGCCAACGTGCGCCGGCTGCTGCGCACCGACGGCGTCGCCGGCCGCGCGATGCTCGCCGACCTGCTGCGCTACCTCGAGAGCGCGCTGCCGCGCCTGCGCGAGGACCGGCCGACGCTCGAGCGCGAGGTCGAGATCGTGCGCGCGTTCCTCGGCGTTCACCAGGTGCGCATGGGATCGCGCCTGCAGGTGGACTTCGACGTGCCGCCAGCGCTTGGCGAGCGCATCGTGCCGCCGATGATGCTGATCACGCTGGTCGAGAACGCGCTCAAGCACGGACTGCAGCCGCTCCTCGAAGGCGGCTCGATCCGCATCGCGGCGACGAGCGACCCGACGACGCTGCGCGTGCAGGTCGCCGACACCGGCCGCGGGCTCGGCACGAGCCTCGGTGCCGGCACCGGTCTCGCCAACATCCGCGCCCGTTTGCGCTCGATGTACGGCGCGGGCGCGCAGCTCACGCTGCGCGTCAACGAGCCGCGCGGCGTCGTCGCGATGATCGAGCTGCCGCTGGCGACCTCGTGAGCATGGTCGCGCCGCTGGCGCTCACCGCGGGCGCGCCGCGCCCATGGCTGCGAACGGCGCCCTGGATCGGCCGCGCCTGGCGCCGTTTCGGCTGGCGCCAGGTCGTTCTGGCAGCGCTGCTCGCCGTCCTCGCCGCGCTGCTGGCACCGAACGGTGGCGTGATCCTGCTCTCCCAGGAGCCGCGATTGAGCGCCCTGACCGGCGATCTCCTCGGCGGTCGCTGGGTGTGCTCGATCCTGCCGCTGGTGTTCGCGGCGATGGTGGCCGACGAGGCGTACCGCGACGGCGTGAGGCCGCTCGTCGCCTATGGCATCGCGCTGTTCGTCGGCTGGTCCGCAGCCGCCCTCCTCGATGCGCTCGGCGCCGTCGTCACCGGGCTGTGGGTGTTCGGCCAATTCCGGGTGAAGTTCCTGGTCGCCCAGGGCAGCCTGTGCATGGCGGTGTACGCCTACTGGAGGACGACCCGGCATGCGCTCGAGCGCGTTCAGCGCTCCGAAGCGGATCGCATCCGCGACCGCCAGCAACTGCTCGCGGCGCGCCTCCTGGCACTGCAGGCGCGCGTCGAGCCGCAGTTCCTGTTCGACGCGCTGAGCCGGGTCGGCGAGCTGCACGAGCGCGAGCCGCAGGCGGCCGACGCGATGCTCGCCGATCTCATCGCGCTTCTGCGCGCGATGCTCCCGGTGGGCACCGCACGGACCTCGACCGTCGCGCGCGAGTTCGCGCTCGCCGAGGCGTGGCTGCGCGTGCAGCGCCATCTCGGCCGGCCGCTCGACGTCGAGATCGCCGCGTCGCCGCTCGCCGCGCAAAGCGGCATCGGCGCGATGCTCGTGCTGCCGCTGGTGCAGGAGCTGCACGCGGTGCCGCGATCGTCGACGCTCGCGTGGCGGCTGAGCGCCGAGCTCGCGTCGTCGAGCACGGACGGAAGCGCCGACGCCGACTCGCCACGGACGCCGCGCCTGTGCGTGCGCCTCGCGCCCAACGTGCCGCTGCCCGAAGCCGCCGGCGCCGCCGCGGTCACACCTGGAATCGAACGGATCCGCGAGCGCATCGCCGAGCTGCACGGCGGCGCGGCGACGCTCGCCGTCGCGACGCTCGGCGACGCCGCCACCGCGTACCAGCTCGAGCTTCCCTTCGTCGAGGAGACCGCCAGCGATGCCGACCGCCTTGATCGTTGAAGACGAGCCGCTCCTCGCCGCCGAGCTTCGCGAGGAGCTGACCCGCCTCTGGCCGGAGCTGACGCTGTTCGATCCGGTGCACGACGGCGTCACCGCGCTGCGCGAGATCGAGGCGAAGCGCCCCGACGTCCTCTTCCTCGACGTCCAGATGCCCGGACTCACGGGAATCGAGGTCGCGCGCGTCGCCGGCGCGAAGAGTCACGTCGTCTTCATCACCGCGTACGACCAGTACGCGGTGCAGGCGTTCGAGCAGGGCGCGGTCGACTACCTGCTGAAGCCGATCGAGACGGCGCGACTCGCGCAGGCGCTCGGCCGCGTGCGCGAGCGCCTCGCCCGGCCGCCGGCGGATCTGAGCGCGCTGCTCGAGCAGCTGCAGCGCGGCAACCCGAACGAGCGGCTGCAGTGGATCACGGTGCTGCAGGGCCGCGACATCCAGTTCATCGCCGTCGACGACGTCTGCTACTTCCGCGCCGACAACAAGTACATCGCGGTCGTGACCGCGACCGGCGAGTCGCTGATCACGACGCCGCTGAAGGAGCTCGTCGCCCGCCTCGATCCGGGCGTCTTCTGGCAGGTCCACCGCGGCGTCGTCGTCAACATGCACGCGGTGCAGAGCGTGCGCCGCTCGATCACCGGGCAGCTCGACCTGAAGCTGAAGGCGCGGCCGGAGATGCTGCGTGTCAGCGCCGGGTACTCGCACCTGTTCAAGCACATGTAGGCGCCGCTGCACGCGCTCGCGGAGCTCGCGCGCGCGGGCCGGTTCGCGCAGCGGCGCCCGGCGACGTCGCGCCCTCAGTGCGAGCGCGTCAGGATCGCCGTGCCCTTCTCGTGCGCGATCCGCTGCAGCGTCAGCCGCCCGTCCTCGCGCAGCCACCGCTCGGTGATCGCCCACTCGTCCGGACGCGCGACGTCGTCGAGCACGACGACTGCGTCCGGCGTGAGGAATGGCGCCAGCCGCCGCAGCGCCGGGTAGCGCGCGAGCGGTTGCAGCGAGCCCGGCGGCCCGTCGACGAAGACGAGCCGCGCGCGCTTGCCGACGAGCGTGTCCTCGACCTCGGGGCCGTACCACTGCCAGCTCTCGCCGCCGAAGCGGGTCTCCTGCAGCGCGGCGTGAACGATCTCGACGTGGCGCTCGAGGCCGTGGCGACCGACGAGCGCGAGCGCACGCTCGGCGCTGCGCCGGTCGTGCTCGAACGAGATCAGGTGGCCCGCGCCGACCGCCTTCAGCGCGTAGCCGAGGACGAGCGTCGACACCCCCGAGCCGCACTCGACGACGAGCGCAGGCCGGTGCTCGTGGACGAGCTCGTACAGCAGCAGGGCGAGGTCGGGGCTGACCGCGGAGCCGCGCATCGGCGGCAACGGATGGCGCAGCGGCAGGCACTTCGTCAGCATGACGAGCGCCTCGATCTGGCGGTAGGTCTGCGCGAGCTCGCCGGAAATCGTCTGCGCCGCCATCGATCCTCTCAGAGCTTCTCGGTCTCGGCGGCCGCCGGCTGCCAGCGCATCAGCCGCCGCTCGATCCTGCCGACCGCGGCGTCGAGCGCGAGCGCGAACGCGGTGAGGACCAGGATGCCCGCCATCACGGTGTTGATGTCGAAGGCGCCCTCGGCCTGCAGGATGAGGTAGCCGACGCCGCGCGACGAGCCGAGGTACTCGCCGACGACCGAGCCGACGAACGCGAGGCCGACCGACGTGTGCAGCGAGCTGAACATCCAGCTCGTCGCGCTCGGCACGTAGACGTGGCGCAGCAGCTGCCGCTGCGACGCGCCGAGCATGCGCGCGTTGGCGAGGACGACCGGGCTCACTTCCTTGACGCCCTGGTAGACGTTGAAGAAGACGATGAAGAAGACGAG
>Ga0068858_100003158_pt1 | contig 16500 bp, 18 predicted proteins | sample KBSSwiS12_FD_66589 | JGI IMG/M metagenome (GOLD analysis project Ga0068858, IMG submission 66589) | Switchgrass rhizosphere microbial communities from Kellogg Biological Station, Michigan, USA - KBS Switchgrass S1-2 | ecosystem: Host-associated > Plants > Roots > Rhizosphere > Soil ...
TGCCGATCGGCATCGTCGGAAAAGACGCCGAAGGCGAGCAGTTGATCGACTTTTTCCGAAAGCTGAAGATCGACACCCGCGGCATTCGCGTCGAAAAATCCTGGAAGACCCCTACGAAGACTCGCATCCTCGCGGGAGCCGTACACGCTCAACGCCAACAGATTGTACGGCTGGACTCGGGTGGCCCTGTTGGCCGCGTTCCCAGGCTGAGCGCGAAGCTGCCTGCGTGCGATGCCCTTCTGGTTTCGGACTATGGTTATGGCGCCATTAGCCCCGAACTCGTCAGTCGTATTCGTACCAACGGAATTCCCTCCACCATCGATTCACGTTTCTCGATCGACCGCTTCACCCAGATGACTGCGGCGACGCCCAATGAACCTGAAGTGGAAGCAGTTCTCGGTGTTCACATTGGAAATGACGCCAGGAAACTCGAATGGGCGGGGCGAACGTTGCTCCGAAAACTGAAACATGAAGCGCTGATAATCACACGAGGAAAAGATGGAATGGCGGTATTTGAGCGCGGCAAAAAAACCGAGCACATCCCGATCTACGGTTCTGATGAAATCGCCGACGTGACGGGCGCCGGAGATACCGTGATTGCCGCTTTCACGCTCGCGCTTTCCGCCGGCGCGTCGTTCTCGGAGGCGGCTCGGCTCGCCAACTATGCGGGAGGAATCGTTGTGATGAAGTACGGCACGCGTCCGGTGTTTTACGCAGAGCTTCTTCGGGCGGTCGAGGAAGCTAAATCATGAAACGCCGGTCGCTTGAAGAACTTCCCGCGCTGGTTGCCGGGAAAAAGGTCGTTCTCGCGAATGGATGCTTCGACATCCTTCACGTGGGTCACGTGCGATACCTCGAGGGCGCGCGCAATCTCGGCGATACGCTTGTGGTTGCCATCAACAGCGATCGATCCGTCAAGGCTCTCAAAGGTGAGAGCCGTCCGATTCTCAATGAGAACGAACGCGTGGCTCTTGTCTCGGCGCTCCGGTGTGTGGATCATGTTGTGGTATTCGATGAAGACGACGTAACGCGTGTACTGAATGTTTTGCGGCCTTCGATCCATGCGAAAGGAACCGACTACAGCGAGGCCACCGTGCCCGAGCGAGAACAGGTCCTTGCCTATGGTGGTCAGGTTCGAATTACCGGCGATCCGAAGGATCACTCCACGCGAGATGTGATTCGAAGAATTCTCGAAACATATGGAAATTAAACCCAACATCAACCGCATTCTTGTCGTGAAGTTCGGCTCGCTGGGCGACATCGTGCACTGCCTGCCTTCGGTGGCGCAGTTGCGTGCCGCCTACCCCAAGGCTGAAATCGACTGGCTCGTCGAGCGAAAGAATAAAGTCGCGATTGAGTTAGGCGGGGTTGACGTCCGTATTGTTCCGATTGATACACACCAATGGCGTCACAATCCCACAAGCATTGGGAACGCCAGGGAAATCGCAGAATTCGTCTGGGCCCTTCGCACGGATGGTTACGATTGTGCGATCGATTTTCAGGGGCTGATCAAGTCCGCATTCTTTGCTTATCTCTCCGGGGCAGCGCTTCGCATCGGGTGGGAAAGGGATTTCCTGAAGGAGTCGGTGAGCCGTTTCTTCTACACCGAGGTCGTAAAGCCGAAACGCATACACATCATCGATCAACAGATGGAATTGTTGAAGCCGCTCGGCATTGAGCCGGACTGGTATGCAGAAGTTGCACTGAAAGCGTCCTCTGTGGCGAGGAAGTCCGTTGAACACAAGCTCAAAGGGCTGGTGGACTACGTGCTGATCAATCCCGGTGGAAACTGGACAACCAAGGTGTGGCACGCCGCGCGCTACGGCGAACTCGCCGGACGGTTGATGAAGGATGGTTTGCCGGTAGCTGTGACGTGGGGACCCGGAGAAGAAGGTATGGTCCGGGAACTGGTGAACGCTGCAGGCAACGGTATTCGGCAGATTCCAACGAACCTCGAAGAGCTCGTAGCGCTGTGTGAAAAGGCGCGGCTGTTTGTCGGCGGCGACACCGGCCCTATGCATTTCGCCGCGGCCGCAGGGACGCCTGTCGTTTCGATTTTCGGGCCGACGAGCAGTGACCGGAATGGACCGTTCCGGCGAGAGGATGTTGTGGTTGAGCGCCGTCTGGCGTGCCGGCCGTGTTACGAACGCGACAAGTGCCCGCTGGAACACTGGGAATGCATGGAGCAGATCACGGTGGATCATGTGTATGAGGCATGCAAAAAGCGGCTGTCGATGGGAGTGCGGGCGTGAGTGCCTATCGCCCCTGGCCAGGAGGGGTGGCTGCCAAATTCCAAAATTTCTGTCGATTTGATCCACCGCCCCGTCCGCTCCATCGAACGAAGCTTCGCGATGTTTTTTTGATGTCGCGTCCACCCCTCCTGGTCCAGGAGGGGCGAGAGACATGATCCAACGATTCCGCGTTCCATTGGGTTTTGCGATTGCGGCTGCGGTCCTCTACCTGGCCCGACCGACGGGCACCCTGATCCTCATCGGGTTTCCCATCGCTCTCTGCGGCGGAATCCTGCGCGCTCTCGCCGCCGGCGTCATTCGCAAAGACGCGGCCCTGACTACCTCCGGACCTTATGCCTGGACCCGTAACCCGCTGTACCTTGGGAGTTTCCTACTCGGCCTTGGCTTCGCCGTCATGAGTGGGAGTTGGATTGCGGCCGCGTTGATCATCCTGCCCTCTTTCGTGGTTTACCCCAACGTCATCCGGAACGAAGAAGCTCATCTCTCGCGGCTCTTTCCCGATCAATTCCGCGAGTACTCGGCAAGAGTCCCGAGGTTTTTCCCGCGTTTTCGCCCGATCTCGAGGGCATTCTCGATGAAGCAGTATCTTGCAAACCGCGAATACCAGACAGCCCTGGGTTTTTCGGTGATGCTGGCTATCTTCATCGTTAAATGGCGGTTGATTTAGCAGGCATCGGCACCTATACTCTGATCCGTGCGTGTTTTCGAGTGGGCGTTCCGGCCCACTTTTTTATTGGTATGGGAAAGGCTTTCGATAGGGATCGAGTCCGTCTACTGGCTCAGCAGGTTATTGAAGGCCAGGGATATGAGCTTGTAGAGTTCGAGCTCAAAGGCGGCGGGAAGCATTCGATTCTCAGGGTTTTCATTGATAAGCCGGACGGAATTACGCACAAGGACTGCGAGTTAGTCAGCGAACAGTTAGGAACGGTTCTCGATGTAGAAGATCTGATTCCCTTTTCGTATACGTTGGAAGTCTCTTCACCGGGTCTGGATCGCAAGCTGGTCAAGGATTCTGACTACACTCGCTTTGAAGGAAAGCTGGCGAAAGTTCAGACGCGGATCCCGCTTCAAAACCAGAAAACCTTCAAGGGAAGGCTCCGTGGCCTTCAGGGCGGCAACGTCCTGCTGGAGTCGCCAAAGGGCGATGTCATGGAGATTCCGCTGGATGTAATCCAGGAGTCGCGGTTGGAATTTGACTGGGCCGAAGAGAAAGCCCGGCACAAAGGGGAATAGCGATGTCGAATCTGCTTTTTCAGACAATCGACCAGATCAGCAGGGAAAAAGGAATCGACCCGCAGATTGTCATCCATGCGATCGAAGACGCGATCGTTGTCGCCTCCCGTAAGTATTTCAAATCCAACGAAGAACTGCGCGGCCGAATCAATCCCGACACGGGCGAAATCGACGTCTATGCGTTGCGCAAAGTCGTTGAAGAAGTCACCAACCCCGTACGTGAAATCTCGGTTGATGAAGCCCGGCGCATTAAACCGGATGCGCAGATGGAAGAGGAAATCGAATTCCTGAAACCGACGGTGGGTTTGGGCCGTATCGCGGCACAACTGGCCAAGCAAGTCATTTTTCAAAAAGTCCGCGAAGCGGAACGAGAGAGTGTCTATGCCGAGTACCACAAGCACGTTGGTGAAGTCGTCAACTGCGTCGTAAAGCGGTTCGAGAACGGTGACATCATCGTCGAACTCGGCAAGACCGAGGGGCGTCTCGGCAAGCGCGATCAGTCCAAGTTGGAAAGCTTTGCGCCCAACGAGCGCATACGTGTCGTTATCACGAAGGTCGACAAGACGGCCAAGGGCCCCCAGGTGATGGTGTCTCGTACGGATCCGGTTCTCGTCCAGCATCTGTTTCAGACTGAGGTTCCTGAAATCTATGACGGGACTGTTCAGATCCGCAGCATTGCGCGCGAAGCGGGAGAACGCACGAAGATCGCGGTGACATCGCGCGAACGCGATGTGGATCCGGTCGGAGCCTGCGTCGGCATGAAGGGGACGCGTGTGCAGTCGATCATCCGGGAACTTCGTGGCGAAAAGATCGACATCATTCAGTGGAACGAAGACGTCGTGGCGTTTGCGACCAACGCCATTAGTCCGGCGAAAGTCAGCCGCGTCTCGGTCCTGGATTCCACGGAGAAGATCATGGAGATGGTGGTTGAGGATAGCCAGCTGTCGCTCGCCATCGGGAAGAAAGGCCAGAACGTGCGCCTGGCATCAAAGCTCATTGGGTGGCGCATCGACATCAAGAGCGAGGAAGAAAAGCGGGCGGAAATCGAAAGCCAGATCAGTCAGATGCAGGAAACGGCGCCCACTCCGATCGAGAACATGCCGGGCCTTACCGCGGCACTCGTTCAGAAGCTTGCCGCATCCGGCATTTCAACGATCGAGCAATTGGCGGACCTGTCTCCGGAAGATCTGGAGAACATTCCCGGGATAGGCTCGAAGACAGTGGAAAAGATCAAGGATGTCCTTTCCGAGTATTACGCGCAGCTTCCCTCGTATCAGGATGTCCTCGAGCGCGCCGCAGCGGAACACATGTTTTCGAAAAGCGTCGACGAACCTGCCGAAGAGGAATCTAAAACGGCCGCCGATGGGACTGCAAACAAAGCAAACGCTCCAGGGGAATAGAGACTAAAGAGGTAGAAAAATCGATTCATGGCAAAGAAACTTCGAGTCTATGAGCTCGCGCGCGAGCTAAACCTCGACAACTCCGAAGTCATTCGTGAGCTGCAGCATATGGGTGTGCCTGTGACGTCGCACTCGAACACCGTCGAGGACCGGTTGGCGGATACTCTCCGAAAGAGACTCCACACCGAGGCTGTTGAAGTTGCTGCGCCGCCCGTGGAAGAAGTTGTCGCGAAAGAACCTGCGAAGGAAACGGTTGAGGCTGCACCGGTTGCGATTCCCGAGAAGGAAGAGCCGAAAGAGCAGCAAGCTCCTCCGCCGCCTGCTCCAAAAATCGAAACGAAACCGGTTGAAGCGGAAACGGAGCCCAAGGCGCCACCGAAACCTGCGCCTGTAACACCGCCACCGGCTCCGACTCCCACTGCTCCGCCGCCACCGCCGCCCGTAGTGCAAGTTTCACATCCTCCACCAGAGGTAAAACCTGTTCCGAAGCCTCCAGCTCCCCCGGCGCCGCTGACTCCCCCGCCGCCGACTCCCGCTCCAACTCCTGCTCCGCCCCCAACGGTCCGAAGGCAGGAGCCTCGCGGAGTTCGGTTTGTTGAGCCCAGGCAGATGGTGAGTCCCATTGTTTCGCTTCCGGGTGAGAAAAAGCCACCGGCTCCGCCGCCTCCTTCCGCGTCTCATGAAGAGCGGAAGACCATGCAGCAGCTCGCGCAGGAACGTTTGCGCCAGCAGAACAGACTTCCTGTTCAGCCGCCGCCACGAAGACCTGGTGAGCCGCCGCGTCCGCCGATGGGACAAAGGCCCGGCGTTCCGCCCCGGCCCGATCCGGGACGAGGAGCAGTTCCGCCGCCCAAACCTGCTGGACCTGGCACGGGCGCGGCTCCGCCTCGACTGAGCCCGCTCGATCGCTATCAGCAGCGCTATGAACGACACATTGAAAAGAAGCTGGCGCCGGCCGCGCCGCGCCCGCAACCGCGCGTGGAAGCGCCAAGAGAATTCAGGAAGGTGACTTTGACCGAAGGTATCACTGTCGGCGAACTTGCCGAGAAACTTGATGTCAAGATGCCCGACATGATCAAGAAACTGATGGAGCGAGGCATTTTCGCTTCAAAGAACCACTCCCTTGATCGCGAAATGGCGACGCAAATCTCGAAAGAGTTCAATGCCGAAGCCGATTTCGTCACATTCGAAGAAAGCGTGATGCTCGATCATGTTGAGGTCAGCGCTCCTGAAAATCTGCAGCCCCGGCCGCCGGTCGTGACGATCATGGGTCACGTCGATCACGGGAAAACGTCACTGTTGGACGCCATCCGCAAGAGCCGCGTCACCGAGCAGGAACATGGCGGCATCACGCAGCACATCGGCGCTTATCAGGTGACGGTGAAAGATCGCAAGGTCACGTTCCTCGACACGCCCGGCCACGAAGCGTTCACGCTGATGCGCGCCCGGGGAGCCCGCGTAACAGATATCGTTGTGCTTGTTGTCGCGGCGGACGATGGCGTCATGCCGCAAACGATCGAGTCCATCAATCACACGCGCGCAGCAAAGGTTCCCTTTGTCGTCGCGATCAACAAGATCGACAAACCCGGCATAAACGTGGAGCGCGTTAAACGGGAACTTTCAGAACAGGGTTTGCTTGCGGAAGACTGGGGCGGCGAAACCGTAACCGTCGAAGTTTCCGCCAAGACAGGAAAGAATCTCGATCTGCTTCTCGAAATGATTGCCCTCGTCGCCGATATCCAGAATCTCAAAGCGGATCCCAAACTTCCGGCGTCCGGCGTCGTCCTCGAGGCGAAGATTGATAAAGGCCGCGGAAACGTCGCAACCGTTCTTGTTCAGAATGGAACGTTGAAGGTTGGCGACAACTTCGTTGCAGGCGCCGTGTATGGCAAGGTTCGCGCTATGTTCGACGAACGTAGCGAAGCCGTGAAGGAAGCAGGCCCGTCGAGTCCCGTCGAGGTCCTCGGACTCCAGGGTATGCCGCTCGCGGGCGATTCGTTCCAGTCCGTCGATGACGAGAAGGCCAAGCAGGTCTCGCAATACCGCCAGGAGAAACTGCGCGAAACACAAATGCAGAAGACTGCGCGACTTACGCTCGATCAACTGCACCGGCAGCTGGCCGAAGGCGAAACGAAGGAAGTGGCCATCGTTCTTAAGTGCGACGTCCAGGGTTCGCAGGAAGCGCTCAGCGAAATGCTGAGTAAGCTCAGCACCGACAAGGTTAAGGTTCGAATTCTCCATTCCAGCGTCGGCGCCATCACCGAAACCGACGTGCTGCTCGCTGCCGCTTCAAACGCGATCATCGTGGGCTTTAACGTTCGTCCGGAGCGCAAAGCAGCGGAACTCGCCGCGCGGGAGAAGGTGGACATTCGACTCCACACCATCATCTACAACGTCGTCGACGAGATTAAGCGTGCAATGACGGGCATGCTCGAGCCGATTATCAAGGAAACGAGGCTCGGTTCCGCGGAGATTCGAAACACGTTCCGTGTACCCAAGGTGGGAACCATCGCGGGCTGCTACGTCACCGACGGCAAGATCACGCGAAATGCCCAGCTTCGCCTGCTGCGCGATAACGTGGTGATCTACGAAGGAAAGATCGCATCGCTGAAGCGATTCAAGGATGACGTCGGTGAAGTCACACGCGGCTACGAATGCGGTATCGGAATCCAGAATTTCAATGATCTGAAGGTTGGAGACATCATCGAGGCATTCATTACAGAACGCATCGTCGAAGAAACAGCCTAAGACAAGACCGAAGCCGCTAATCTCATGGTAACGATTGCGCTTCTCACCCTGGAGATTCACATTCCTCACGCGCAGTCCCTCAAGGACAAACGCATGGTCGTGCGGCGCCTAAAGGATCGCCTGCGCTCCAAGTTCAACGTGTCCGTCTCCGAAACCGATCATCAGGACCTCTGGCAGCGCGCGACCATCAGCGTCGCCACGGTCGGATCAGACGAAGAGTATGCGCGCCAGACTTTACAGCTTTCGCTGGAGGACTCGGAACGGAGCGCGCCGGAATGCGTCGTTCAGGGTAATATCGAGATCGTATAGCACCTATGCAGGGCAGAAGGATCGATCGCATTGAAGAACAACTGAGGATTGAGTTAAGCGAAATCCTCGAACGCGAGGTTCAAGATCCTCGTGTCCGGCTGGTGACCGTGACGCACGTTAAGGTGTCTCCGGATCTGCGGCACGCCCGCGTGTTTGTCAGTTCTCTCGGTGGCGCCGAGGAACGAAAGAAAATCCTGCAGGGTCTGAAATCTGCTGCCAGCTATGCTCGTCGCGCCCTGGGACAGCGATTGCACCACCTGCGACGAATCCCCGAACTGACCTTCGACTACGACGATACCCTCGAGAAAGAGATCCGTATCGAGAAGCTCCTCGATCAGATCAAGACGGAACAGGAGTGAGAGGCTCGGGGCCAGACTACTCGAACCCCAACCTTTCGCCGCCGCGTCCTTAGAAGAGATGGCAACCGACAAGATCATCGTTCGACTTCTTCAGGAAACAGATCTCGCCGCCGCAGATCGCATTGTGCGACTGGCCTTCGGTTCCTTCATCGGTTTGCCGGATCCCGAAACGTTCATGGGTGACGCTGGATATGTGCGAAGCCGCTGGCGGACAGATCCCGCCGCCGCGTTCGCAGCGGAAGTCGATGGCGCGCTGGCGGGGTCCAACTTTGCGACGACGTGGGGAAGCGTCGGATTTTTCGGTCCGTTGACGATTCGGCCTGACCTCTGGGATCGAGGTGTCGGCAAACGATTGATGGAGCCGGTCGTCGCGTTGCTCGCAGAGCGGAACGTTCGTCAAGCCGGGCTGTTTACGTTTGCGCAAAGCCAGAAGCATGTTGGGCTTTATCAGAAATTCGGATTCTGGCCGCGGTTCCTCACCGCGATCCTGTCGAAGCCGGTTCGGAAACAGAGTACCGGCGCAATCCAATGGTCCGTGTTTTCGAACGCCGACGATGCCGCACAATGGACTTATCTCAATGCGTGCCGTGCGCTGACCAACGAGATCTACGAAGCTTTGGACCCGACGAGGGAGGTTCGCGCTGTCTTCGAGCAAAAACTGGGCGAGACGATCCTCGTATGGAACGATTCCAAATTAGTGGCGTTTGCGATCTGCCACTTTGGTCCGGGAACTGAGGCCGGCAGCGGAACGTGTTACATCAAGTTCGGCGCGTCCCGCCCGGGAGCTCGCGCGGAGGAAACGTTCGATCAGCTGCTCGTTGCCTGTGAAGCCATGGCAGCTCAAACGAGCTTGTCCCGAATCGTGGGCGGGGTTAACACAGCGCGACACGAAGCGTATCGAAAGATGCTCGCGAGTGGATTTCGTCCCGACCTGCACGGTATCGCGATGCAGCGCCCCAATGAGCCCGGCTATAATCGGCCCGGTGTCTACCTCATCGATGACTGGCGGTAAATCGGCGCCAGCACGCTGTTTTCCCGATTTTCCTTCCGTCGACACACTAATCTGGTCGGTTGTGACATTTTGACGCCTCGCCTGTCTGTATTGATGCTAGACTGCGACAATGCGGACCACGATTTACATTGATGACCATCTGATGGCGCGAGTTAAAGAAGTTGCCGCGAAGACCGGCAAGACCATGACAGCCGTGATCGAAGACGCGCTTCGTCAGAGCCTGGACCGTAAACAGCTCAAGGAACGTAAGCCGGTTCGGCTGACGACCGTAGGAGGAAGGGGTCCGAGAAAGGGAGTAGATCTGGACGATACAGCGTCGATTGTAGAATTCATGGAACGAAGCAGGTGATCCTTGTCGACGTCAACGTTCTCGTTTACGCCCATCGCGCCGACACACCGAATCACGAGGCGATGAGGGTGTGGCTTGAGTCTGTCCTAAACGATAGCCAGGCCTATGGCATGTCGGACCTCGTTCTCAGTGGTTTCCTCAGGATCGTGACCCATCCCGCTATTTTTTCTCCTCCCAGCGCGATGGCCGATGCGTTGGCATTCTGCAAAGAAGTGGGTGACCAACCGCATTGCGTTCATATTTCTCCCAGTGCACGGCATTGGGACATCTTTGCCGACCTGTGTGCCAACACAGGCACGAAGGGAAACCTGGTCCCCGACGCCTATTTCGCAGCTCTCGCGATTGAATCGGGTAGTGAATGGATTACTACAGATCGTGACTACAGCCGATTTCCCAAGCTTCGCTGGCGGCATCCTCTAGACAGACCGCGGCCGAAGGCCTGAATCGTCGGCGTCTTGCTCGACTCGAAGCGTCGCGACTTCCCCGATTGTTGACGGCACAAAACGATTCAGCTAAATAGACGCGATGATTCGGCCTCAAATCCCAAGCGAAGTGGAAGAATATCGCGACGTACGCTGGCACCGCGATGAGCAGAACCGTGTCGAAACCACCATTCAGGCCGAACGCTTTATCGAGCGAGTCGGCTTTGCGTCGTGCTTGCTGGATTCGCGGCGAACGGGTCCTTCACTTTATATCGCGGTATGTGGACGGCGGGATGCGGTGCTGCCTCGAAATGTTCAGAAGGATCCGGAAACCTCACAAACGTGGTTCCTGAAGGACGATGTGCTGCGACGTGGGAAAGTCCTCTACGGAAAGCTCTCGCGAGGCAAAACGATGTTCGTCGCACCACGAATGATCCCCTATTGGAATGCACTGTGGGGAGTAAACCGAAGGCGAGAGAAAAGTCTCAGCTCACCCGCACGCGCGATATTGAGGGTCCTACGGAAGGAATGGGAGATGGGCACCGCGGATCTTCGCAGCGAGTCGGCGGTGCATGATCGCAAGACGTTCACGCTTGCAATCGATGAGCTGCAGGCCGCAATGCTGGTCGTGCCGACCGAGGTGATCTATGAGCCCCGGTTCACCTATCTGTGGGGGCTGGCTGAGGAGCGCTTTCCGGAGCAACTCACCCAGACAGTCGACCGCGCGACCGCGTTACGAGAAGTTGCCCGATGCTTTCTCGATGGGGCGGGACTTACTCTTCCGGGCGAACTGGCCCGAGTAACCGGGCTGTCGCGTCCCGACGCAGGCCTCGGAAATCGCGCTCTGGTGAAAGAGGGCCACGCGGTGATGCTGTCGCAAGGCACCTATCAACTCGCGAATCTGGATTTTCGCAACATTGTCTGATTTGATGCCCACATTGCGCCTGGCCCTTGCTTCGCGCCGGGCCGGTCGAGACTCCGGGAAGACCACTCGAACGCCAGGCGGAAAATTTCTGGCCGTGCAGTTTGGGGTTCGAGTAGTCTGACCCCGGAACTTCGATTCGTGTGCCCGGAGGTTTTGTGAAAGTGACTGTTCTGCTTGCGCTGATGCTGCTGGTCTCCGGATGTCTGGACGTCGAAACCTACGAAGTGCGTATCTTGCGCGAGCAGGGCGATCCAGCAGTTATTATCGCGGAATACGTCAACATCTACTCCGACGCTAAGACGCTATCGGACGCGCAGGACGACTTTGACGAACTGGTCAAATTGTGGCGAGGCGAGGAAGCGGTGCGCGACATGAAAGAACACGGAATTCAGGCGAAGAGCCGCGAACTCTTCATTCGCGACGGCAAGATCATTGGACGTGTAACTGGAATCGCGAGCAGCCTTGCAGCGGTCGAGAACATGGCGGTAAATGGCTCCCAGATCCTCTTCAAACCAGACACGGACTGGGTGATTGTCGAAACAAATGGACGAATCCTGAAAACGGCGGAAGGTGAAGTTGCTGCGTGGCCAAAGGAAGCGGCGGATCTGCGCATCACGTTTCGCAACTCCCATTCCAGCAATGGTTCACAACGCGGTCAGCCTGCGCTTCTGAAGCTGCTCGCGGATTATCAGGCGCCGAAGAAATAGTGCCGTTAATCCGCGCAACCTACCGATACAACCGCAAGTTGTTGTAGGCCGATTCGATGGTGGGAGCGCGCCGCTGCGCATAGCCCGACCAGTTCTTGTATTTCTCGAACAGAAGAGTCTGTTGAAGTTCGGCGACGCTCTTCCCCTGAGCCATTCCCGCCGACACCGCAGCAACGAGTTCTTCGAAGAACTCGCGATTGGCCGTCACGTCCGCCTTCGTCGCCAGGGCGCCGTGCCCGCCCGCGAATATATCGAAATCCAACGCTTCGACGGTGCGATACGATCGGATCCACTCCGAAAGTGGACTCCCGTCGAACGGCCCACATGCGCTGGGGAACGAAAGAGGACTCTCTGTGGCGCGCAGAGCCACATCGCTGATGAACTCTGTGGCAAAGACCACCTTCTCCGCTGGGAAATAGAGGACCGTTGCATCGTCGGAGTGGTTCTTGCCCGGAAAGATCAGTTGGACCGTCTTTCCGCCGAGCGTGAGCGTCATCCGTTCCGAGTAGAGAATGTCCGGCTTGCGAATGTCGGCCTGGAGTTCCGCGGGCGTCAGCGACCCATCACCGTTGCGATCGGCTGTCCGGAAGAAACCCGCCGGCATGCCGCAACGGTTGTTGTTGTTCACGAGGGGATCGACGATCTCATTCAGCTCGAACCGTCCGTTGTTATTACGGTCGAGCATGTCCCCCGGCATTTGCGGGATGCGCCCGTCCATGTTTCGCGCGACACCTTCCTGCGCAACAAACCGCGCTGTATCGGCAAACACAGCGCCGCCTTCGATGTGATCCCAATGGCTGTGGCTGTAGATCACGTAGCGGACAGGCACCTTGAACCGCTCCGCGAATTGCTCTTTCATCCATGTCGCAAAGGCGGTGTTGATGGGATCTGCGAGAATGATGCCTTCCGGCGTGACCATGAACAACGAGAAGTAGTTGTTGTTCTGCGCACGATAGATGTCGCCTTTGACTTGAACAATCGCCCTCGGCGGCGCGCCGCGCTGCTGTGCGGCCAGGGTTGCTATCGAGACTGCAAGACTCAAGACAGCGATGACTAATATTCTCTTCACGCCGGGATTATACCGAAACTCTGCACGCCGCTAGCTGAACACAGCCTGACGATCGACGCATGTGAAACCAGGTTCGTTGCAGCGGGTTGCAGTGCGTAAGCCGGTAGCCTATGCTCAGAGTAGCGTTAGTTTGGTTCCAGGCTCTAACCTCATGACACTTTTGTTAACGATCATTAACACCTTCACTCTGCCCAAGAACTGAGCACCAGGGCGCGCCTCTTCCGACACTATGGATGGCATTCTCATCATCGACAAACCCGGCGGAGCCACTTCGCACGACATTGTTCAACGTGCGAGAAAGCTTCTGAAGACCAGCAGAGTCGGTCATCTCGGCACACTCGACCCCATGGCGACGGGCGTTCTTCTTCTTTGTGTGGGCAAGGCGACACGCATCGGGCGCTTCCTTACGACGAATCCAAAGGAATACGTCGGGGAGATCCGGTTCGGCTTTGCAACGACAACCTATGACCGTGAGGGCGAATCGACAGGTCCCGAGCAACCATTTGAGCAGGGAAGAGCGGAAGTTGACGAGGCGATGCGAAGGCTAATGGGCTCCTACGATCAGAAGCCGCCCTTGATCTCTGCCAAGAAAATCGGAGGCATTCCTTCCTATAAGCTTGCACGGCGCGGGTTGGCCCTCGAACCGATTGCTGTTCCCGTCGAAGTGGATGTCTTCGAGGTCACGACCTTTAATCCGCCCCTTGTCGGTTTTCGGGTGGTCTGTTCCAGCGGAACCTATGTACGCAGCCTTGCGCATGACCTTGGGCAGTCCCTGAACTGCGGCGCACATCTGGAATCCTTAAGGCGGGTTCGGTCAGGAGACTTCAGCGTTGAAGCCGCAATTCCCGCCGGAGAGGGATTGGGGAGCCATTTGATTCCTTTGGGTGATCTACTTCCAGGTGTGCCCCGCATAGAGATCGAAACCGAACTGGCGGAGGATCGAGTCCTGCATGGGAATCCGGTTGAGACGAACCATCCCGCCGGCCTCGCGCGCATCTTCAACAAAAAAGGCGAGTTCCTTGCGGTCGCGGCCATAGAAAACGGTTGGGCACACCCTCGAGTTGTGCTAACCTCAAGGTCTTCGGCTGAACCCCGAAAGGCCTCACTGAGGCAAGATCATCTAGAAAGCAGAATCGGAGTGCATGAGTCTAACGAAGGAAACTAAGGGAACTATAATAACGCAGCATCGTATTCACGCTTCGGACACGGGTTCTCCGGAAGTCCAGATTGCTATTCTTAGCGAACGCATTACGTACCTCACAGAGCATTTCAAGACACATAAGAAAGACCACAGCTCCCGAAGGGGCTTATTGAAAATCGTGGGAAAACGGCGACGTTTGCTCGATTACCTGCGAAGGTACAGTGTGGATCGTTATAAAGACGTAATCGGTAAGCTCGGAATCCGCAAGTAGAGCGTACAAAGTGCAACGCAGTGCAATGTAGACGCTCGGAAAATCAAAAAAACAGTAGAGAACCCGGGGCCTGTTGCTTCGGGTTTTTTTGTTTGTAGAGGAGATAAATTAAATCATGAACGTTCACAAAGTCAGCGCGATGATCGGAGAGCGGGAACTCTCGATTGAGATCGGAAAGCTGGCAAAACAGGCCCATGGGTCCGCGGTCGTCCGTTATGGCGACACGGTCGTGCTGGTCACGGCCGTTGCAGCGGATAAACCCCGGGAGGGTATCGACTTCTTCCCGCTCACGGTCGATTACCGTGAAAACTTTTACGCCGCGGGGAAGATTCCCGGTGGATTCTTCAAACGTGAAGGCAAACCCTCGGAACGCGAGGTCCTTAACAGCCGCATGATCGATCGTCCGGTGCGTCCCCTTTTTGACGACGGCTTCAAGAATGAAACCCAGGTGATCGCGCTGGTTTTGTCGGCGGATCCCGAAATTGAACCCGGGATGCACGCGATTGTCGGCGCATCCACAGCACTTTTCGTTTCCGATATTCCGTTTAACAAACCCGTCGGCGCGGTTCGCGTCGGACTGATTGACGGTCGCTATGTCATCAATCCCACATACACAGAACTCAAGAACAGCCGGCTGAACCTTGCTGTTGCCGGAATGGAAGACGGCATCGTGATGGTGGAATCCGGCGCCTCTGAAGTCTCGGAAGAGATCATGGTGGAAGCGCTGAACACCGGGCACGAAGCGATCAAGCAGATCATCGCACTCCAGAAGGAACTCTTTAAGGCAATCCGGCCGGTGAAGAGAAAGGTCGAGCCTCCGCCAACGGACAAGGCATTGGCTACCGAGATCGAGAAGGCCATCCGTTCGGAGCTGGAGGACGCCCTCGATACGAAGAAATACCCCAAAATCGAAAGCTACGCGCGCATCGATGCGGCTAAACAGAAGCTCGCCGACAAGTACGCCGAAGCAGACGAAGAAAAGCTTGAACTCGTCAAGCGCCTGTTTGACGACCTCAAGGAGAGGATTTTCCGGGACCAGATCATCAACAAGCGGGAGCGACCGGACAAACGCAAGTTCGACGAGATTCGTCCTATCTGGATCGAAACGGGGCTGCTGCCCCGAACGCACGGATCTGCCGTTTTCACACGCGGGGAAACACAGGCCCTCGTAACGGCAACTCTTGGAACATCCGACGACGAGCAGCGCATGGACTTGCTCGAAGGCGAAGCGCACAAGCGCTTCCTTCTGCACTATAACTTCCCTCCATTCTCTGTCGGTGAGACCGGCAGGATGACAGGACCCGGACGCCGCGAGGTCGGCCACGGTGCCCTGGCGGAACGCGCGCTGGCCGCGGTTCTTCCAAGCTCTGAAAGCTGGCCATACACGATCCGCGTCGTTTCCGACATTCTCGAATCCAACGGGTCTTCTTCGATGGCATCCGTTTGCGGCGGAACTCTCGCAATGATGGATGCGGGCATCCCGATAACGGCGCCGGTCGCCGGAGTCGCGATGGGCCTTGTGAAGGAAGGCGAAAAGTACGCCGTCCTCACGGATATCGCAGGCGCCGAGGATCACTACGGCGATATGGACTTTAAGGTGGCCGGCACGCGCGTGGGAATCACGGCGCTTCAAATGGATATCAAGATTCCGGGCGTTACCTCAAAGATCATGGCCGAAGCCCTGGAGCAGGCACGCCAGGGACGGATGCATATCCTCGGCAAGATGGAAGAAGCGCTGGCAGCGCACCGCGAGGAAATTTCTCAATTTGCGCCGCGCATCTATACGATGAAAATCCCGACGGACAAGATTCGCGATGTCATCGGACCTGGTGGAAAGATGATCCGGTCGATCATCGAGCAGACCGGCGTCAAAATCGATGTATCCGATGATGGACGTGTGAATATTGCATCGTCGGATGGCCCCTCAGCCAACAAAGCCATCAACATCATTCAGAATCTGACGGCAACCCCCGAGGTCGGCAAGACGTACCTGGGGAAAGTTGTTCGGATCGCCGACTTCGGCGCCTTCGTCGAAATCTTCCCGGGTACTGATGGGCTGCTTCACATCTCGGAAATTGCCGAACAGCGCATTCGCCAGGTTCGGGACGAACTGAATGAAGGCGATCAGGTGATGGTGAAGGTCGTCGGTATCGAAGGGAATAAGATCAAGTTGTCGCGAAAGGCAGTGCTGCGGGACAAGAAAGGTAACGCTGCTGAAGCGCAGTAGGGGAATGGGCCGCGACCCGAGAAATCCCTCATCCGGCCCTTCGGGCCACCTTCTCCCGGAGGGAGAAGGGCAACCC
>Ga0068858_100003165_pt1 | contig 16477 bp, 16 predicted proteins | sample KBSSwiS12_FD_66589 | JGI IMG/M metagenome (GOLD analysis project Ga0068858, IMG submission 66589) | Switchgrass rhizosphere microbial communities from Kellogg Biological Station, Michigan, USA - KBS Switchgrass S1-2 | ecosystem: Host-associated > Plants > Roots > Rhizosphere > Soil ...
CTGCTCGATCACTCGATGATCCTCTACGGCAGCAGCCTGAGCGATGGCAACGAGCACAACTTCGATCCGTTGCCTGTCCTGCTGGCGGGCGGCGCCTCGGGGCAGTTGCGCGGCGGGCGTCACCTCCGCTACGCGCCCCATACGCCGATGGCGAACCTCCTGCTGAGCATGCTCCACAAGCTCGACGTGCCGGCGGACGCGATCGGAGATAGCACCGGCCCGTTGGACATCTGACGTCGCCTTCTTCACTCACGTCTGACGAAGGGTCCGGCTTTCCTGTCCGCCGAAGCCGCGCAGCGGCGAAGGTGGAAGCCGGACCGTGAGCAGGTCCGCCTCAAAGGCGGACACTACGTACGAATGCAACGGTGTAAAGCGTTTTGCAACGCTGTGCAGCGATTTTGGGAGACGGACCGGGCACAGTCCGCCTGTGCGTTGCACTACGACAGAACGACCGAACGGCCTTGATCGCGATGGCTTGAAGAGTCATTCTCTTCATATGCGTTCCATTCAAACAGCCGTCGTCGTTGCGTGTCTCGGCATCGGCGTGGCCGCGCAAACGCCCTGGAACGCAGCACGATTTCGCGGAGGGGTGTTGCCGGTGACGCCCGTCCAGGCCGTAAGCGGCGGCGAAGTGTTCGTGCAGGCGCTGGTCGCAAGCGACGGCCGGATCGGCGACATGACCGTGCTGCGAACCAGCCCCACGTTTACGCCGCTGGTTCTCGACGCCGTTCGAGGCTGGCGGTTTCAACCCGCGAAACAGCGCGTCACCACGGCAGCAGGAGGCCCGTCCGCGTTCGTGTCCGAAGCGGTCGAATCCAAAGTTCTCGTGGCCTGCGTCTTTCGACCGCCCACGCTGAACACGCCGACGGCCGGCGAACCGCCGAAAGATGTCGGAACTGCGGCAGACGATGTGGCGTTCCCGTTGACCACCGTCACGCCGATGTACCCTCCGCTGGCCCTCGTCGATGATACGGTTCTCGTCCAGGTGACCGTGGGCGTCAACGGCAACGTCGTCGCCGCGACGATCGAGCGGTCAGCTCCCGCTTTTGACGAATCGGCACTGACCGCCGCGCGAAAGTGGACGTTTCGCCCCGCTCGCATTCACGGTCGACTCGAAGAAACGTTCGCGTATCTTGTCTTCGCATTCCGGCAGCCCGTCACCTCTCGACGCTAGAGCACTTTTCATTTGTACGTAGTGTCCGGCTTTAGCCGCGGCTTTAGCCGGACCGTGAGCAGGTCCGCCTGAAGGCGGACGCTACGTACAAATCGAAATGGCTCTAGAGAGCGCTTCTCATTTGTACGTAGTGTCCGGCTTTCCTGTCCGCCGAAGGTGGAAGCCGGACCGTCAGAAGAACCGCACCGACCTCAAAAAAACAACAGGCCGATTGCTGTTGAATGCCTCAACTGCTCTCACTGAGGACGTTTACCCCAGTCACGTGGAAGTGCTTCGCCGCCTGCAGCATGTGACGGTCGTTCGTGTAGACCTCCTCGAAGCCGTGCTCTTCGGCGCAGGCCAGGTGGAGCGCGTCACCAGATCGGACGAAGACCGTGCTCGGGAGGTCGAGGACGGTTTTGCGGGTCTTCTCGAGAAGTTCGGACGTCACAGCAAACCACTGCCACACACCGTTGTTCTCATCTTCTTCGAAGTCCTTCAAGACGGCCGTCATCTCACGGCGAGTCAGGTGGCGCTCTCGAACGTGTCGCCTGAGGATCGAGGCAAACTCCAATCTGGCGAGCTCACACGCAGCCAGGCCGTCGGCGCCATACGCTACGGAGCGGACTCGATCCGCGCCCGGCTCATTGAGGTAGCACTTGGCGACGTACGCCGAGTCGAAGTAGATCACCGATCCTCGCGCAGCTCGGACTGGTAGACGGCAGAATCGACCGGGACCTTCGACCGTTTCCGTATCGCTGCCTCGCGGTTGGGTAGAGGCCGGCCCGTGACGGACGCGTCAAACGGCTGCAGCGCCGCGACCCGGCGACCGCGATCGGTGACTACGACGGGACCCCGACTGGCAGCGTGGCGAACCCACTGGCCGGTCTTCAAGTGGAGTTCACGGATGGAGATCGTCTTCATGTGCACATTGTGACACATTTCACTCACGAGAGGAGATCGGACCTCACGTCTCCGGTAGTGGGTGGAAGACAAGGTGATGTTGCGGACGCCTCGTTCGCGGTCGCAGCTGTCAGCGCGCTGGCGCCTGCCATTGGCATGAACATGGCGATATTCAGTATCGTCAACGCGGCCCTCCTGCGGCCGATAGGCGGCCATGCAAGGCGACAACGTTGGCTTCCGCGTGGGACTGGACCTACCGGTAGCCGGTCACTTTGTCTACGGGGGTGGAACCCATGGGATGTCGTGAACGAATGAGGTTTGGATGAATCTGAGATCTGCGCTCTGCTCGGCTGTGATATTCGGCGTCGTGTGCGTGGCCGATACGGGCGCGCGAGCGTTCCCGCAGCCGCTTCAGCGGCCCACGCTCACGGCCGAGGCCTCTTGCGCGCGGCTCGGCACAATGACGAATCTCACGATCACCTTTGCATCGCTGAAGCCAGCGGCCAACAGCGTGCCAGAACACTGCTACATCCAGGGCACGATCGCGGGCCGGATCCGGTTTCACATGCAGCTTCCGCTTCCCGCGAACTGGAATGGACGACTCCTCAACATCGGCGACGGCGGCAAGGATGGGCAACTCGACTTCGCCGACCATCGGCTCGCCCAGGGGTATGCGGTCGCGAACTCGAACACGGGACACGACAGCGGCTCCCAGCCAGGGGCCTCGTTTGCAGACCACAATCTCGACGCGGTCCTGGATTTTGGTTACCGCGCCGTCCACCTGACGGCGAACGCGTCGAAAACGGTCGTGCGTGCTTACTACGGCCGCGCCGCGAGCTACACCTACTTTGAAGGCTGCTCGACTGGGGGCCGCCAGGGCTTGATGGAAGCCCAACGTTACCCGGACGACTTCGATGGGATTGTGGCCGGCGCGCCGGTCTTTGATTACCAGCGTTTGAACGCTGGCCACGTCTGGATGGCGCAACGGGTGTTCGCCAACGATTTTGCCGGCAATCTCGCGTTCGATCGCGATGGTGATGGCATCCCTGAAAGCCTCACCAAATGGGAGATGCTTCGTGACGCCGTCCTGGCGAAATGCGATGCGGCTGACGGCATCCGCGACCATGTCGTCGACTATCCACCGGGCTGCGCATTCAACCCCCGGGTCGATCTGGCTGACCGGCTGTGCCCCGCGGGAACGAATCGCGACGACTGTTTTACACCCGCTCAGATTGGAGCGATCGCGGACATCTATCGTGGGCCGTACGATAGCAAAGGGACGCGCATCATGAAGGGCATGGATCTCGGTTCCGAATGGGGCTGGGATCGGACGATTTTTCCGCATCGCGGCAACGGCATGTTGCCCGCCAAGCTGACCTACGGCATGGATCATGTCAACTATCTCTTCTACAAAGACTCTCCCGGCGTCCCGATGCCGAATCCCACCGACATCCGGCAAAGGCCGGACAAGAAGGCGAACCCCCCGGAGTTCGCATGGTGGGAGTTCAACATCGACGACGTGACCGCTGGGGCCGGCGCGTTCATGATGGCGATCACGGACGCCACTGACCCCGACCTGTCGCGATTTCTCAACCGCAGAAGAGGCAAGCTGCTGCTGTACCACGGGTGGGCCGATCCGGAAGGCCAGAATGAACCGACCCTGGACTACTACAAAGAAGTGGTCGCGGCGACATTCGCCGGCGATGTCAAGGCCGCGCGAGAAAGCGTCCGCTTGTTCATGGCGCCCGGGATGGGGCATTGCGGCGGCGGACCAGGCTGCGGCGAGTGGGACCGGCTGGCGCCGCTCGCTCAATGGGTTGAAAAGGGCATGGCGCCGGATCACATTGTTGCCGAGCACCTGAGTAACGGAAAGGTCGATAACCAGCGCAAGGTCTGCGCGTACCCACAACGCGCCGCATATATCGGACCGGCCGACGGCCGGAACGACCCGGCAAACTGGGTGGAGACGAACTTCGCGTGTCGCTAGCCGTCAAGCGGATTGCTCGGACGGCCGAAGCGATGCTCGATCGGTGCGAGCAACCGAGCCGTAGAACCGCTTTGCCCTCTCGTCGAGGTGATTTTGTCCGGGCATGTCGCCCGTCGATCTGGCATGATCCGGTCCGCGACGCGGCTGCCGCGCGGTCGGAACCGCGAGGAGCGGTCTGGTAAGACACTTGCCCACGCCGGCGACATCTATGAGAGGACAACCCTCATGCAAAGAATCGCGATCGTATCGGCGTTAGTGCTGCTCCCGGTTTCACTGTCGGCTCAATGGCTCGACTGGCGGACGCCGGGTATTCCGCGAACCGCCGATGGTAAACCGAACCTGACGGCTCCCGCACCGAAGACGCCTGGGGGCAAGCCCGATCTGTCCGGCATCTGGCAGCCCGAGGTCAATCCCTACCGGTTCAATCTCATCCAGGATCTGAAGGATGAAAAGGTCTTCCGGCCGGCCGCACAAGCTGTTTTCTTGAAACGCGTCGCGGACTTCAGGCCGGACGATCCCGTGACGAACTGCCTGCCGGGCGGTCCTTCGGAAATGCTCAACACCACGTACCGGATCATGCAGTCCCCGACGGTCCTGGCCGTGCTTTACGAGAGCGGCACCGGGCGTTACCGGCAGATCCACATGGATGGGCGCCGACTGCCGGAAGATCCGAACCCGTCCTGGTTAGGGTACTCGGTCGGCCGCTGGGAGGGCGACGCGCTGGTGGTCGAGTCCGCAGGCTTCAATGATCGGAGTTGGCTCGACAGAGCGGGCCATCCTCATTCTGAAAAGCTGCGCGTCACCGAGAGATTCCGGCGCGTCGATTTCGGACATATGCAGTATCAGATCACATTCGACGATCCCGAGACACTGACGAAGCCGCTGACATTCTCGCTGGCGGCGAGCTACAGAGCGGATACGGACATGCTCGAGAATGTCTGCAACGAAAACAACCGCGACGTCGTTCACCTGGGAGGGACGGCGAGCGCAGTTGTGGAAGTCGGCCCAGGGGTTCTCGCCAGGTACATCGGAAGGTATGCGTTTCGCGACGGCTCACGGACTGTCGCCGGCTTCATGGGCATGGACCAGAATGTCACGCTGGTCGACGGCCGGCTCTACTTGAACGCGCTTCCGCTGATTCCGCTGTCGGAGACGGCATTCGAGTCTACAGGTGCCATCGTCGAGTTCTTCGTCGACGCCTCCGGTCAGGTGACGCGTCTGGTTCTGGGTCAGACCGAAGGCGAAGCGACCTACGATCGCAAACACTGATCGTTATCGGTGACCCTCAGCAGCCGCTTCCGCGTCCATCGCCCGCGACGCGCTCAGGATGTTTTGCAGGCCGTAGTTGCCCTCGTGACACGCCTGAAGCTTCCTGGAAAGGCCCACCCATCCCCGTGCTAATGTCATCGCGCCATCGCGGAGGATCGCACATGAGAATCTGCCCTTTTGTCGTCGTGGTGCTGCTGGCGGCGACGTCCGCCTTCGCCCACCACAGCAACTCGTAGGCTGGGCGAGGAACGTGCCATGGTCACAACGCTCGGAGAAATACTGCCCCATGCCGCGCGCCGACACAACGACCGGATCGCCGTGATTGTCGAAGACCGGCAGGTTTCCTTCACTCAACTCGATTCAATGTCCAACCGGGTCGCCAACGGCTTGGTTGCGAGCGGGATCAACCCCGGTGACCGTGTGGGCCTCTACGGTCCAAACAGCTGGGAGTGGCTCGTCTGCTACTACGGCATCGTCAAGACTGGCGCGGTGGTGAATCCCCTCAACACGATGCTCACTCCTGATGAGGTGCGTTACTCGTTGACCGATGCCGGTGCCCGCGCGGTACTCGCATCGTCGGACAAGGCCGGCACCGTGCTTGTCCTGAAAGGCACTGGCAACCTCACCGACGTCGTGCTCTGGGGGGAGGCACCCATTGAAGGAGCAAGGATGCTGGGTGAGTGGCTGCAGGGCGCCAGTACGGACTTCGCAGCGCCGCAGCGGCAACCTTCTGATCTGGCCGTCGTCTGCTACACCTCAGGGACAACAGGGTATCCGAAGGGCGCCATGCAGAGCCATCGATCCGTCGTGGGCGCCGCGGTGGGCACTGCTCTGATGGCCGCGCGAACAGCCGAGGATCGAATCGTCAGCGCGTTGCCACTTTCCCATGTGTATGGAAGCTGCGTGTTCAACGCGGCGATGATGGCCGGCTCAACGCTGATCCTCATTCCGCGCTTCAATGAGGTTGCAGTCCTCAGCGCCATCGCCCATCACCGCGCGACACTGATGGATGGCGTGCCGACGAGCTACTACTACTTGCTCGCCCACCCGGATTTCGACAAATACGATCTCTCCAGTCTGACCCGCTGCTGGGTGGGTGGGCAAACATTGCCGTCGGCAAAGTCGCTGGAGTTCACCGCGCGCACGGGCTGCCCGGTCCATGAAGTATGGGGAATGACGGAACTGGCAGGTGCCGTCAGCGCGAACCCGGTCTATGGTCCGAACAAGCCCGGAACCATTGGCCTCCCTTATCCGGGCAACGCATTCCGTGTCGTCGATGTCGATGACGCCGACAAGGAAATGCCGCGTGGCGAGCGCGGCGAACTGATGTATCGCGGCCCGCTGGTGATGCAGGGCTACTACAACAACCCGAAGGGGACGGCCGAAACGATCCGGCCCGATGGCTGGCTCCACACGGGCGACATCGCGACGATGGACGAAGATGGCTACGCCACGATTGTCGATCGCAAGAAGGACATGATTCTCACGGCTGGGTTCAATGTCTATCCGGCGGAGATTGAACGGGTGCTCTGCATGCACCCTGCGGTCGCCCTGGCGGCCGTCGGCAGCGTGCTGGACGAAGTCAAGGGAGAACTGGCCAAAGCCTACGTGATCCTTAAACCGGCGGTTGAGATCTCGCGCGCAGACCTTGTGGCGCATTGTCGGGAGCATCTTGCAGCATACAAAGTACCTCGCGCCGTGCAGTTTGTGGCATCGGTACCCACCACGTCTTCGGGCAAGATCATGCGGAGGATGCTGAAGGAAGTCGACGATGGATCGTTCACGGTCGATTGAGCGCGGTCAGTCCCTGACACACCGCACAGAAATAGCCATCTGCTTCTGGCCCTGCGGCTGACGATAGAGCGCTTGACTGCCTTTGCCGAAGTTATAGAACGGTGCGGTGACCGGATCGTTTTCGGATACCGTCCAGTAGAATCCGTGTGCCTCCAGCCGGTCGTACTGTCCATCGATGGAGCGATTGCCACCCAGCACGGCATTGAAGCTTGACGTCCCTCCGCTCAGGAGTGCGGTGTACGCCGCTTTACCCTCCTCAGGCGAATCGTTCCCGATTCCACCATAGTGCTTTGCCATCTGACGCCACTCGTCGTCGGTCGGCAACCGCCATCCATCTCCCAGCGACTGACATCCTCGCTGCGCCGATTCCCACGTATACAAGCGGCCATATCGACGGCAGTTCGGTTCCGCATCGTCGTAACAATAGGATGACGGCGTGTTGACGTTCAGATTGGCGGTCGTCCACTCTTTGCCGTCCGCCATCCGCCTGGAAGAAGCGACCGTGCCGGACAGGTTCTGGTCTTTCGCTGAACCCTGCGTCGAGCAGGCACCGCCAACAGATCCGAACGCAATACTCAGCGCGATTGCCAGGGCACTAGTTCGACTCGTCGTCATGTTGTCCTCGCCGCCATGTCGATGTTGCGCTTCGCCTTGACCTCGAGCGTCGACGCGCTGTCGACCGTGATGCTCGCACGCGGTGTTGGCCTTGCCGATCACCCGACGATTTTCCTGGCACAATCAGAGCCAGCTGAACGGCGAAGCGTCGCCAAGCACGTCCCGCCGACGATCTCGAGAACATGGTGATCGCGTGCGGACTATTGCCGATAGATGGCGCCGCCCTTCATCACGAACTTGACGCGTCGCAGCGCCGACGCGTCCTTCGTCGGATCGCCGTCAAAGGCGGCAAGATCCGCGAACAGTCCCACCTTCACCCGCCCGATTTGATTCTCCATGTGCAGCACGCGCGCGGCCGTGGACGTCGCGCTCTTGAGCGCCTCGATCGGTGGCATGCCGTACGCGACCATGAGCTCGACCTCGCGCGCGTTGTCACCGTGCGTGAACACGCCTGCGTCGCTGCCGCTGAGGATCGTCACTCCGGCGGCGAGCGCCGCCTTGAAACTCTCGCGCTTCCTGACGATCGACGCTGGTTGGGGCTGCTGCCCCTTCTGCCATCCGGCGTATTGCGCCGTCGCGTCGCCGGCCGCCAGCGTCGGACACAGCGCCACCCGGCGCTCGACCATCAGCCGGTACACCGCCGCGGTCCCCTCGTCGCCGTGCTCGATGGTCTCGGCGCCGGCGAGAATCGCGCGCCGCATCCCTTCCTCCGTCGCCGCATGGACGGCGACCGGCACCGCGGCATTCCGCGCTGTTTCGACCGCCAGCGTCATCTCCTGCTGCGAGAAGGTCGGACGGGCGCCGGGCAGCGGACCCCACCGGTAATCGCCATACAGTTTGATCCAATCCGCCCCGTGTCCGATCTGGTCGCGGACGATGCGGGGGAGGGTGTCGACGCCGTCGGCCTCCTCGGCTCCCTGCGGCACGCGCCATTCGAGGGCGAAGCCTTTCGGATCGTAGCTGCCGGTTGCGACGATCGCGCGGGTGACCACGAGCATCCGTGGGCCGGGAATGATGCCCTGATTGACCGCCTGCTTGAGCTCGACGTCGGCATACTGCGCCCCTTCGGTCCCGAGATCGCGAATGGTCGTGAAGCCGGCGAGTAGTGTCGCGCGAAGATGATTGGTCGCGCGCGCGACGCGCAGCGCCAGTCCCTCCCGCGCCACCTGATTTTCCCAGGTCGTCTCGTTATATGGATGCAGCAGGACATGCGAATGGCCTTCGACCAGTCCCGGCGTGAGCGTCGTCCCAGGCAGGTCGATCACCATCGCGCCCGCCGCCGCGATGGCCTCCGCAGGTCCGACTGCGTCGATTCGGTCGCTCTTGACTCGGACCCCCCACCCCTCACGGAGCACGTCGCCGTCGAACACGCGTGCCGGTCTCAAGACGATGCCGGGGGTCTGGGCTGACGGGCCGGACGAGAGCTCGAGGACGAGCAGGCCGGCGAGCGCGAGGAGTGACATTCGCATGTGTGGATCCTAATGAACGGCGAGCCCGAGAGAAAGAAATCCCCCAGAGTAACGACCCTCGTTGCCTCATCGACCAGGCGTCGAAGAGCCGGAGGCGATGGGAGCGGTGCAGCGCGCCAGTTCCTCGATCGACAGGCCGTCGACGACGTCGATCAGCTCCAGGCCGGACGGCCCCACCTCGAGCACCGCGAGGTCCGTGTAGATGCGGTGCACGCACCGTACACCCGTCAGCGGGTAGGTGCACCGCTCGACGATCTTGGGTTCTCCCTTCTTCGTCAGGTGCTCCATCATCACGAACACGCGACGGGCGCCGACGGCGAGATCCATCGCACCGCCCACGGCCGGAATGGTGTCGGGGTCGCCGGTATGCCAGTTGGCGAGATCGCCGGCCACCGAAACCTGAAACGCCCCGAGCACGCAGATGTCGATGTGGCCGCCCCGGATCATCGCAAACGAATCGGCGTGATCGAAGAAGGCGCCGCCGGGCAAGAGCGTCACCGGCTGCTTTCCGGCGTTGATGAGATCCGGGTCCTCCTCGCCGGGCGCCGGAGCGGGTCCCATGCCGAGCAGGCCGTTTTCGCTTTGAAGGAAGATCTCCCTGTCGGGCGGGAGATGATTCGCGACGAGCGTCGGCAGACCGATGCCGAGGTTCACGTACGCGCCTTCCGGGATGTCGCGCGCGACGCGAGCCGCCATCTGATCGCGCGTCCAGCGGTTCATGCCGCCACCACACGGTGCACGAGGATTCCCGGCGTGACGATCGATTCGGGATCGAGAGCGCCGACCTCGACGACCCGATCCACTTGCGCCACGGTGCACGCAGCCGCCATCGCCATCACGGGTCCGAAGTTCCGCCCGGTCTTGCGATACACGAGGTTGCCCCACCGATCGCCTTCACGCGCTTTGATCAGCGCGACGTCGGCGTGAATCGGGTATTCGAGCACGTAGTGGCGGCCGTTGATCTCGCGCACCTCCTTCCCGGCGGCGAGCATCGTCCCGTACGCCGTCGGCGTGAAGAACGCGCCGATGCCGGCGCCCGCCGCGCGAATCCGCTCGGCGAGGGTGCCCTGCGGCACGACCTCCAGTTCGATCTTGCCGGCGCGGTAGAGCGCGTCGAACACGTAAGAGTCGGCCTGCCGCGGGAACGAGCAGATGATCTTGCGGACTCGTCCGGCCTTGAGCAGCGCCGCCACGCCGGTCTCTCCATTGCCGGCATTGTTGCTGACAATCGTCAGGTCGCGCGCCCGCTGGCCGATCAGCGCGTCGACCAGCGCCGTGGGCATCCCGGCCATGCCGAAGCCGCCCACCATGATCGTCGCGCCGTCCCGGATGTCGGCGACCGCAATCTCCGGCGACCCGACGACTTTGCTGACCACTGAGACCCTCCTGTGCTACTGTCCCGCTCCTTGGATAACAATACAGGTCCTGCCGATCCGTTCTTGACGCGCGCGGTGAACGGCGTCGCTCGATGGAGCGCGCGATGGGTGCCGAACGCGTTCGTCATCGCGTGCCTGCTCACGCTCGTCACCTTCGCGCTGGTGATCGGCGTCGCGGGCAAGAATCCTATCGCGGCCCAGGGATATTGGACGAAGGGTTTCTGGGAGTTGCTCGAGCTCACGATGCAGCTCTCCCTCATCGTGCTCACCGGTTATATCGTCGCCGTCTCGCCGATCGTGTCGCGCGGACTCGAATTGCTGGCGGGTGTGGCGAGCACGAATCGAGGCGCGGTGGTGCTGATGGGCCTCGTCTCGATGGCGGCCTCATGGCTTCACTGGGGCCTGGGACTCATCGCCGGGCCAATCTTTCTCGGGTTCCTCGTGCGGCGGCATCCGCGGATCGATTACCGTCTCGCGGTGGCCGCCAGCTATCTCGGATCGACGTGCACCTGGCACGCGGGGTTATCCGGTTCGGCGCCGCTGATCATGGCGACGCCGAAGAATTTCATGGAGGCACAGGCAGGGCTGGTGCCCGTGTCGACGACGACCTTCTCGTGGTTCAACCTGACGCTGACCGCCACGGTCGTCGCGGTGATGACGGTGGCGCTCCGGCTTCTGTATCCACGGGAGGCCGACGTTCGCACGACCGACGAAGTGCTCGGTGCGTCAGGCGCGCTGCCCGACACCGCCGCCGATCCGCATGTCGACGCGCAGGCCGGGCGGCCAGCCGGGCTCGCCCGCATGCTCGAGGACCGGTATGCGATCAACCTGGTGATGGGACTGCTCGGTGTGACGGCGTTCTGGAGTCTCTACGCCGAGAGTGGTTACCGGATGTCCATCAACCTGCTCAATTTCGTGTTTCTGTTCGCGGCGCTGCTGCTGCACCCGAGCCCGGCGAGCTTCACCGCGGCGGCGATGCGAGGTGCCACCCATCTCCACGGAATCGTGATCCAGTTTCCGTTTTACGCCGGGATGTACGGGTTGATCCGCTACTCGGGGCTGGCGGAGATCATCGGCCGGTGGTTCGTGTCGATCGCGAGCGCGAAGACATTTCCCGTCTTCATCTATTGGTACTCCGGCATTCTGAGCTACTTCATCCCGTCGGGCGGATCGAAATGGGCGGTCGAGGCTCCCTACGTGGTGGCGGCGGCCCAGACGCTCGGAGTCCCGCTGCCGCACGCGATTCTCGCGTATGCGTGGGGTGACATGTCGACCCATTTCCTCCAGCCGTTCTGGGCGATCCCGCTGCTCGCCATCGCGCGAGTGGAGTTCAAGGACATCGTCGGTTATCTGGCGCTCCTGTTCGTTATAAATCTCGCGGTCGTGTCCGCCGCGTTTGCGCTGATGCCGTACGTGTTCTAACGGGCCTCCGGCCCAGCAAGGTACGACTGAGTGTCCATCGGTCCGACGCATAAATGCCCATGTCGGAGTTGATGTCGATGAGCTGTGTGAACGGCGCGGTCGCCTTGCCAACCCGGTTCACTCGTCGCGGGAGAACCTGCGGCGGCGCGCAGGCCGAGAGCGACGTCGGCGGTGGACTCATCTGACGGCGTAAAGTGCAGCAGACGCGTCAGTGTTCCCGCATCGGTTTCGATCTTCAGAGTGTTCTCGTCCGAACGCAATCGAGCACGCGACCACGCTTGGCCTGCTCCTCCGGATCATTTCAGCGATTTCGCCGCCGGCTTGGCGGTCACCTCTTTGTATACCGCTTCGATGAACATATCCGTGGTCCAGCGACCCGTCGTCGATCCGTAAAGGCCATCGTAGTCGAGCGTCGGGTGCATGGCCTTGACCTGCGCGAGCGTCTTCCCGTCTTTCACCAGTTGCGCGATACGGTCGCGGATGATCGTGGCCATGTCGCGGTACTCGACCACGTCGCTCTGGTTCAGCACGCGCCCGTGGCCGGGAATGATGCGCGTGCCGCCCTGCTGGTTGTACTGCGGCACGGCCGTCGCCACGATCTGGTTCAGCCCGTCGATCATCCCTTGCAGCGAGCCGCCGGTCGTCGCGTCGATGTACGGATAGCGATCGGCGGCGATGATGTCCCCGGCGACGATCACGTCCGATCGGCGGAAGAACACCATGAGGTCGCCGTCGCTGTGAGCGGCCGGCACGTGCCACAGCTCGATCGGCTCGCCGCCGAACCAGAAGTTCTTCCGCGCGGTGAAAAAGGTGTCGGTCGGCCAGTCGGCGACGTCGCGCGACGCGCGTTGACCCGTCGGAGCGCTCATCCGGTTCATCACGTTTTCAAAGGCGATCAGGCGTGCCCCGGTGCCGAAGAACGCGCCGCCACCACCTCCTGGTGCGGCGACACCTCCCTCCGCGATCGAGGCGACGCCCGTTTTCGCGATGATGCCATTGCCTCCCGTGTGATCCGTATCGGCAGCAGTGTTGATGATCCAGCGCACCGGGCGGATCTGAAGCTTGTTGATTTCGGCGATCACCTTGTCGGCGGCCGCTGAATCGCCGGTATCGACGAGAAGCGTGCCCTCGTCGCTCACCTGCACCGCGATGTTCGATCCGGCGCCGCCAATCAGGTGAATCTGCCCCTGCACTGGAATCACGACCAGCTGATCGCGGAGCTTCGTGTAATCCGGACGGACACCGGCTTTGATTTCGTCAGGCTTGACACCGGTCTTCCGCGTGTCCTCTGGCGCTCGAAAGGACGGCTGTGGAATCTGCGGAGAGGGCGGCGCCTGCTGCGCGCCGAGGCGGGATATCAGCGCCGCGCCAGCGATCGTCGTGAGCCACCAGGATCGCTTGGTCATGCGCTACTTTTTCGCATGATATCTCAGAGAACTACGTTCGCACGTTACTCCTTGATGGGACCGTTGCTCAAACTAGGGGTTTTCTGTTGTGCGATGAAGGCGGTCAGCGCCTTCTGGACGTCGTGGCGGGCCGATGTCTCTCGACGCCTCTGATTCGCGGCCGAGACTCCTTGCGCGGCCTTTGCAACCAACTCTCCGATGGGGAGGCGCAGGCGCACCATCTCGCCCGGTTCCCTCGGAGACACAAGGGTAAAGATGCCGAGCTTCTTCGGGGGAGGTTCCGTCCAGGTGAGCACGCTGGAGCCGGGCTGAGACTGGCGCTGGAGGCCTGCTCTGACACGTTCGACCGAGCGGTCGCGCTCTTGGGCCAGCAGCAACGACGGCAGCCCAAGACCGGCCATCAGGACGCCGAGCGCGGTCGCTGCGAATTTCACTCTGGTCTCTTCGGACGCTCCGCGCTGAAGGTTGGTTTGACCATTCCGACGGGGCTGCATGAATCGGCTGGGCCGCCGACCCTCTCGCCTTCCACTGACCAATTCACGGTCTGGAGGCGACCAGGTGAGTGACTCGAGGTGGTACAGTGTGGATCGTCTCGAATGGACCAGAAGTACTGGGCCTTCATCAGCTATACCCGCACCGATCTGACCTCGGCGCGCTGGCTCCACAAGCGACTCGAAACCTACCCCATCCCGTCGTCTCTTCGGCGAAACGCAAGCGGGGAAGGGCACGTCATTCCGAAGCGACTGACGCCGGTATTTCGCGACCAGGACGAACTGGCGGGAGCGGCGGACCTCTCCGCGAGCCTGCGCGCCGCGCTTCGAGCGTCACGATCGCTCATCGTCGTCTGCTCGCGACAGACGCCCGAGTCTGAGTGGGTCGCCGAAGAGGTTCGCTTCTACGAGTCGCTCTATGGTCGGAGCCGCATTTTCTGCGTGCTGGTCGATGGACCATCGGCCGCCCCTGCCGCCGCGGCGCGTGACATCACCGAGTATCTGCCCGCGCCACTGAGGACTGCGCATCAGATTCCGCTGGCCGTCGATCTCCGCGCCGGCGGAGATGGCCAAAGGAGAGGCTTTCTCAAACTTCTGGCCGGCATCATCGCGGTCGATCTCGACGGCCTCGTCCGACGGGACAGGCGCCGCGCCAATGTGCGTCGCTTCCTGGCCTCCGCTGCTCTCGTGGCGGTCGCCACCGTCGGTGCGCTGGCGTTGCAGCGGCTGCAGATCGCACGGAAGGCGGTCGACGCGGCGGGTCTCCGGGTCCAAATCCGCGATGCAGTCAGTGCTGAGAAGTTCCACCTGGCTTCGGATCGCCTCGTGGCGCTGATCGCGGCAGGCGACGATTCTCCCGCCAATCGTCTGCTGCTTGGCTGGACGCTTGCCCGGGCAGGGCGTCGAGAGTTCGACGTCCCTATGATGCACCCCGGAGGCGTCGTCGACGCGGCGTTTACGCCGGACGGCCAGACCGTCGTTGTCGTCGACGAAGGCGGCGTCGCGACCTTGTACAACGTCGGAGACGGCCGTCCCTTGCTGAAGCTGCAGTTCCCGTTCGAAGGATCAGGCGCGCGGGGGCTGATTTCGAGCGCCGTATTTGTTCCAGACGGAAAATCGCTCCTGACCGGCGCCGCATTTGCCCCCGCCCGCCTCTGGGATCGCCAGACCGGACGACCGCTTGCGGATTTCGAGCCGCCAGATGGCACTCGCATCGTAATCGGCGAATCGCGAGCGATCGCTGTCAGTCCTGTCGGAGACCGGATCGCGGTCGCGAAGAAAGGGAGTGGCAGCGTCGCCCTATGGCCGCTCCCTTCGGGGCCGTCGGTCGTCATTCGACCGGCAGGCTCAGCAGGGGTCACGCGCGTGCGATTCGCGCCGGACGGGCGGCATCTTGCCGTAGCGGACGTCGACGGCGGTATGCAGGTCTTCGATGTGCTGAGCGGGCAGCCGCTGGGCGAGTTGAGGGTGGCGAAGCGCAACGTCGTCGATTTCCAATTCGTCCACGGAAACCACCAACTGATCGTCTTGTGGGAGGACGGACTCGAAGAGTGGGACTGGACTCGCGGCGCCCGTCCGATTCCGTTCCTGGTGACGAAGGAGGATGGCCTCCGGATTCAGGACATCGAAATGAGTCCTCACGATGACCTGGTCGCGGGGGCGGCGACCGACGGGTCGGTCAGACTCTGGCACCTGAAGGACCGCGGGGAACTGCCGCCGTTGAGGATGCAACTCGCACCGGAGGACGAGCGGGCCGTCGATCTCGGTCCACAACTGCCCATCGACGCGCGAAACGGTGAATATATTTCTGAAGGCATGGCCCACTTGAGTTTTCTCGCAAACGGATTCGTACTGGCCGCCATGCATACACGGGGCAAGCTATGTGTGTGGGACACGGGTTCGAGAGTGCAGCTTTTTTGCGTCGATTCGCCACGTGGACGCAGACTCGGGCTGCTGCCTTCGCCACGTCAGAATCAACTGCTCGTTTGGGGCGGCGATGCAGTATCCCTGGAGGAAACGCACCTGCTGGCGATGCCGTTTGAAGTGCGGTCTCCGTCGGAGGTTCGTCAGGCGTTGTCCGCGCTGCCGCCCGACTCCGAGGGACCGAGATAATGAGATGTCCCCATGACCGGCGATCACTGCAAGTCACATATCGCAAAGGCCAGGCGTTCGCCGTGTACTTGCATCTGTCGCATCAAACTGGCGAGAAGAGCGCGAAGTCGGTACCTTCGGTGGACGGCTTACTGGTCGTTGATTACGCGCAGGACGGCAAGCCAATCGGCGTCGAGATCACAGCTCCCGCCGCCAGGTGTTCCGATTGAGACACCCATCCGATACTGCGTGGTCGAACGCTTGAGGGCGCTGGCGACCAGAGTCCGCGCGTGAACAAGGAAGCGGGGATTTCTCGGCGGCTGATCGCGGTCCACCAAATCCAGGCAGAGTCGAATGGCAGGGCACTTGCGAGCGCGCCGAAGCCCAGGCCAAGCACTTCAGTCCGAATACTCTTCGAGCCGAAGACTGGAAATCTTTGAAGGATCAGGTTTATTTGGAGCCGGCGACCCGACTTGAACGGGTGACCTGCTGATTACGAAT
>Ga0068858_100003167_pt1 | contig 16473 bp, 13 predicted proteins | sample KBSSwiS12_FD_66589 | JGI IMG/M metagenome (GOLD analysis project Ga0068858, IMG submission 66589) | Switchgrass rhizosphere microbial communities from Kellogg Biological Station, Michigan, USA - KBS Switchgrass S1-2 | ecosystem: Host-associated > Plants > Roots > Rhizosphere > Soil ...
CCAGGTTTGACTAGGTTTCCTCCAGGTTTCCCTAGGTCATGGTGGGCTCCTGACCGTCGGGACGGAGGCGGCGACAAGGATGCGGTTCTCCTGGCTCACCATCAGGTCGCGCACCTCGCGCCGGAACGTGGTGAAGTCGGGGTCGGCGGCGAGCGCAGCACGCCGACGGCTGCGTTCGGCCAGGTCGGCGAAGCGCCACAGGTAGACCAGCGTGTTCAGCTGGCCGACCTCGACGCTGTAGACGCCGAGCGGCTCGCCGAGATGGCGCACCTGCGGCCCGCGGCCGTGCTGGTGCCACAGCTCCAGGTAGCGCGGGACGCCGCCCGGGACCAGCCCGTAGTTCCGCTCTTCGACAATCACGGCGAGGCCTCGACGAGGAACTGGGCCGCCAGCTCGGTCACTTCGCGGCCGAGGCCGTCCACCCCGCCGGCGGCCGCGACGTAGCGGTCGGGCCGCACGAGCACGATCCGGCGCCCGCGCGCTGCGAACCAAGCACGGAGCTCGTTGTGCAGATCCTCGACGATGACCGTCTCCGGGCGCAGGCACGATTGGCTGCGGTACCGCGTGCCTGCGCGTGACTCGATCACATGCACCACCCGGGCGTCGAGGCGGTTCAGTGCGTCCAGCTCCGCGGCGGTGAGACCGTCGAGGGGGTCGCACTCGAATCCGACGATCGCGAACCACCGGCCGAGCACCTCGTCCAGCCGCAGGTGCGTGCCGTCGAGGACCTCGACCATCGGTTGCGCCAGCATGCGGCCGGCGCAGACCACCGGGGCGCCGGGTGCGTCAGGGCGGACGAAGCCGTCGCGGTAGTGCGGCATCGGTTTGAACCGCATTTCCTCGGTCCACCGGCGGATCGGTGGCACGAGAGCGGCTCCGCGGAGGAGGAGGTCTCGGGCACGCGCCGTCGTGCGGCGACCGGGGCTGAGGATGCGACCCAGGGTCCTGGAGAGATCGATCATCGCCTGGGCGTGTGGCCGGCGCTCCGACTCGTACGAGTCGAGCAGCTCAGGACGGGCCGAGCCGTCGACAACGGCCGCGAGCTTCCAGCACAGGTTCGTGACGTCGCGCAGGCCGGTGTTCAGCCCCTGCCCGGCCCAGGGGGGCATGAGGTGGGCGGCGTCGCCGGCCAGCGCGACCCGTCCGGCCACGAAGCGGGCGGCGATGCGGGAGTGGTGGGTGTACACCCGCGCGCGCACCACCTCGACGCCGTCAGGGTCGCTGACGTGATGGCGGAGCAACTCCCGTACGCGCGCCGGCGCCAGCATCTCCTCGGCGTCCTCGCCCGGGAAGAGCATGAACTCCCACCGGCGGTAGTCGTCGGGCATGTGGGCGCAGACGTAGGGACGCCTCGGGTCGCCGTGCAGCGCCGTGTACGGAGCGTCCAGCGGGTCGTTCGCGCAGTCGATGACCACCCACTTGTAGGGGTGGGTCGTGCCCACCAGCGGGATGCCGAGCAGGCTGCGGATGGGGCTCCGGCCGCCGTCGGCGGCGACGACGTAGTCGGCCCTGATCTCGTGCTGGCGCCCCTCTGGGCCGAGCAGGTGGAGCGTCACCCCGTCGGCGTCCTGGGTGAGATCGCGCAGTTCGGTGCCCACGTTCAGCTCGACGTTCGGGAACCGCTTGAGCCCGGCGCGGAGCACGCCCTCGGCGGCCGGCTGGACGAAGACGTTGCGCCGGTACCAGCCGTATTCCTGGCCGGTGGGACGGATGGCGGCCAGGCAGCGCCCGTGCGCGTCGAAGAACTTGAGCGGGACGTTCTGGATCGCGTCACGCAGGATCTCGTCGGCGAGGCCGACGGTCTGGAACGTGCGCAGTGCCTCGTCGTCGACGCCGATGGCGCGCGGGTAGTCGACGACGGACTTCTCCCGGTCGACGACGAGTGTCGGGACGCCGTAGGTGCCGAGCAGGTTTGCGGCCGTCACGCCAACCGGTCCGGCGCCGACGACGACCACCGGGAAATGCCGGGCCGCGGCGCTCACCGGAGCGCCTCGTCCAGGAAGCTCGCGACCAGCTCGATGAACGTGGCCGGGGCGTCGTCGTGGACGTAGTGGCCGGCGTCTGCGATCTCGTGCCACCGCAATCGAGGTTGACGCTGAGCCATGGCCTGACACGTCTCGACGGGCAGGAAATCCGATCGCCCGCCGCGGATCACCATGGTCGGGGCGCGCAGCGCATCGACGCAGGCCCACAGGTCGATAGAGCGCGCCGGATCGCCGCCGCGCCGCGCCGCCGCGATGCCGGCCATGTCGAGCTTCCACTCCCAGCGGCCGTCCGGCCCGGGACGAACGGTGTTCGCGACGCGGGAGGCCAGCGCCTCGTCGGTGACGCCGGGGCGGATGCGCCGCCAATAGCCGTACACGTCCTCCAGGGACGCGAAGCCGGCCGGCGTTTCGGCCATCTCGCGCAGGATGCGGTCGGCGCCCGCGGTCTCGGTGGACGAGCCGGGGCCGATGTCCTCCACGACGGCGGCCGCGACCTGATCGGGGTACCGCGCGGCGTAGGCGTAGGTCACGCTGCCGCCCATCGAATGCCCGAGGAGGGCGAAGCGGTTGAGCCCGAGCTGCGCGGTAAGGGCCGCGATGTCGCCGACGTAGGAGTCGGTGTAGTAGTCCTGCCGCGGGTCCCAGTCGCTGTCACCGCGGCCGCGGAAGTCCGGGGCCAAAACGTGGTAGGAGCCGGTCAGCGCCTGGGCTACCGGCGCCCACGTGTAGGCGTAGGACCGCAGGCCGTGCAGCATCAACACCGTCGGCGCCGCAGGGTCGCCCCATTCGAGGTACCGCTGCTTCAGCCCGTTGACGTGTACCAGATGGCTCGTCGGCCCGGTCACGATCAGCGCAGCCCGTCCTCGCCCTGGATCTCGTCGGCCGGGACGCCGCCGAGCCGGGCGTGCAGGCGCCCTCGCGTGGCGAAGGCGAAGGCGATGACGACCTCGTCGGCCCGCGGTGCGTCGCCGAAGGAGACCGAGACAGTGTCGTAGTGGGAGCGGACGAACAGCGCGTCCTTGTGTGCCAGCGGGATGTCGATGACGGTCCCTGGGCCGGTGACCTTTCCGGTCGACGGCACCCAGGCCTTCCCGCCTCCGACCGCGGCCCGCACCGGGTCGGCGAATACCTGGGTGAGGAAGGCGTTGCCGTGCTCGTACTCGCCGTCAACGCCGACCACGCACGCCTTGCCGTAACTCTGGATGGCCAGGCCATCGGCGGCCGCGACGGCCCGCCGACCGATCTCCTTGCCGAGCTGATCGGACGACTCGACGATCTCGCTCAGGTCGACGCTGAACCGCCGGGCGTAGGGGTTGTGGATCGCGGCGGCGATCACCATGCGGCGCACCGGGTCGCCGTCGGCGAGCTGACCGCTCTCGTTCGCGTGAACGTCTTCGACGTGGGTGTACCACTTGCGGACGTGGTACGGACCGAAGTTGGCTTCCGGCACGTTGACTCCTGGATCGCTGGTCATGTGTAAAGGGGGTCGAGGTCGACCGGATCGCTCGGGGCGTGGTGTTCGCCGAGCACGCGCTGGCCTTCCTCGTCGTCGGTGGTGGTCTCGGCGAAGAACTCGAACCGGTTGCCGTCCGGGTCCTCGAAGTAGACCCCCAACCCGATCTTGTGATCGGTGGTCTTGACGACCTTCACCCCCTTGCTGAGCAGCATCGCGTAGAGGCGTCGCAGGTCGTCGATGTCGCCGGCGATCTCGAGGCCGTAGTGCTGCAGACCCAGGCCGCCCTGCTCGGCGCCGGGCTCGGCCTGGATGAGGGCAAGGTCGTGGTGTTTGCGGCCGAAGGAGAGGAACACCCATCGCGGGCCGCGCGCGGTGATCTTCATGTTGAGGACGTCGGCGAACCAGCGCGCCGACGCCTCCGGGTCGCGGACGAGCAGCGACAGGTGGGTGCGGACGATCACCGGTTTGGCGGGTTCGGCGAGTGTCGAACCGCTGGACGGCTCGGAGACTGCGGCGACGTCGGCGTCGGGCATCGGAACTCCTAACCAATGAGCGATGGGCTGGTGTCAGTGGCCGTGCGCCGGCGGGTCGGCAGCGACATGGGGCGTCCAGGCGACGTCGGTGATCTCCGGGAACTCACGCCACTCCTTGCGGAACGTCCGGCCGCCGTCGGTGGAACGGAACAGGTGGCCGTACTTGGTGCCGGCGAACACGAGGTCCGGGTCGGCCTCGTGGGTGCCGAAAGCCCAGACGGTCGAGTTGGCCGGGACGTCGAGCGTCGACTCTTCCCAGGTCGCGGCGAGGTCGTCGGAGCGAAAGATGCGGGTCTTGGTTCCGGGCGTGCCGTCGCCGATGCCGAGCAGGATGGAGTTCGAGCCGGGGAGGCGGTGCACCAGCCGGGTGTAGTAGATCCCCCACGTCGACTTCGTCCCGGTGCGGGTCCAGGTCAGGCCGTCATCCTGGCTGACGAAGATCGCGTTGACGACGATGCAGATGATCGTCTTGGGCGGCCCGTCCAGAACCAGGAGGCAGTGGACGTCGGAGACCGTCACGCCGTCCGGCAGGTCCTCCGCCGTGCCGTCGACGCGCGCCCACGACTCGCCGCGGTCCCGGCTGCGCCACAGCCCGCCCTCCTCGACCCCGAACCAGGCCGACTTGCCGTCGACGGCGTCGAAGGTCGCGGTGAGGATCCGTGGCTTGCTCACGCCGGCACAGTGCGTGGGGAGTTCGGGGCCGACCGGTTGCCAGTTCGCGCCGCCGTCGACCGTCCGGTACATCGCCGCGCGCGACGGTGCCCCGGTACCGACGAGGATGCTGTCGGCGTCGTGGGGGTCGATGGCGACCGACCAGACCTGTCGGTCGTCGAACGGTGATGGGACTCGGCTCCAACGGGTGCCGCCGTCGTCGCTAAGCGCGAGCCCGATCTCAGCGCCAGCGTAGACCACCTCTGGCCGGCCGGGGTGCACGGCGAGCGCGCGGACGACTGAGTCGAACTCGAGTCCCTGGTCGAGGGGGATGCGGTTCCAGGTCGCGCCGTCGTCGTTGCTGCGCAGGACGCCCTGACCGGCGGTGGCGACGAGAATCGTGCCCTGCATCGCGGTCTCCTTCGTCGGTTGTCGTCGGTCAGAGATAGATGCCGCGGGTCAGCCCGCCGTCGATGCCGATCGACTCGCCGGTGATGCCTCCGGCGGCGGGGGAGGCGAAGAAGCAGATGACTTCGGCGACCTCATCCGCGGTGAGCACCCGGCGAATGGGCGTCCGGTTGATGAAGTTCTGCTCGACCTCGGCCGGCGTGATGCCTTCGACCGCGGCGTTCTTCGCGTAGAGCTCGTGGATGTGCTCGGTCTCCACGACTCCCGGGTGCAGTGTGTTGATCGTGATGCCATCGGGGCCGAGCTGGTCGGAGAGCACTTTCGTCATGTGCACGATTGCCAGGTTGCGCATGCCCGAGAGGGCGTGGCTCGATCGCCCAGTGAGGCCGCCGATGTTGACGATGCGCCCGTAACGGTGCTCGCGCATTAGCGGGGCGACCGCCTTGACGCAGCGGAAGTAGCCCACGACCTTCGTGTTGAGATCCGCGAGCAGTGCTTCCGGATCGGCGGCGGCGACGTCGTTGCGCACGAGTCCGCCGGGAGCGGCGGCGCCGTTGACCAGGATGCTCACCGGACCTACCTGGGCGGCGGCGTCAGCCAGCGCGAGAACGGAGGCAGTGTCGGTCGTGTCCGCGACTTCGGGGACGACCTTGCCGCCGAGTTCGCTGGTGATCTCCTCGGCGGCCTGCCGCAGGATGGCCTCCCGGCGGGCGGCGATGACGACGTCCGCGCCGCGCCGCACCAGCGCGCGGGTCACGGCCTTGCCGATGCCCAGGCCACCGCCGGTGACGATTGCCACCTGGCCGGCGAGGTCTTTGTCGGTGGGGACGCTCATGTCAGGTTCACCCAAACGCTCTTGGTCTCGGTGTATTGCTCGAGCACGCCGCGCCCCATCTCGCGCCCCCATCCTGATTCCTTGTAACCGCCGAACGGTGAGGCCGGATCGGTCAGGTTGTAACAGTTGATCCACACGGTGCCGGCCTTGATCGACGCCGCTATGCGGTGCGCCTGGATGAGGTCGTTGGTCCAGATGCCGGCGGCCAACCCGTACGGTGAGTCGTTGGCCAACTCGACGAGCTCGTCGATGTCGCTCCAGCGCATGGCGACGAGGACGGGCCCGAAGATCTCCTCGCGGACCACGCGCATCGCGTGCGTCGTTTCGGTGAGGATCGTCGGCTCTAGGAAGTATCCGTCGGCATACTCCGCCGACAGGCCGGCTGGCCGCGAGCCGCCGGTGACCAGCGTTGCGCCGTCGTCCAAGCCCGAATCGACGTAGGAGCTGACGGTCGCTAGCTGACGGGAGGAGACCAGTGGCCCCATCTGGGTCGTGGGCTCGTGACCGGGCCCGACGACGATGCTGCGCGCGCGGTCGACGAGCGCGGACATCACGTCGTCGTAGATCGCCGAGTGCACGTAGAGCCGGGAACCCGCCGTGCAGGTCTGCCCCTGGTTGAAGAAGATCCCCTCGGCGGCCGCGGCGGCAACGGCGGCCGGGTCGGCGTCCGGGAGCACGACGTGCGGCGACTTGCCGCCGAGCTCGAGGGAGACTTTCTTCATGTTGCCCAGCGCGGCGGTCGTCACGAGACGTCCGACCTCGGTGGACCCGGTGAACGCGATCTTGTCGACACCGCGATGGCCGGCGAGTGCCGCGCCGACGACACTCCCGGGGCCGGTGACGACGTTGAGCACGCCGGCCGGGAACCCCGCCTCGGCGGCGAGCTCGGCGAGCCGCAGAGTCGATAGCGAGGTCTCCTCCGCGGGTTTGAGGATGACGGTGTTCCCCATGGCCAGCGCGGGCGCGAGCTTCCAGGACGCCATGGACATCGGGAAGTTCCACGGCACGATCGCCCCGACGACGCCGATGGGCTCGTGCACCGTGTAGTTGAGGATGCGCAGGCCATTGCGGGGGGAGAGCGGGATGGTTGCGCCTTCGAACTTGCTCGGCCACCCGCTGAAGTAACGGAACAGCTTGGCCGTCGTGCCGACGTCGACCGTCCGCGCCACCGACACCGGCTTGCCGTTGTCGAGTGACTCGATCAGCGCGAGCTCGTCGGCGTGCTGCTCCACCAGTTCGGCGAGGCGGTGCAGGAGCTCGCCCCTGGCCAGCGGGGTGATATCGCGCCAGGCCGGATCGGCGAGGGCCCGACGCGCAGCGGCGACCGCGTCGTCGACGTCGGCGGCGCCTCCCTCGGCCAGGGTCGCGAGCGTGCGGCCGGTCGCCGGGTCCGTCGAGGTGAACCGCTGCCCGGAGGCGCTCGGTTGCCAGCGACCGCCGATGAACAGCTCGTGGTCGCGGGCCAGGAAGGACGCGACGTCCCGCGGGAGGGTCAGTGTCGGCTGTGTCGAGGTCATAGCGCCATTTCGATCAGGTGCGGGCCGTCGGAGGTCACGGCGTCGTTGAGCGCGTGCCGCAGTTCGCGGACGGTAGTCACGCGTAGGCCGGGGACGCCGAAGCCCTGCGCGAGCGCGACCCAATCCATGCGCGGGTCGGCGAGGCTCGTGAGCGCGCTCGCCTGCGGCCCGAACTGGGAGTTGCCGTGGCGGCCCAGCTCGGTGCGCAGCACGCCGTAGGTGTGGTTGGCCGCGATCAGCACGGTGACGTTGGCGCGCTCACGGGCCATCGTCCACAGCGCCTGGGCGGTGTAGAGCCCGCTGCCATCGGACTGCAGCGCCAGCACCGGCCGGTCGGGTGCGGCGAGGGCCGCACCCAGCGCGCACGGCAGGCCCTGCCCGATGGCGCCGCCGGTGTTGGTGAGCACCGTGTGGGCGGGGCCGTCGGCCGAGGCCGAGTAGAACGGATAGCCGCTCGTTGCACCCTCGACCGAGACGATCGCCCCCTCCGGTAGCGCCGACGCGACCACCCGTCCGACGATCGGCCCGGTGAGCGATTGGTCCTCGCCGGGCTGTTCCGCAGCCGGCTGTCGGACGGCTGACGCGCCGTTGCCGCCGATCAGGTCGGCCAGCTCGAGCAGCGCCGCTTCGGCGTCCTCGTGTGGGCGAGCCAGCTGCACGAGGGTGCCGGGGCGGGTGAGGACGCTCGGAATCCCCTCGTAGCCGAAGTAGGAGATCGGCTCCTGTGCGCCGGCGACGGCGACCACGTCCTTGTCGGCGAGCAGGGCGAGCGCGACCTCGGGGAAGTACGGGAGGCGGTCGACGTCGGGCAGGCCGCCGCCCCGTTCGGCGCGGGCGGGGAACGTCTCGGCGTAAAGCGCGGCGCCGGTAACGGTGGCGATGCGGAGCGCGGCCGCCTGCCCGGCCCGGCTCAACGCGTTCCCACCGAGCAGCAGCACCCCCTTCGGGCCGGCCGCTTGCAGCCGGGCGGCCACGGCCTCGACCCGCACGCTGCCGACGCCGGGGAGCGTGGGTGGCCGCCAGGTGTCGCGCGACGGTAGCGCCGCCGGTGCCTGCTGGTGATCGGCCGGCACGATCACGGTGGTCACGCCACGCAGGCGGTGTGCCTCCTCGACCGCGCGGCGGATGATCTGGCCGATGATCAGCGGGTTGCGGACGGTGTGCACCGTGCCGACGGTCACGGCGAGCGCCGCGATATCCGAGGTGAGCGGGGCGTCGTACCGCAGATGCCAGCTGGCATGGTCGCCGACCACGTTGACCACGGGCGTGTTCGCGCGGCGGGCGTTGTGCAGGTTGGCCAGCCCGTTCGCGAGACCCGGACCGAGGTGCAACAAGGTCATCGCGGCGTGTCCGGCGACGCGCGCGTAGCCATCGGCCGCGCCGGTGCAGACGTTCTCGTGCAGGCCCAGCACGGCCCGAACGCCGTCGACGCGATCGAGCGCCGCCACCAGCGGCATCTCTGTCGTTCCCGGATTGGCGAAGCACACGCGGATGCCGGCGGTGGCCGCCGCGTGGACCAGGGCGTCCGCCCCGGTGAGGCAACGCTGTGGCAACGGTGCTCCTTGGTCGGGACGATTATCGGACGTACTGAACGCTTATCGGAACAGTAGCCGATGCTGCACCACGACGGAAGCCCGATTCGTATGACGTGTGAGGGACGCGCCGAACGGCCGCGCACGGCGCGCCGAACGGCCGCGCACGGCGCGGCGAACGGCCGCGCACGGCGCGGCGAAGGAAGGAGCGAAAAGCAGCGCCCGATCCGGGCCACGTGCTGGCTGGGTTAGGCGCGCGCCTCGGTGACGTAGTCACCCGCGAGGCGGCGGGCAGCGTCCGCGGCCGCGGCCACCACCAGCTCTGGCACCTTGGGATCGGAGACCTTGGCGCCCAGTTGCACGACCCCGATGCTGGCCGTGGCCCAGTCGGAGGTCTGGATGGGGGCGGCGACGCCGACCGCGCCGGCCTGCAGCGCCCCGACGCTGAGCGCGTAACCCTTCTGGCGGGCGCGGTGGACGTCCTTGGCGTCGTCCGGCGTCGCCGGGCGCCCGGCCAGGATGGCGACGCCGTCGGCCCCGCGGTCCAGCGGGTGCCGCGCGCCTTGCCGCACGGCGAGGTGGAGCGTGCTCTCCGGCGGCTCCTCGGTGATCAGGATGAGCGCCTGGTCTCCGTCGGCGACGCTGACCAGCGCCGTGCTGTTGGTTTGCTGGCTGAGCCGGCGCAGGATCGGCAGCACCGTCGTCTGCAGTCGCGGCCGCAGCCGGCTGGCCAGTTCGGCAACGCCGAACCCGAGGACGTAACGCGTGTCGATCCGCCCCACCAGTCGATGCGCTTCGAGGGTGCGCAAGAGCCGGTATACGACCGCGCGGGCGGTCGAGAGGTGCTCGGCTAGTTCGGCCGCGGTCAGTCCATCGCTGTGCGTCGCGAGCAATGACAAGACGGTGAGGCCTCGGTCGAGCGTTTGGGAGGTCTCTCCACCGATCGTGCTCACCGGCTGCCGTCCCTCCGTCCGCGGGCCGCAAGCCTGCACACCCGTTCCATGGTCTGGAGGGAGCTTACGGGATAAATTGATCTTTGGTGTCCGTTGAGCCGGCCTGCGGGCCGCCCATGACGGGCTGACCGGAGTGGATGAGCGTCCGGCTGATCGACAGCTCGACGTCCGTTGTTTATCACCTGCAGCATATCGCCGGTGGTGGGGAAGAAGATCGGCGGGAAGACATACTACTGCCTGGTCGGGGCTGCACCTGGTCGGTGCGGCGGACCTGCTCGCCATCGAACGCTGCCTCGCCGACCGGATGATCGACCCCTTCGGGCTCGACGTCTCGGCGGTGGCCCTCGACATGACCAACTTCGCGCCCTACGTCGACACCGGCAACGACAAGCGCCGTTGGCCCAGCGCGGCAAGGCCAAGCAGTATTGGCCATGAGCTGCGGAAACACCAGCCAAGATCGAACTATCCAGGAAGCTCCCGCTAGCACGTGGATCAGGCCCGATGGGTCTGCCGCGCTGGATTGACGATGGCTTGTCTCTGTGGGTAACGTACGACTATCGGCCAAGAGAGACGGTTATCGTACATGTCACAGCGTTCAGCAGCCGAAGATTTCGCCCGCGAAATACCGGCGGTCCCGTTCATCGGTGGCACGTGGCGGACGAACCCGACCGCGCAGACCTTCGACGTCATCGATCCAGTCACCGAGCGCACGCTGACGACAATCACCGAGGCCGACGCCGCGGCTGTCGACGCGGCCGTAACCGGTGCCCACGAAGCGCTCGACGAGGGCGAGTGGGGCCGGCTCGACGGCGCCACGCGCGGGCAGTTACTGCTCACCCTCGCCCAACTGATCGAAGACTCCGCCGAGGACTTCGCGAACCTCGAGTCGGTCGACGTCGGCAAGCCGGGCTTCGAACCGCGCATCATCGACCTCCCGCAAACGGTCGCCACCTTCCGCCACTTCGCGGGCTGGGCCGACAAGCTGGAAGGTCGGACGATCCCCACGCCGGGCTACATGGGTCGCTCCACCCTGAGTTACACCGTCCGCCAGCCGATCGGCGTGGTCGCGGCGATCACTCCGTGGAACTCCCCGACCATGATCGGGGCCTGGAAGATCGCACCGGCGTTGGCCGCCGGGTGCGCGGTCGTCCTCAAGCCGCCGGAGGATGCCCCGCTGACCTCATTGCTCCTCGCGCAACTGGTCGAGCGCGCGGGCCTGCCGGCCGGCGCCTTCAGCGTCCTTCCCGGTCGCGGTGTCACCACCGGCAACCTGCTTGTCGAGCACCCGGGAATCGACAAGATTTCGTTCACTGGCAGCCCCGAGACCGGGCGCGTCGTGGCGGCGGCGGCGACCAACGGCTTCCGTCCCGTCACTCTCGAACTCGGCGGCAAGAGCCCGCAGATCGTCTTCCCCGACGCCGACCTCGACGCCGCCGCCGATGGCGTCGCGATCGGGATCTTCGCCAACCAGGGCGAGGTGTGCGCTGCCGGCAGCCGGATCCTCGTCGCCCGCGAGATCCACGACGAATTCGTCGACCGCCTGGTCAACCGCGCTTCGAAGGTCATGGTCGGCGACCCGTTCGAAGCGGGTACCACCATGGGCGCCCTGATCAACTCCAAACAGCTCGAACGCGTCTGCCGCTACATCGCGATCGGTCGCGACGAGGGCGCCCGCATCGTCACCGGAGGCGGGCGCCCCGACCGCAGCGGCTACTTCGTCGAGCCGACGCTGTTCGCGGACGCGACCAACTCGATGACCATCGCCCGGCAGGAGATCTTCGGCCCCGTCGGCACGATCATCGCCTTCGACGACGACGAGCAGGCCGTCGCCATTGCCAACGACAGCAGCTACGCACTGGCGGCGACCCTGTGGACCCGTGATCTCAGCCGCGCGCACACCCTGGCGTTGCGGATCCGGGCCGGCGCGGTCGCCGTCAACGGCTGGTCGCCCCTGGACCCACGTCTGCCATGGGGCGGCTCCAAGCTCAGCGGGCTCGGGCGCGAACTCGGCCGGGCCGGCCTCGAGGCCAGCACCGTCGAGAAAACGATCACCGTCGTCCTTTGAGGTCCACGACAACACCCTCAAATTGGAAGGAATCATGGCTCCCCGCATCCTCATCACGTATTACAGTGCGACCGGCTCCGTCTACCGGCTCGCGCAGGCCGTCGAAGCCGGCGCCGAGGCCTCCGGCGCCGAGGTGCGGCTGCGCCGCGTCGCGGAACTAGCGCCACCGGAGGCGATCGCCTCGAACCCCGGTTGGGTGCGGCACAAGGAGGAGACCGACGACCTCGTCCCGGTCGTGACGCTCGACGACCTGGAGTGGGCCGACGGTTACGCCTTCGGTACACCCACCCGGTATGGCGCACCGGCGGCCCAGCTGAAGCAGTTCATCGACACCGCGAGCAGCCTCTGGCAAGAGGGCAAGCTCTCCGACAAGCCGGTGACGACGTTCGTGTCGTCGGCGGAGCGGCATGGCGGCCAGGAGGCGACGATCCTGTCGTTGAACAACGTCTTCTACCACTGGGGCTGCGTGATCGTCCCGCTCGGTTATACCGACGACGTCGTCTACGAGGCCGGGGGCAACCCCTACGGCACCTCCTGGCCGGCGGGCTTCCCGTCGACCATGCCGGACGAGGTTACGCTTGCATGTGCCCGCTACCAGGGTGCCCGCCTCGCCCGGTTCGCGGAACTGCTGTCGGTGGCGCGCGCGGCCGCCTGAGTCGTCGTAGGAGGCACGCTCACGTGGCATCGGTGATGGTCGATATCTGGTCCGATATCCACTGCCCGTGGGCGTTGATCGCCGTCCATCGCCTGCGCACGGCCCGCGACCGTCACGGGCTCGACGTCGTGTTCGTTCCCCGGGCCTGGCCACTGGAATGGGTGAACGGGCGCGGAACCCCTCGAGGGATCGTGACCACCGAGACCGCCGCGTTGGCCGGGCACGAGCCGGAGCTGTTCAACGCCTACCGCACCGACTCCTGGCCCTCGACTTTCCTGCCGGCCTTCGAGCTTGTCGCCGCGGCCCGTCGCCTGCACGGCGTACGGGCCGCGGAGGACGTCGACTACGCCCTGCGGCTCGCGTTCTTTCGCGATGCGATCGACGTCTCCATCCAAGCCGGGCTGCGTCAGGCGCTCGCCCGCGCCACCGCGGCCAACGCCGATATCGACCAGGACGCCGTCCTCGATCTCTGGCGGCACTCCAACCCGCGCGCCGACGTCGCGCACGCCTTCGCCGAGAGCGAGAAGCTGCCGATCGAGGGCAGTCCGCAGATCTTCTGGCCGGACGGGTCGACCACGCACAACCCCGGCATGACCGACCATCACTGGAGTGGCGAACTCGTCCGGATCGGCCAAACCCGGCCGGACGAAGCGGCGCGGCTGCTGCTCGAACGGTGCGCCCGGCCGCGCTGACACGCAGGAGGCGGCGTGCGGAGGTCTCGCCGGCAGGGTCCCTGCCGGATCGGCGAAGCCGATCTGGGAGGTAGGGCAGCGAGGGCGAGGCCGGAGCACGCCGCCGACGGAGTGGCCGCGGTGGCTCTGATTCGGACGCTTCCGCCTCGCAATCCGGCGGCGCTCGGGCGTCGCGGATCAACTCGGCAAGATGAGCTTTCGCGCTACACATCGTGGCGATTGTCGGGGTAGCCTCTGGCTGTGGCCGGCTGGGGCTCCGTGTTCGTCAGCCATACCTCCGACATGGCCGACTATCCGCCGGATCGGTCCTTTGTGCAGGCAGCGACCGAGGCGGTGTCCCGGGTCGGAATGCGCCCGGTGGACATGGCGCAGTTTGCGGCGCGAGAGGAGCCGCCGGCGGCCTATTGCCAGCAGCAGGTCCGGACCTGCGACGTCTACCTGGCGGTCGTGGGTTTCCGATACGGATCGCGAGTGCCGGACCGGTCAGACGGTGTGTCCTACACGGAGCTGGAGTTTCTGACCGCTACGGAGGCCGGCCTGCCTCGCCTCGTGTTCGTCCTTGACGAAAGTGCGCCGGTGCCACGGTCGATGGTGGATCGCGACAGCACCGCGGTCGACGGCTTTCGGGAGCGTTTGCATCGGGCAGGTGTCACCGTCGCGACCGTCGCCACACCTGCCGAGTTGGGCGAGGCAGTGCTGCACGCGCTGTACGAGCTGCAACGCCGCAGCCACCGGCTGCGCAGCGACCGTCGGGGCGGCGACGGCGTGGCCGACCCGGGGCACCTGGAGGCGGTCACCCGAAGCGGCGTGGTGCAACCGACGCACCCGCACCTGCAGACACGGCCGTGGATGGCGCCGCCGTTGGACCGGATGGTGGAACGGCCGGAGTTGGGCGACCGGCTGATGGCGGCGCTGCTCGCGCCGGGAAGGGTCGAACTCGGGCTGACTACCGCGCTCGAAGGAGCCGGCGGGTTCGGGAAGACGACGTTGGCAACCTGGGTGTGCCATCGCATCGAGATCGACCAGCGGTTCCCGGGCGGCTTGTTGTGGGTGACGGTGGGGCAGGAGGTGCGGGGCGCCGACCTGGCGGAACGGGTCAACGACCTGGCTTTCGTGTTGGCCGGCCGGCGGCCGGCGATCTCCGACCCAGACGCGGCGGGTGCGGAACTGGGCCGGCTGCTCGACGAGCGGGAACCGATGCTCCTCGTCGTTGACGACGTGTGGGAGAGCGCGCAACTGCGGCCGTTCCGGTTCGGCGGCCGGGCCTGCACCAGGCTGGTGACCACCCGCATCCCGGATCTGCTCCCGCCAGGCGGGCCGCGCATCGCGGTGGACGTGATGTCCGCCGAGCAGGCCAGGAAGCTGGTCGCCGACGGAGTGGGCGGCCTGCCCGCAGGGGCCGTGGACCAGTTGGCGACCGTGGCCGGCCGCTGGCCGGTGCTGTTGAACCTGGTCAACGGCGTGTTGCGCCGGCAGGTCGCGCGTGGCCAGCGGCCCGAGGCGGCGGCCGGGGAAATCCTGCGCCTGCTGGCGGTACACGGACCTGCCGCCCTCGATCCGGCGCGGCCGGCAGAACGGGCGAGGGCCGTCGCGGCGACCGTCGAGGCGAGCCTGACGCTGATGGCCCCGGCGGACCGCGAACGTTACCTCGAGCTGGCGATCTTCCCCGAGGACGTCGACGTCCCGCTGACGGTCCTCGCGCTGCTGTGGCCCGACTGCCGGGTCGACGCGCTGTGCGAGAACGTGACCGGCCTTGGCCTGGTCGCCGACTACAGGCTGGACCCGCCCGGCCCGCGGCTGGTCCTGCACGACGTGATCCGCGCCTACCTCCGCCAGCGCGTCGTCGACCAGGCCGCCGTGCACGCCCGGCTCGTCGACGCGGCCGCCGGCCTGCTGCCGGCCCACGCCGAGGCCAGCCCGCCGCCGTGGTGGTGCCTGCCCGACGACAGCGGGTACCTGTGGCGGTTCCTCCCCCACCACCTGCACGAGACGGGCCGTGCCGACGACCTCGCCGACCTCGTCTGCGACCTCCGGTGGGTCGAGGCCAAGACCCGGCGGCTCGGGTCCGCCGTGGGCGTCGAAGCGGACCTCGCGCAGTCGGACGCCCCGCTCGCGACCACGTTGGCCGACCAGTTGCGGCATTCCGCGCACCTGCTGGGCCCGATAGAACCGCCGGAGGCGCTTGGCGCGACCCTGGCCAGCCGGATGCAGGGGCGCCCAGAACTGAGCGAGGTGCTCGAACGCTACCGGGCGACGCTCCCGACGCCACGGCTCGAACCCGCCTGGCCGCCGCCCGACCTGCCTGACCCGGCGCAGCCGTCGCGCCCGGCCGCCGGTCATGTGGGTGGCGTCTACAGCTGCGCGTTCTCGCCCGACGGCAGCACGCTCGCCACCACGAGCGACGACGGGACGGTGCGGTTGTGGAACGTCGCGGACGCGACGGTGCGGGCGGTCCTCAACGGGCACACCGGTGCCGTCTGGGCATGCGTGTTCTCCTCCGACGGTGCGCTGCTCGCGACAGCCAGCGACGACCGGTCGGTGCGGCTGTGGGACGTCGCCGACCGGACGGCACGTTCGGTGCTGGCCCATCCGGACCCGGTGACGTGCTGCGCGTTCTCGCCCGACGGCGCGCTGCTCGCCGCGACCAGCCTGGACGGTTCGGTGCGGCTGTGGGGGGTGGCGGACAGCACCGAGCACCGGGCGGCCGCGGGGCACAAGGGTGCCGCGTGGAGCTGTGCGTTCTCACCGAACGGGCAGTTGCTGGCCACCGCCGGAAGTGACGGGGCCACTCGGCTCTGGAACACTCGCGACGGCACCGAGGCGGCAGTGCTGGCTGGACACACCGGAGTAGTGCGAGGCTGTGCGTTCTCCCCGGACGGCACGACGCTCGCGACCGCCGGCGGCGACCAGACCGCCCGGCTCTGGAACATCTCCGACGGCACCGAAACCGCGGTCCTGACCGGCCACACCAGCCGGCTCTGGAGTTGTGTGTTCTCCCCGGACGGCCGCCTGCTGGCCACCAGCGGCCACGACGGCACCTGCCGGCTGTGGGATCTCGCGGACGGAACCGAACGGGCGGTCCTCTCCAGGCACCGCGCCGCTGTTCGGGGCTGCGCGTTCTCGCCCGACGGCTCCCTGCTCGCCACCACGAGCCACGACCAGACAGCCCGGGTGTGGAACGTAGCGGACGC
>Ga0068858_100003171_pt1 | contig 16457 bp, 13 predicted proteins | sample KBSSwiS12_FD_66589 | JGI IMG/M metagenome (GOLD analysis project Ga0068858, IMG submission 66589) | Switchgrass rhizosphere microbial communities from Kellogg Biological Station, Michigan, USA - KBS Switchgrass S1-2 | ecosystem: Host-associated > Plants > Roots > Rhizosphere > Soil ...
AGCCTGCGGCTCATCCCGCACATGGATGTCTGGCGCCCGTGCGACACGGTCGAGACGGCAGTGTCGTGGGCGTGCGCGCTCGAGCGCAAGGACGGCCCCAGCGCGCTCGCGCTCTCGCGCCAGAACGTGCCGTTCGTGAAGCGCGACGCCAGGGCGGTGGCGGCGATCCGCCGCGGCGGCTACGTGATCTCGGATGCGGCCGGCGCCCGCGTGGCGATCATCGCGACCGGATCGGAAGTCTCGATCGCGCTGGAGGCGCAGAAGCAGCTCGCGGCCGCCGGCGTGGCGACCCGCGTGGTCTCCATGCCCTGCACCAGCCTCTTCGACCGCCAGGACGCGTCGTATCGCGACTCCGTGCTGCCGAAGGGCATGAAGCGCGTGGCGATCGAGGCGGGCGTGTCCGACTACTGGCGCAAGTACGTGGGCCTCGAGGGCGAGGTGATCGGCATCGACCGCTTCGGCGAGTCGGCCCCGGCACCCGACGTCTACAAGTTCCTCGGCGTGGACGCCGAGCACCTCGTCGCTGCCGTCCGGCGCGTTGCCTGAGGCCGCGGACCTCGTCCTGCGACCGGCGCAGGCCGGCGATGCGGGCCCCATCGCCCGCGTCCACCGCGAGAGCTGGCGCACCACGTACGCCGGCATCCTGCCCCTCGACGTCATCGCGACGCTCGCGGGGCGCAAGTCCGAGGCGGTGTGGATGCGCCGCCTCGCCGTTCCGCCGGATTCCCAGTGCACCTGGGTCGCCGAGCGCGCCCGCCGCATCGTGGGCTTCGCCAACTGCGGCGACGCGCGCCACCGGCTGGAAGGCCTCGATGCCGAGATCTACGCGCTCTATGTCCTGCAGGAAGAGCAGCGCCGCGGCGTCGGGCGCGAGCTCGTGCGCGCCTGCGCGCGCCATTTCGTCCGTCACGGCCAGTTCGGCTTCTATCTCTGGGTCCTGAAGGCCAACCGCGCGCGCATGTTCTACGAGGCGCTGGGCGGCGTGGAGATCGGCGAGAAGACCGAGCGGCTGGGGCTGCACTCCTTCTCCGAGATCGCCTACGGGTGGCACGACCTCTCGGCGCTGGTCGCTCCGGAGTAAGACGGGACTCCAATGACCCAGGCGCCGGCCGACATCGGCACCCTCATCGCGCAGGGCCGTGCCGGCGAGGCCCTCTCCATCACGAGCCAGGCGATCCGCAATCGGCCCGGCGACGCGGTGTGGATGCACCTGCACGGATATGCCCTTTACGCCACGGGCGCCGGCGCAGAAGCTCTTGCGGCCATCGAGTCGGCGATCAGGCACGCGCCGCGCGAGCCGATGTACCGCAATACCTTCGGGGCGATCGCGCTCGAGGTCGGACGGCTCGACGACGCCGAACGATCGCTGCGCGAAGCGCTCGATCTCCGGGAGGATTTTCCGGAGGCCCGGTTCAACCTCGCGCAGGTGCTCTATCGCCGCTCGGGCGCCGCCGAGGCGCTGGCCGAGATCGATGGGATCCTGCGCACCCAGCCCGATTTCCTCCCCGCGCGAATCGATCGCGCGAAGCTGCTGGTCGAGCTCGGCCGCGCCGCCGAAGCCTTGCCCGGCCTGGAAGGACTGCTCGGCGAAAGACCACACGACGTCCGCGTCGTGCTCACCGGAGCGGCGGCCTGCCTGCGCCTGGGCGACGAGACGCGGGCGCTCGACCTGGCCTCGCGGGCCGCATCGAGCCCGCAAGCGACGCCGACGGACCTGATCGCGGCGGCGGAGACGCTGGGTGCGTTGCGCCAACCCGCGCGCGCCCGGGAATCCATGCGCCGGGCGATCCACGCCGCGCCCCGGCCGTTCCGCCTGGACCGAGCCTCGCCCAACGCGCTCATCCTGCTGGCCGCCGAGCTCGACGCCCAGCGGCGCCACGGGGAGGCACGCGAACTCCTGTCGCGCGCGATCGACCATGGAGAACGCGCTGCGGCCGTGCTGTCCGCCCTCGCGTTCTACAAGGCGCGGGCTTGCGACTGGGATGGGCTCGACGAGCTCGTCGCCGAGATGCGGTTGCGCGCCCTCGAGCCCAGTCCCTATCCCGCGTACCCCAGTCACGCCCTGTACTTCGACGGCATCACCGCCGCCGACCAGCGGCGCTGGGCCGAGAACTGGGCCGCCGTGCGCTGGAAAAAGATCGCGCCTCGCCCGGCGCCGCGCGGCAGGCGCGACCGGCTGCGCGTGGGCTTCCTGTCGGCGGATTTTCGCGACGACCATCCGACCTCGCGCCTCGCCGTTGCTTTCCTGGAGGCACGCGACTCGAAGCGCTTCGAATACGTCGCGTACTCCCACCACGCGGACGACGGCTCCGCCCCTCGCCGCCGGATCGAGAACGCCTTCGATCGCTTCGTCGACGTGCGGCGCCTCGACGACGAGGCCCTGGCGGACCGGATCCGCGGCGACGAGGTGGACATCCTCCTCGACCTCGGCGGCTACACCGAGGGCTCGCGGATGGACGCGCTATCCCTTCGCCCGGCCCCGGTGCAGGGACACTTCCTCGGGTACCCCGGCACCACCGGCGCGCCGTTCATGGACCTCTTCGTCTCGGACCGCGTCGCGAGCCCCGAGGGGGCCGATGCGCATTTCACCGAGCGCCTGCTGCGGATGCCGGCGACGTACCAGCCCAACGATCCGAAGCGGGCGCTGCCGCCGGCTCCGAGCCGCGCCGAGTGCGGCCTTCCGCCGGAGGGGTTGGTCCTCTGCTCCTTCAACCAGGCGATGAAGATCACCCCGCGCGTCTTCGCGCTCTGGTGCGAGCTGCTGCGGCAATCTCCGCGCGCCTGCCTCTGGCTGCGCGCGTACGACGACGAGTGCCGCGCCAACCTGCGCGCGGCCGCAGCCCGCCACGGTGTCGATCCCTCGCGGCTCGTGTTCGCGCGCCCCGTTCCCGTGGACGAACACATCGCGAGGACGCAGGTCGCGGACATCGCGCTGGATTCCTTCCCTTGCACCTCGCACACCACCGCGAGCGACATGTTGTGGGCCGGCATCCCGTTCGCCACCCACCATGGCGATACGTTCGCCTCGCGCGTCGCGGCCTCCGTGCTCACCGCCGCGCAGCTGAAGGACTTTTGCCACGCCGATGCGAGGTCCGCATTCACCGCCGTGTCGAGCTGGATATCGGATCCCGGGGCGCTGGAGATCGCCAGGGAGCGAGCGCGCGCTTCCCATCGCTCCCCGTTGGTCGATGCCGCGGCGTTCGCGCGGGATTTTGAGGCGCTGCTGATGGAAGCGGCACGCCCTTGGTAAAATAGAGCGTCCACCCGTAGAAAACCTTCCCGGAGCATCGCGAAATGACCGTCCGCGTCGCCATCAACGGCTACGGCCGCATCGGCCGCAACATCCTGCGTTCCCACTACGAGGGCAACAAGAAGCACGACCTCCAGATCGTCGCCATCAACGACCTGGGCCCTGCCGCGACGAACGCCCACCTCACCCAGTACGACACGACGCACGGCAAGTTCCCCGGCACCGTCTCGGTGGAGGGCGACAACATGGTCGTGAACGGCGACAGGATCCGTGTCTTCGCGCAGCGCGACCCGGCGCAGATTCCCTGGGGTGAGCTCGGCGTGGACGTGGTGCTCGAGTCGACCGGCTTCTTCACCACCAAGGAGAAGGCCTCGGCGCACCTCAAGGGCGGGGCCAAGAAGGTCATCATCTCCGCGCCCGGCGGCAAGGACGTGGACGCGACCGTCGTCTACGGCGTGAACCACAAGACGCTCAAGGCCTCGCACACGGTCATCTCGAACGCGTCGTGCACGACCAACTGCCTGGCGCCGGTCGTCCAGCCGCTGCACCGGGAGATCGGCGTCGTGAACGGCTTGATGACGACGATCCACGCCTACACCAACGACCAGGTGCTCACCGACGTCTTCCACGAGGACCTGCGCCGCGCCCGCTCGGCCACGCAGTCGATGATCCCGACCAAGACCGGCGCCGCCGCCGCCGTGGGCCTGGTGCTGCCCGAGCTCAACGGCAAGCTCGACGGCTTCGCGATCCGCGTGCCCACCATCAACGTCTCGCTGGTGGACCTCTCGTTCACCGCCGCGCGCGACACGACCGTCGATGAAGTGAACGCGATCATGAAGAAGGCCTCCGAAGCCGGCGACCTGAAGGGGATCCTCGGCTATAGCACCGGCCCCCTGGTCTCGGTGGACTTCAACCACGACCCGCGCTCGTCCATCTTCGACGCGACGCTCACCAAGGTCTCGGGGCGCCTGGTGAAGGTGTGCAGCTGGTACGACAACGAGTGGGGCTTCTCCAACCGCATGCTCGACACGACCCTCGCGCTGATGGCGGCGAAGTGAGCGGCGCGGTGCGCAATCCCTTCACCGCGCACCCGCACGACGTGGGCGAGAGCTACCTGGAGCACGGCGCGTTCGCCTGCCGCTACGGCGCCAAGATGGCGCTGGGCGGCGTGGCGGCGTTCCTGCACGGGGTGTTCCCGTTCCTGTTCAAGACGACGGGCAGCCGCATCACGCGAGAGCTGCACGCGACCCTCGAGGCCCCGAGAAAGTGACGGAAATCCTCCGCATGGCCGACCTGGACCTGGCCGGCCGGCGCGTCTTCATTCGCGCCGACATGAACGTGCCGCAGGACGACCGCGGCCTCATCACCGACGACACGCGCATCCGGGCCTCGCTCGCGGGCATCCGCATGGCGCTCGACAAGGGCGGCGCGGTGATGGTGACCTCGCACCTGGGCCGGCCCACCGAGGGCCAGTTCTCCGAGGCGGACTCGCTCGCGCCGGTCGCGATGCGGCTCGCCGAGCTCCTGGGGCGCGAGGTGCCGCTGGTGCGCGACTGGGTGGACGGCGTGCAGGTGAAGCCCGGCGCCGTCGTGATGCTCGAGAACTGCCGCTTCAACAAGGGCGAGAAGAAGGACGACGAGGCGCTCGCGAAGAAGTACGCGGCCCTGTGCGACGTCTACGTGAACGACGCATTCGGCACGGCACATCGGGCCGAGGCGTCGACCCACGGGATCGCCAGGTTCGCGCCGGTCGCCTGCGCGGGGCCGCTGCTCGCCGGCGAGCTCGACGCGCTGAGCCGCGCGCTCGCCCACCCGAAGCGCCCGCTGGTGGCGATCGTGGCGGGGTCGAAGGTCTCGACCAAGCTCACCATCCTCAAGTCGCTCTCGCAGCGCGTGGACCAGCTGATCGTGGGCGGCGGCATCGCCAACACGTTCATGCTCGCCGCGGGCCTGCCCATCGGCAAGTCGCTGTGCGAGGCCGACCTCGCGCCCGAGGCGAAGGAGATCATGGTGATGATGCAGGCTCGCGGTGCCGCGGTGCCGGTCCCCACCGACGCCGTGGTCGGCAAGTCGTTCGCCGCGGACGCGCAGGCGACGGTGAAGCCGGCAAAGGAGGTCGACGACGACGACATGATCCTCGACATCGGGCCGAAGACTTCCGCGGCTTACGCGAAGGTGCTGCAGGAGGCCGGCACGATCGTCTGGAACGGCCCCGTGGGCGTGTTCGAGTTCGACGCCTTCGGCAACGGCACGAAGGCGGTTGCCGAGGCGATCGCCGCCTCGAAGGCGTTCTCCATCGCGGGCGGCGGCGACACGCTGGCCGCCATCGCCAAGTACAAGGTCACCGACAAGATCGGCTACATCTCCACCGGCGGCGGCGCCTTCCTCGAGTTCCTCGAGGGCCGCAAGCTCCCGGCGGTGGAAGCCCTCGAGCAACGAGCCGCAGGCGCGAAGAAGGCATGAGCACACAACGCAGCACCAAGATCGTCGCCACCCTCGGGCCGTCCTCCAGCGACGCCGAGACACTCGAGCGCATGTTCCTCGCCGGCGTGGACGTCGTGCGGCTCAACTTCTCGCACGGCACCGCCGCGGACCACCAGAAGCGCGCCGAGCTGGTGCGCGACACCTGCCGCAAGGTCGACCGCTCCGTCGGCATCATGGCGGACCTCCAGGGCCCCAAGATCCGCGTCGGCAAGTTCAAGGACCACAAGGTCTCGCTCAAGCCGGGCGATCCCTTCATCCTGGACGCGGCACTCGAGGAGCCCGGCGACGCCACGCGCGTGGGCCTCGACTACAAGGAGCTGCCGCGCGACGTGCGGGCCGGCGACGTGCTGCTGCTCGACGACGGCAAGATCATCCTCGACGTGAAGAGCGTGCGCGGCAACGAGGTGCACACGGTCACGCGCCACGGCGGCACGCTCTCCAACAACAAGGGCATCAACCGCCAGGGCGGCGGCCTCACGGCGCCGGCGCTCACGCCCAAGGACATCGACGACATCCGCACCGCGGCGAAGATGAACGTCGACTACGTCGCGGTCTCGTTCCCCAAGAGCGGCGCCGACATGTACATGGCGCGCGAGCTGCTGCGCGCGGCCGGCGGCAAGGCGATGCTGATCGCCAAGATCGAGCGCGCCGAGGCGATCCCGGCCCTCGAGGACATCATGCAGGCGTGCGACGGCATCATGGTGGCGCGCGGCGACCTCGCGGTGGAGGTCGGCGACGCGGCGGTGCCGGCGCTGCAGAAGCGGATGATCCGGCAGGCGCGCGAGCTCAACAAGCTCACCATCACCGCGACCCAGATGATGGAGTCGATGATCTCGAGCCCGGTGCCCACGCGCGCCGAGGTCTCGGACGTCGCCAACGCGGTGCTGGACGGCACCGACGCCGTGATGCTCTCGGCGGAGTCGGCCTCGGGCGAGTATCCGGTCGAGACGATCGCCGCGATGAACCGCATCTGCATCGAGGCCGAGAAGTCTCAGCAGGTGACGCTGGAGCAGGATTTCCTGAACCGCGTGTTCACGCGCGTCGACCAGTCGATCGCGATGGGCGCGCTCTTCATCGCCTACCACCTCAAGGTGAAGGCGATCGCCTCGCTCACCGAGTCGGGGTCGACGGCGCTGTGGATGTCGCGCCTGAATTGCGGCGTGCCGATCTACGCGCTCACGGCGCAGACCGAGACGCGCTACCGCTGCACCCTCTTCCGCGACGTGTACCCGCTGATGGTGAAGTACGTGGGCCACGACCGCGAGGAGCTGCTGGCGGAGGCCGAGTCGGTGCTGGTGAAGAACGGCATCGTGAAGGATGGCGACCTCATCGTGCTCACCATCGGCGAACCGATCGGCAAGGCGGGCGGCACCAACACGATGAAGATCGTGAAGGTGGGCGAGCACCGCTCGGCCTAGCTCCCGGGCCTCTTCTCCTCCCAGGCTTTCTCGACCACCGCGTCGACGTAGAACCCCTGGAACGCCTGGCGGCGCATCGGCGTGTCGATGTAGCGCGCCCGGAAGGCTGCCGTGTCGATCTGCCGGGCGGCATCCTCCTTCGCCACGCCCTTCGCCTTCAACGCCGCGACCTGCGATCGCGTTGCCGCGATGAGGGCCTTCACGTCCGCAAGGTAGGTTCCGTCGCGCATGACGGGGCCGTGCCCCGGGACCAGCACCTTCGGGTCCAGTCGCTGCAAGGCCTCGAGCGTCGCCACCCACGGATCGAGCGACGAGCCGATCGCGTAGGGCGCCGGGAAGACGACCATGTCGCCGCTGGCGACCACGCGGTCCTCGGGGACCCACACCACGAGATCGCCCGGCGTGTTGCCGGTGCCGAGGTGCCGCACGACCGCCGTGACGCCCCCCAGGTCGATCGTCCTGGAGTCGTCCACCGGGGTGTCCTGCGGGAAGAAGGCGACCTGCTGGGTTTCAGGAAGTGCCAGCTCCACGCACGCGGCGCTCTCCTCGAGCCAGGCCTTCTCGTCGCTCGAGGTCGTCGCGGCCGCGCGCTTGCGGAAGTCGTCCATCACCGCGGGGAGCTTCTCGGCCATTCGCTTGGCGAAGCCGGTGTAGACGCGAGTGGCCTGCTGGATCGAGTACGAGTGAGCGATGAAGTGGGCGTCCGGATAAGCGTCGCGGAACACGCCGTTGCCTAGCAGGTGGTCGCCGTGCCAGTGCGTATTCACGACCCAGCGGACGGAAGCGACCTTCATGTCGCGAAGCTCGCCGATCACGCGTTGGGCGACGCTGGGCAACTGTCCCGTATCGACGATGAGGGTGGCATCCCGTCCCGCGATCGCCACGATGTTGCCGGTCACGACCGCGGTCGTGCCTTCGGCGGCCTCGAACACCGTCACGTGGTCCGAGGCCTTCACGCGCTTGTATTTCATGATGTCGCACGCCAACGCGGGCGTAGCGAGGGCGAGCAGCAGGCTGGCGAGAACGCGCACCGGGATCCTCCGGAATCGAATGCGCCACTCTCGCCGATCGCGCCGGGCGACGCTCCTACGGTTGGTTACGCGCTTGGCGGCCGCATCACGCGCGTGTCGGCTTCATCGCGGCCGATGGGTGAACCACGCGAAGAACGTGGTCCCGTCGCTGCGCCGGTCGAGGAACAGCCCCTCGCCCGAGCGGGCGTCGCCGCCCCACCATTGCCCGCTCACCCAGCTCTTGTCGGGGTTGTCGATGCCCTGCGCGCGGCAGCGCGCCGTGGCCTCGTTCTCGAAGAATCGCGTCACCGGGTAGCTCCCGGCGCCGAAGCCTGCGGAGTCGCCGCCCGTCGAGTCCCAGCTGAAGGTCGCCTCGGTGCACGAGGTGAGCTCGATGCGCACGCGGCCCCAGCGCTTCACGGTGATGTCCGAACGCCGAAGCAGCGGGCCGAACTGCGCGCCGCCCGCCGTGTAGACGAACGCGATGTCGAGCACGCGGCCGTCGAACACCGCGTCGCCCACGACCCAGAACTGCGTGTTCACCTGCGAGGCGTCGACGCTCGAGAGCACCGACAGGAACACCTGGCCCGAGATGCCGCCGGTTCCCCCCGGCACGAAGGTCGAGAGGATGGCGCCCGTGTCGGGATCGACGCGGACCACGCCGTCGCCGTTCGACACCAGCAGCTTCCCGTCGGGACCGTAGTCGATGCCCGTGGGCGTGGCGAGCCCCGTGGTGAGCGGCGTGACCGCTCCGCTCGCGAGGTTCCATTTGAGCAGCGCCCCCGAGCCCTCGCTCGTGATGAACATGCTCTGGCCGTCGCGCGACGGCAACAGCCCGCGCGTGTGGAAGAGGCCCGCGGTGCGCGAGGCGACCGCCGTGGTCGCCTGCCCGGTGCGCGGGTCGTAGCGCACCACGCTGTTGGATTCCCAGCTCGGGATATAGAGGTTGCCGTCGGGACCGAAGGTCATGCCGCTGTCGGGCCCGTTGAGCCCCGCGCTGCGCGGCGGGAACGCCGGCCCCAGGGCGGCGCCCGCGCGATCGAAGCGGCGCACCTCGTCGGTGTCGAAGCCGGCGAGATAGGCCACGCCGGCGGTGTCGAAGGCGAGCCCCGTGGGGCCGATCCCCGGCGCCTGGACGAAAGCGCCCACGTATTCGAGCGTGTCGTTGCGGTACTTGTGGATCGCCCCGCCATTCTCGGAAACCGCATAGATGAAGCCGTCGGGGCCGAGGCGCACCGCCATGGCGCCGGACAGCCGCGCCCGGGTGTCGAGATCCCGAAGGTACTGGCCGGTGCAGGCGTCGAACACATGGACGGTGGAGAACCAGCCGCTCACGAAGAGCCGCGAGCCGCAGGACTGCACGGCGTGGACGGAAAAGGCGGTGGATAGCAGCGTGGCGAGCAGCAGGCGGCGGATCATCGAGGCTCCGGTAGTTGAATGGCCCTCCCGATCCTCGCGTCACGCTGGGCCATTGCCCGGAAAACCGCCTCCGATTTGTCTCCGATCTTCCTCCGGGCCTGCCATCGCGTCCCGCACGCCCTACAATCGGTTCCGAAATGCACGACCTCCCGAAAACCTCCGGCTGGCGGCGCGAGACGCCCTTCCGCCTCGGGGACCTCGAGATCCTGCCCGCCTCCGGCGAGCTGCGCTCGCGCCGTGGCGTGCAGCGCGTCCGCCCCCTCCTCATGGACATCCTCGTGCGGCTGGCCGCCGAGCCGGGCGAGGTCGTGCGCCGCGAGACCCTGCTCGAGGATGTCTGGCCGCGGCGGATGGTGAACGACGAGGTGCTGTCGCGGGCGATCGCGGAGCTGCGCACCGCCCTCGGCGACGACGCGCGGGGGGCGCGCTACATCGAGACGCTGCCGAAGCTGGGCTATCGGCTGGTGGCTTCCGTGGGCGATCTCGCACCAGACGCGGCGCCCGTCGCCGAGCCCGCCCCGATAGCCGCCGCCAACGAGGCGATCGAGCCCTCGGCGCGGCGCACCTGGGTGGCCTCCATCGCGCTGATTGCCGGACTGGTCGTTCTCGCCGCCATCGCCGCCACGCTGTGGCAGCGCTCCCGGGCCCCCGACATCGCGGCGCTCGAGGCGAAGCTGCGCACGGCGCGGCCCTTTACGTCCGACCCCGCGCTCGAAGTCTCGCCGCGCTTCTCGCCCGACGGCAAGCGCGTGGCGTTCGCGCTGGTCGAGGGCGACGAGTCGCGCGTCGTGATCCAGGACGTCGACGGCTCGCAGCGGCGCTTCATCGGCAACCTCGAGGGCTACGCGCGACTGGGCGCGGTGTTCTTCCCCGACGGGCGCCACATCGCCTATTGGAAGGGCGACGGCAAGGAGTGCGCGATCGTGCGCCACGACCTCGAAACGGGCCTCGAGGAAAAGCTGCTCGACTGCGCGCTCAAGCCGCGCACGCTCCTGGACCTCTCGCGCGACGGCCGCTGGCTGGTGTTCGCCGGATCGCAAAGGCCCCAGTTTCCGGCCTCGCTATGGCTGCTGGAGATCGGCGCCAACGCGAGCCCGGTGCCGCTTACCACCACCGAGCCCGGCCGCGGCGAGGACATCTGGCCCCGTTTCAGCCCCGACGGCACCCAGGTCGCTTTCTTCCGCGGCACCGGCGCGAATCGCGTGCCGTGGATCGTGCGGCGGGGCGATCCGTCGAGCGCACGCGCGATCACGAAGATGGAGGGACAGGTATATGGCGCCGCGTGGCTCGGGAATTCGGGTCCGCTCGTCGCCGCGGGCGACTGGCTCGGCTTCCGGGCGCTGCACACGATCGATCTGGGCGATGGAGCGATCCGGCTCCTCGGCGCCCGCGGGGCTCGCTTTCCGGAGATCGGCCCGAACGGCGAGATCGTCTACGAAAACGCTACCTACTCCTCCAACGTGTGGATGCTCGACCCGGCGAGCGGCCGGACCGAGGGACCCTTGTGGCTTTCGACGCGCTACACGACGCAGCCGGAGTTCTCGCCGGACGGCGGCAGCATCGCGTTCGCGTCGAACCGCGACGGTTTCGACGCCATCTTCGTGGCCTCGCCCGGCGGGACACCGCGCCGCATCGCCGCCGGCGAAGGGATGCGCTATGCGACCCCGCACTGGTCGCGCGACGGGCGCTACGTCTACGCGGCGCGGTACGTGCTGCGCAAGCCTGCCGGGACGACGCTGGACCAGGTCGTGCGCATTCCCGCGGACGGCGGCCCCGCCGAGCAGCTCACGGCGCTCGGTGACAAGGTGGATGACATCGTCGAAGCCGACGACGGGCGCGTGTATTTCGCCGAGCGCGACGGTCACGCGATGCGGTTGTCGCGCGCACCGGCGAACGACCTCGCGCGCATCGAGCGGTTGCCGTTCCCGGTGGTGAGCCGCTACCGCATCGCGGGAAGGCGTCTCGTCTTCACGCAGCCGAACCTCAAGGTGCTCACCAGCTGCAGCCTCGACACGCTCGCGTGCGAGCCGCTGCCGGGCCTCTCGATGGGAGAATTCGACCACGACTACTGGGCCGTGGGGCCGCGCTCGATATTCCTCCGGGTGTTCAACAACGACGGGAAGCCACGCCTCGCGCGCTACGACCTCGAGACGCGCAAGCTCACGCAATCGTGGGACCTCGCGCCGAAAGCCAACGGCGCCTCGATCGCGATCGCGCCCGACGAGTCGCGGGTGGCGATCGTGCGGGAGGAACCCCCCGCGATCGACCTGATGATCGCACGGTAAAATAGGGGTCCTGCGCAGCCATGCGCAGTAGTACCACTCCGTCCGTCCCGTCGTATTCCGAGGAAACCATGGATACCAAGCTGATGATCGAAACCGCCCGCGCCATGGTCGCGCCGGGCAAGGGCCTGCTCGCCGCCGACGAGAGCGCAGGGACCTGCAAGAAGCGCTTCGACTCCGTGAACGTCGAGTGCACCGAGGAGAACCGCCGCGCCTACCGCGAGATGCTCTTCACCACGCCGAAGATCAACGACTACGTGAGCGGCGTGATCCTGTTCGACGAGACGCTGCGCCAGTCCACGAAGGACGGCACGAATTTCGGCGCCTACCTGCAGAAGAACGGGATCATTCCCGGGATCAAGGTGGACGCGGGCGTGGCCGACATGCCGCTGCACCCGGGCGAGAAGGTGAGCGAGGGCCTCGACAAGCTGCAGGCGCGCATGGCCGAGTACTTCAAGCTGGGCGCCCGCTTCGCCAAGTGGCGCGCGGTGATCACCATCGGCGACAAGATCCCGACGCAGGCCTGCCTCGACGCGAACGCCCACGCGCTCGCCCGCTACGCCGCCATCTGCCAGGAAGCCAACATCGTTCCCATCGTCGAGCCCGAGGTGCTGCTCGACGGCAACCACACCGCCGAGAAGAGCGAGCGCGTGCACGAGCGCACGCTCGAAACGCTGTTCCACGAGTGCTTCCGCCAGGACGTGATCCCCGAGTGCCTGGTCCTCAAGGCCAGCATGTGCGTCTCCGGCAAGGACAACGCGCAGCAGGCCGGCGTGCAGGAAGTGGCCGAGCGCACGCTGCGCGTGCTCAAGCGCACCGTGCCCGCGGCGCTCCCCGGCGTGGTCTTCCTCTCCGGCGGCCAGACCGACGAGAACGCCACCGCGCACCTCGACGCCATGAACCGCATGGGCGCCCCGTGGCCGCTCACGTTCAGCTACAGCCGCGCGCTGCAGGCCGTGGCGCTCAAGGCATGGCGCGGCCAGCCGGGCAACGTCGCCGCCGCGCAGAAGGCCTTCCACCACCGCGCGCGCATGAACAGCCTCGCCGCGAAGGGCCAGTGGAAGTCCGAGCTCGAGAAGCAAGCGGTCGCGGCGTAACTTGAAGCCGGTCTACGAGACGTCGATCAAGAGCCTTCCCCTGCTCGGGCGGGGGAAGGTCCGCGACATCTACGCGTTGGGCGACGACAAGCTGCTCATCGTCACCACCGACCGCCTGTCCGCCTACGACGTGATCCTGCCCACGCCCGTGCCCGAGAAGGGGCGCGTGCTGACGGAGCTCGCGAACTTCTGGTTCCGCAAGCTCGGCTCGATCATCCCGAACCACCTCACCGGCATCGATCCGGAGACGGTGGTGGCGGCCGACGAGCGCGAGGAAGTGCGCGGCCGCTCCATCGTCGTGAGGAAGCTCACGCCGCTGCCGATCGAGGCCGTCGTGCGCGGCTACCTCGAGGGCTCGGGCTGGAAGGAATACAGCGAGTCGGGCACCGTGTGCGGCATCAGGCTGCCGCCGGGCCTCAAGCGCGCCGGGAAGCTGCCGCAGCCGATCTTCACGCCGGCGACCAAGGCCGAGGCCGGGCATCACGACGAGAACATCGACTTCGACCGCATGGCGAAGATGGTGGGCCGCGAGCGCGCCGAGCAGGTGCGCGACACGGCGATCGCGCTCTACCAGGCCGCCGCCGCGTACGCCCTCGACCGCGGCATCATCATCGCCGACACCAAGTTCGAGTTCGGCGTCGACGAGGCGGGCAGGCTCGTCCTCATCGACGAGGCGCTAACGCCGGATTCCTCGCGCTTCTGGCCGCTCGACACGTGGAAAGAGGGCGCGAGCCCGGAGAGCTTCGACAAGCAGTACGTGCGCAACTGGCTCGACTCCATCGGCTTCAAGCGCACGCCGCCCGCGCCCGCCATGCCGGCGGAAGTGGCCGCGCGCACGTCGCAGAAATACCAGGAAGCCCTGAACCGCCTGGTGGGCTAGGCCGGCGCCAAGCGCCGGATAACGACAAGAAGGAGAGACGGCCGTGGAATTCTTCACGTTCGCGTGGGTATCGGATCCCGCGATCTGGGCGAGTCTCGTCACCCTGATCGGACTCGAGATCGTCCTGGGGATCGACAACCTGGTGTTCATCTCGATCCTCTCCCAGCGGGTCGTTCCCGAGAAGCAGCCGGCCGCTCGCAAGGTGGGCCTGGCTCTCGCGCTGGGCACGCGGCTGCTGCTGCTCGCGACGCTCGCCTGGATCGTGGGCCTGAGGGAACCCATCCTCACGGTCGGCAAGTTCGAGCTCTCGTGGCGCGACATCATCCTGCTGGGAGGCGGCCTCTTCCTCCTCTACAAGGCGACGCACGAGATCCACAACGAGGTGGAGGGTGAGGACGAAGGCGCCGAGAAGCGCCCCGCGGCCTCGTTCCTGAGCGTGGTCGCGCAGATCGCCGTGATCGACATCATCTTCTCGCTCGACTCGGTGATCACCGCGGTCGGCATGTCCGACCACCTCTGGGTGATGGTCGTCGCGGTGATCGCCGCGATGGTGATGATGCTGGTCGCCTCCGAACCGCTCTCGGCGTTCGTGGCCGCGCACCCGACGGTCAAGATGTTGGCGCTCTCGTTCCTGCTGCTCATCGGCGTGATCCTCATCGCCGACGGCCTGCACTTCCACATTCCGAAGGGCTACGTGTACTTCGCGCTCGGCTTCTCCGTGACCGTGGAAGCGCTCAACACCTGGGCGCGCAACCGCCGTAGGCGCCAGCGGCTCGCCGCGGCGGCACGCGCATGAGCCCCGCCACCATCGATCCCGGCACGCTCACGCGCGAGCTCCTCGCGTTCAACACCATCAACCCGCCGGGCATGGAGCGCGCGTGCGCGCAGCACCTGGGCGCGATCCTGGAAGCCGCGGGATATTCGCTCGCCTACCACGACTTCGCACCGGGGCGCACGAGCCTCATCGCACGCATCGGGTCGGGATCGGGCGCGCCGCTCTGCTTCACCGGCCACATCGATACCGTCCCGCTCGGCGCGGCGCCCTGGTCGCGCGACGCGTTCGCGGGCGAGACCGACGGCGACCGCATGTACGGCCGCGGCTCCACCGACATGAAGAGCGGCATCGCGGCGTTCGTCGTGGCCGCGGTGGAGCTCGCGCGCGAGGCGGCGCGCGGGCCGGGCCTCCTGCTCGTGATCACCGCCGGCGAGGAGATCGGCTGCGAGGGCGCGAAGTACCTTGCCAACCACCACCTCCTCGGCACGGCGGGCGCGGTGGTGATCGCCGAGCCCACCGGCAACTATCCCTACGTGGGTCACAAGGGGCTCGCGTGGTTCGAGATCGAGACCTACGGCGTCACCGCGCACGGCTCCATGCCCGAGGTGGGCGACAACGCCATCGTGAAGATGGCGAACGTCATCGGCGACCTCGCGCACTTCCGCTTCCCGGTCGAGTCGCACCCGGTGATGGGCAAGCCCACGATGAACGTGGGCACCATCCGCGGCGGCCTCAACACCAACTCGGTGCCGGACGAGGCGCGCATCACGCTCGACACGCGCACCGTTCCCGGCATCGACCATGGTCACCTCTGCGATTCGCTGCAGGCGCTGCTGGCCCCCCGCGGCGCGAAGGTGCGCAAGATCGTCGACTGCGCCGCGCTCTACACCGAGCCCGCGAACGAGTGGGTGCAGCAGGTGTTCGAGCTTTGCACGCCCTACCTTGGCGGGCGGCCGCAACCGAAGACGATCACGTTCTCCACCGACGGCGCGGACCTCAAGCGCGGCTTCGGCAACGGGCTGCCTGCGGTGATCCTGGGGCCGGGCGAGCCCACGCTCGCGCACCAGACCGACGAGTGGTGCTCCATGGAGCGCATCGGCCAGTCGACCGAGCTCTTCCGCACGCTCATGCGGAAGTGGAACGCCTAGACCGACAAGGCGACCTTCGCCGCGACGGCGACGATGAAGAGCGCGAAGATGCGCCGCAGTGTCGGCCCCTTCATGCGGTGCGCGAGGCGGGCACCCAGCGGTGCGAGCAAGAGGCTGGTGATCGAGATGCCGATTGCCGCGGGCAGGTAGACGAACCCCACGCTCCACGGCGGCAACCCCGGTGCGTTGTATCCCGCAGCCGCATAGCCCAGCGCGCCCGCGATCGACGTCGGGAACCCGAGCGCGGCGACGGTGCCGATGGCGCGATGCGCCGTCACGTTGCACCACGTGAGGAACGGCACGCCCACGGCCGCCGCGCCGCCGCCGAACCAGCTCGAGCACACGCCGATGAAGGCGCCCATGGCCGCGAGCCCGCCGCGACCCGGCAGCTCGCGCGATCCCTTGGGCTTGAGGTTGAAGACCATCTGCACGGCGATGACCAGCATGAAGCAGAGGAAGAAATACTTGAGGAATCCCGGCTTCATGAAGCGCGCGATCACGGCACCCCCGATCACGCCGGTGAGCAACCCGGGGATCATCGCCTTCACCGTCGCCCAGTCGACGGCGCCGCGCCGGTCGTGCGCGCGGAAGCTCCCCCACGCGCCGGCAACGATCGCGGCGAGGGACGTGCCCACCGCGCAGTGCATCACGTAGTCAGGCGCAAACCCGTGGTGGGTGAACATCACCGCGAGCG
>Ga0068858_100003177_pt1 | contig 16430 bp, 12 predicted proteins | sample KBSSwiS12_FD_66589 | JGI IMG/M metagenome (GOLD analysis project Ga0068858, IMG submission 66589) | Switchgrass rhizosphere microbial communities from Kellogg Biological Station, Michigan, USA - KBS Switchgrass S1-2 | ecosystem: Host-associated > Plants > Roots > Rhizosphere > Soil ...
TAACTTATCGTTTGTATGTTTCAATCAACCGGATGCGGAAAAGCTAGTTGCTAATATCAAAAAATTTAGTGAGTTCCATCTTAAGTTGTTAGCTTTTAAGCCATTTAGTATTGATGGCCATCATGCAAATAACGCAGTTGACGCAGTCGTTAGTAAAGAAATCTTATTGCATGCCCAAGCGATTTTTTCTGTATTCAACGCTGTTTTAGAAGATTACCTCAAGCTGCATAAAGGCAAACCAGGCGCCATTCTTCATCCGATATTAGATTTGCAATTAACTAAAGTTGATGAGTTAGTGAAGCTAATGGAAGCGGCTTCGAAGTTAGACGCTAATGATCCTGTGTTTAAAAATAAAGTAAGTCAAATTAACCAAGCGATAGCAGATTTAACGCAAGGTTTGCAAGATTATGTCAAGACGCATCCTTATCAATCACCCGAACACACGTTTCCGATTTCTTTATTGCATCATTTGGCGCAATTTAGTGAATCGATAGAACATATCGTTGTTGCGGCAGAAAAAGAAGTTAAAAAGCAAGCTTCAGCCCATATCGCGCAGGCGATTTTTAAACCTAAATCAGATAAAATTGAAGCGGATGCAGCAAAAGAGCAGGTTAGGACGGAAGAAAAATCAGGATTTAAATCATCAAATCCGCACTAAGTCGTTTATCAAGGATTGAATTAATACAAAAACAATCAGGACAACGCCAAGGCGGTATAAAAGCAACAGCCATTTTTCAGGAATAGGTCGTCTGATAATCCATTCAATGAATTGAATAAAAAGATGACCGCCATCTAATCCAGGGATAGGTAAAAGATTAATGAGACCAATGGAAAGACTAAGAAAAGCCAAAAACGAACAAAACGCAATAAATCCATAATTTAGTGCTTCACCCGCACTTTCAAAAATAGTGATGGGTCCGCCTAAGGTTTGCAAAGATAATTTGCCAGTTAGCAGTTTGCCTATCACGATCACATTAAAATAAATAAAATTATTTACTTCTTTACCAGCATGCAATAGCGCATCACCTGGCGGATATTGAATAGTTTGCAAATATGTTTTAGGTATCGTAACAGCGGGACTAATTCCTAAATAACCAGTGCGCTGCAAGAAAATATCGCGATGATAACCAATCATAACTGGCAAGGTGATTTTTTTATTCTCGCGCAGAAGTGTCATCATAATTTTATCTTGCGGATGGCTACTAATAAAGGCGACCAGCATCTCCCAGTTATCCATTTTGATTTGATTTACAGCAATAATTTTGTCGCCTTTTTTTAAGCCAGCTGTTGCCGCAGGGGATGGCTCATTGATATTGCCAATTATCATAGGCAAGCTTGGTTGATAGGGAGTAATTCCTAAGCTTGATAGTGGATCAGGCGTTAAGTCATCCATTCGCCAATTCGTTAACAGAAGCTGATAGTTTTGGATTTTTTGTGTTGTTATATTTTTCGTTTCAATTAGCAACTGATCGTTATCGCCTGCATGCATTAAAATTCGCAATACCACACCGGTCCAGGAAGGAGTTGGGGTGTTATCAATTTTGGTGATTTCTTGATTGCCTTGCATGCCAGCTTGCGCGGCAATGGAATGAGCTTCTATCGTGCCAATAATAGGTTTAGGTGTGACAAAGCCTAACATGAAAATCAGCCAGTACAATAAGATGGCGCAAAGAATATTGGTAGCAGGACCTGCCAGAACAATAAGAAATTTTTTATAAAAAGCTTGGCGATTATAGGCGCGATGCAAGTCTTCTGGCTTAACATCGTGTTCCTCTTCGTTCAACATCATGACATAACCACCTAAAGGGATAAGCGCAAGAATATATTGCGTGCCAGATTTATCCCGCCATGACCATAAGGTTTTGCCAAAGCCGATAGAAAATTGTAAGACTTTCACGCCTAAACAGCGTGCTGTAATGAAGTGGGCGGCTTCATGTGTGCCAACCACAAAAAAGATGGTGATAATGATTCCTGCGAACCCGATTAAAAAAGATAGCATTAAGCGCCATACCTTTTATTAGCTTTAATTCCTAGTGTGCGTAAACGATTAGTTATTTTTGAACTCTTAGCATCATCTTGCATAGGGCCAATTTGCACATGATAAAGTTTGCTAGTTCGTGAAATATTGACGGGCGTATTTAGTAAGGCAATTAAATGTTGTTGATGTTTTTCAGCATTTGCTTTACTCCGAAATGCACCCACTTGCAGATAAAATGGTTTGTCAGGCGTAAAATAAATTTGATGTTTGCCAAACGTGTAAGGATCGATGGCGGTGACACGCACATGAGCTGTGCCATGACCTATCATGCCAAGTTTTTTTGCCGCTACATACGATAAATCAATTAGTCTGTTTTCTGCGGCGAAAGGACCGCGATCATTAACTTTAACAATCACTTTGCGATTATTGCGCAAATTAGTCACTTGCACATAAGTGGGCAAAGGTAATGTTTTGTGCGCGGCTGTCATGCCAAGCATATTATAGCGTTCGCCGCTCGATGTGCGATGAGTATGGAATTGCGTGCCATACCAGGAGGCTTTGCCAATTTGATCGTAATGCTTGCTGGACTTCATGATGTAATAGCGCTTACCAAATACTCGATAAGAAGACATGTTGCCATATTTTGCTAGTGGCTCAGCTTTGGGAGTAGCATCAGGAATTTTGCTTTCATCCACGTAAAAATTGGGAGGCCCATCTTTTCTACGCATGTGCGAGCAACTAGTTAAAAAAACCACTAAAGCCAACGCAATCAGTGCATACCTTGAATGTTTAGTCATCCCTAGCTTCCTTGCATTCTTTAGCTTTTAGAGCGTTCTTTTAACGCTGAAATATAAGTGCTCAGTTGATAGACTGCCATGGCATACAAGTCGCTGGAGTTATAGCGCTTGATGACACTAAAGTTGTGAAAGCCTAACCAATATTCTTTGCTATAGCGGCTTTCTAGTTCAATCACTTTAACCTTCAAGTCATCTTGCGGAATGTTGGTTAAAGGTACGATACCATAATGACTCAATTGGCCAATGGTAAGCTGCTTGTTGAGTTGAATTTTTTTCGCTAGATAATCATAACGATCACCTATAACGCGGGCTTGCACCACAACTGGCGCATGCATTTTCCAGCCAAATTTACTGTAGTAATTGGCAATGCTACCAATGACATCAACTTCGTTATTCATTAAATCAATTTTTCCACTCTTAGAAAAATTAACAGCATAATGGCGATAACTGCTAGGCATAAATTGCGGTTGGCCGATAGCGCCCGCGTAAGACCCCATGACTTTGAGTGGATCCAAATGTTGTTCACGGCTTAACAATAGAAATTGTTCTAATTCACTGCGGAAAAATTTGGCACGCGAGGAATCACTAAAACTAATATTGGTAAGTGAATCTAACACGCGGTAATCACCTATGCGTTGGCCGTATTTGGTTTCAACGCCTATGGTGGCAACAATGATACTAGCTGGCACGCCGTAAGTTTCTTCAGCGCGGCGCAAAGCATCAGCATATTTATTCCAGAATTTAACGCCATGTTCAATGCGCCATTCGCTGACGAATAGCATTTGATAGGTATACCAAGGTTTTTCTTCGAGTGGTTTTCTTACTTGCGCCATGATTTGGGGGCGTAATTTAACTTCTTTAAATAAGTTGGTGAGTTGTAGCTTATTAAATTGATGTTTTTTGACCATGTATTGAATAAAGGTTTGCACATCAGCTCGCTCAGCAAATGGCGTCATGTCTGCGGCGAGTGCCTCTTGGGTAAAAAAAGAGGAAATAAAAATAAATAGGGTAAGGGCAAAACGCAGCATGTATATCAGTCCTTTATGTGGTCACTAGTTTTCGGTGTGTTTGTATAGACATCAGGATACCGAAACTTGCCATGATCGTCACCATGGAAGAGCCACCATAGCTTACTAATAATAGCGGCACACCAACGACCGGAAGTATCCCGGTTACCATACCCATATTGATGAAAAAAGAAGCAAAGAAGGTCAGCGTAATGCTGCCGGCCAATAAGCGCGAAAACGTGTCTTGGGCGTGAATGGTGATATAAATGCCGCGCAACAATACTAACAAATACAAAATGATCAATATTAAGCTGCCCATAAAACCAAACTCTTCACCACAGACCGCGAAAATAAAATCTGTCGAGCGTTCCGGTAAAAAATGCAAATTAGATTGTGTACCATTTAGCCAGCCTTTGCCAAACATGCCTCCCGAGCCAATCGCAATTTTGGATTGAATAATGTGATACCCCGACCCAAGTGGATCGAGTTCTGGATTTAAAAAAGTCAGTACCCGTTGGCGCTGATAGTCATAAAGCAAATACCACACAAAAGGAATGCACACGCCGAGCATGGTGGTAAAAGAAGCCATGATTTGCCAGCTTAAGCCAGCAAGAAATAAAACACTGGCGCCAGCAATCACTAACAAAATAGCAGTGCCAAGATCGGGTTGTTTAGCAGTTAAAACGGCAGGTAGTAAAATAATTGGGATGGCAGCTAATACCGACTTAAATGTAATAGGTAAATAATCTCTGTGGTAACACCAAGCCAAGAGTAAGGGGATAGCAAGCTTCATCAATTCGGCTGGTTGAAAACGCATGATACCGAAATTTAACCAACGTTGACCGCCTTTGCCTATGTGGCCAATGATTAAAACAATAAATAATGCACAAAGACCTAAGGCATAAATCCACGGCGCGGAGCGTTGTAACGAAATTGGCGATATTTGCGCCATGACGAACATCACACCAAAAGCAAATAATAAATGTAGCGCTTGGGATTGAACAACGCTCAAACTTCTGCCGCTTGCGCTAAAAAGAATGATCAAGCCAGCGCCGCATAAAAGTAGTAAAAAAGATAATAGCGTGACATCAATATGGATATATTGCCAAAAAGAGCGGTAACGCGTATCACGCGGCGGTTTTTTGAATTTCAGCTTGAGCTGTTCGGTTAGCATTATTTTGTTTTCCTACATAGTAATCAAAAATATCGCGAGCAACGTCAATCGTCATGTAGCTGTTCTCAGTGATAATTGCAATCGCGATAGTAGGGTTTTCTACTGGAGCAAAAGCAATAAAAAGATGATGTTCACGCAAACGTTCTGGTAGTAAATTTTGATTATCTTTTTCATCCAGATTGCCGCGTCTTGCAATCACTTGCGCCGTTCCTGTTTTAGCAGCAAGAGTGTAATTACGATTTTGACCAAAGCGGAATGCCGTGCCTTGTGGCGTGTCGACAACGTTTTGCATGGCTTTAATTACTAATTCCCAATATTGCTTATTCGGTACTTGTATTGATTCCAAGGGAATTGGAGGTTGCAGTACATATGGTTTGCCGGGAAGTTGCTCGCCCATTAATAAATAAGGAATGAAACGTTGCCCACGATTAGCAAGCGTTGCTATCGCTGTTGCTAGCTGTAGCGGGCTTGCTTGCATCAAGCCTTGGCCGATACTTGAATTGACAGTGTCACCTTCATACCAATGCCCGCCACGCATTTTTTGTTTCCAATCGGGGGAGGCGACTATGCCTGGTAATTCGTCATCTAAGTCAATGCCGCTTAAGGCGCCAAAACCAAATTGCGTGAGAATGTTATCCATACGTCGAATACCCATTTTCATGCCTAATTCATAAAAAAAGATATCGCAGGAAGAAGTGATGGCGCGACTCACATTAACGGTACCATGTCCTTGGTGCCACCAATCATGGAAGATATGTTCGCTGCTACGCAATTTAAACCAGCCGGGGTCATACACGGTTGAGTCCGGGGAAATAACGCCGGAGTTTAATCCTTCTAAGGCTAAATAAGGTTTGATGGTGGATGCAATGGGATAAAGACCGCGCAATGCTCGATTATAAAGTGGTTTATCCGGCGATTGTTGCAACGCTTTAAACGCAGTTTGACTAATACCTTGCACAAAAATATTTGGGTCATAGCCAGGTTCGCTAACCATGGCTAACACTTGCCCCGTCGCAGGTTGAATAGCAACGACTGCACCGCGATGGCCCTGCATGGCTTTTTCCACCACAAATTGCAATTTGCTATCCAGCGAAAGATAAATATTTTTGCCAGGCGTGCCTTTAATTTCTTTTAAAATGCGTATGGCTTCGCCGCTCGCGTTATTCTCAACTTGCTGATATCCCACCTTGCCGTGCAATTCGTCTTCATAATATTTTTCTATGCCAAGCTTACCAATATAGTGACTGGCGCTATAATTGGTTTGATCAATCTCATTTAATTCCTGCAAATTAATACGTCCCACGTAGCCAAGCACATGGCTAAAACTAGTGCCAAACGGATAGTTGCGCATTAGGCGCGCTTTTATGGTTACACCAGGCAAGCGATGCAAATTTTCTGTTACTTTAGCGACTTCTTCTTCAGTTAAACGTAATTTTAACGGTATCTCATCAAAACGCCGATGTTGCTTAACTTGTCTTTTATATTGGCTCACTTCATCGTCAGAGAGGGTGACCAGCTTCCTTAGCGTTGTTAGCGTTTTGGGTAAATCGGTAATTTGGACGGGTACCAAATCCAAACTAAACACCGGGATATTTTCCGCAAGCAATACGCCGTTACGGTCATAAATTAAACCGCGGGTAGGCTCGACCGGGACAAGATCTAACCAATTATTAGTTGCCATGGTGGTATAGACATCGTGTTTAACGATTTGCAGAAACATCAGGCGAATAACGAGGCAAATGATCAAGAAAACAATCAATCCTAGGGCCAACATGGAGCGTTGTCCGATCAATAGAATTTCTTGCTGATGATTTTTAAAGGGTATTCGTTTTTGCATGCTGGGATTGTACAACTACCGGTTATTTATTGGAACCGATACCCCACATCAAGGACGAGGGGAATTGTAATTCCGGAATTCTTGCTAGAAAGATGCGCGTTAGAATAATGCACAGCATGCACGCCGACGGAAAACTTTTCTGAGGTGCCTAATAAAGCGCCTATGCCCATGCGGTCTTGGAAGGAGAAATGTATGCCTAAATTACGGTTTTCAATACGGGTATGGTTGAGATAGGCAAGCCCTATGCTTAGCTCTAAATAGGGCAATACGTCGCCGCGACGTTTGAAAGTGTAACGTATGACCGGCGCGATAGAGTAAATGTTAACGGTGCTGTTGTAGGATTTATTAACTGAAAAATGCGAAAATCCGCCATCAAAATAAATATTAAATTTCCGCCATTTAAAACGTTGCGGGTCATAATTCAACATAAATTGATAACCATGCAAATTTTGTGGTTCTGAGGAGTGAGCGGCGTAAGAAAAGCTCGCGCCATAATAAGGCACAGCAAAAGACGCCTTCGCAAGCATCATCAAAGCAAACACCAGCACCAAAAACCGAATGCTAAACTTTTCCTTAATGCTCATAGGTATTTTCCATAATACCGAGAAGGTTTCATCTTAGCATGGTGATAATGACAAGTCATTATCACGTGTTCGCGTACATTGTTGCATGTGGATGCCAGCTAAAAGCACGCTGGCATGACAAAATGTCAAGTCACGCTAAGTATGTCATGCCAGCGCGCTTTTAGCTGGCATCCAGCTTTTGTTACAGGGAGAAAACAGTGCGTTAATTTTTCTTCTTAAATCCCAACGCCGCCAACCTGGCCTCTAAGCTGGGGTGAGTAGAAAATAAATCGTTTAATGAGGTGAGCGGTTGGAAGCCGGCTTGGTGAGGATCAAAGATATATGCTTCGCGACGTACATTTTCATGAGGTGTGTTTGCGTAAGCTGCTGCGTAGGCTTCTCGGTGAGCAACATGATCGCCACTTATTTTTATCAGCGCATTCGCAAGCGGTTCATTGCTACGCATTAATTCAACGGCGCCAGCATCCGCCATGAGCTCGCGAGTTCGACTGAGATATAGCAGTAATATGATGCTAATTACAGGTAGTAAATAACGCACGATAATAATAATGGTTAGTAAGCGATTGCTGGAGCGATTTTCGGAGTCACGACGATTGGAAAACATCGCATTATAAAACAGCATATCCAAAACCATAATGATGAGATTGGCAAGTAAAGAAGCGGTAAGCGTGAGCTTAATATCTAAGTGGCGAATGTGGCTTAATTCATGGGCCATTACAGCTTGCAGTTCATCACGGTTTAATTTATCCATGAGGCCACGCGTAATAGCCACCATCGCGGACTTTTCACTATAGCCACTTGCAAACGCATTCATGTAATCGGCGTTGATAATATACACTTTAGGCATATAGCGAAGACCCGCCGCGATTTTCATTTCTTCCACTGTGTTATATAGCTGTTGTTCACTAGCAGATTGCGCCGTATCTGGGGTGATTTCATGATATTCGGTGCCAAGTAGCATGAGTTGATCATGTAAGGTGTAAGCGACAAATAAAGAAATAGCGGCAACGCCAAACATGACAATCGTGGCTAGGGGAAACAATTGAAACGTGATTAAGGCGTAAAACAATTGCCAAGGTTGGGCGGCTGGATAGGCAAGCGAATCTACGTACATATCGACGAGCAAACCAATCAAGCAATACATTAAGAAAAAAATACCAATGATGACATAAGTCTTATTCGTATTTTGTCTAATGGTTTTACGCCAGTCCGCAGGGGAGGTGGCGTAATGTTGTAATGGATTGTTAGCCATGGTTACTCATTTAGAGTTTAACGGTATAAGATTCTTGTTCGGCAACTTTTTGTTCGCTCAACTGCCAATAAGGGAAATCAACATTTAATTTTGCAGTAAATGCGCTAACAATAACGTTTGCTGGGAATGATTTCTTAGAAGCATTATAAATTTCAATGCTATCGTTATAAGATTGCTTAGAGTAAGCCAATTTATTTTCCGTGCTGACAACTTCTTCTTGTAACTGCAAAACATTTTGATTGGCTTTTAAATCAGGATATTGCTCAAACACGATATTGAGGTTAGAGGCAATTTTCGAAATTTGATTTTCAGCATCAATACGGCCTTTTTCATCGCCGTTGGCTTTTGCAAGCTGCGCTTGGTTACGTAAGGCCACCACATCTTTTAAGGTGGTTTGTTCATAATCCATGTATTTTTTTACTACATTGATTAATGACTCAAATACTTTAAAACGACGGTCTAATTGAATATCAATTTGTTTTTGGTTGTTGCGTACGGCTTCAATTTGCGCAATTAAACGGTTGTAAGTAAGAATGACAAAGCCGACGCAAAGAAGAAGAATTATGAGAACAATTAAACCCATGAGACATGTTCCTTATAAGCTGTTAAATTCGAGCTATATCATACCGCAGAAATAAATGATCTATCCATAGCTTGTTTAGCTGATCTAACAAACGATTTTGTAGTTGTCTTGCTTCCATATGATCAATATCAATCAATTCCAAGGGTTGATCTTGCCAGGAACACGCAAAAACGGCTTTGGTGCGCTGCCCCGTTTCTGGATCAATTTGCCATTGTAAACATTGTGCGCAAACGCCTTTTAGCATGCATTGCATATTGCCATATACTGAACCAAGCACATTGGGATCTTTAATTAAAATATCTTTTAATTTAGTTTTGCGAGCTGCTTGAAAGCGGCGCAGCATATCGGTATCGCCAACTATATAGATGCGGTCAACATCTTGTAATGCCAAGGCGTTTGCATGTGTCGTTAAAGTAGTAACGAGATCATCGCCTGTTTCGGTAATATCTTGACTGCGTTTTGTTTGAATTAAATCGCCTGAAGCAGTTTGCCAAAGAATAATGTCAGTAGCTTGCTCTAACTGTTGCTGACAATAAACTTCTTCTTGGTTGTTAAATTGGCCAAGATAAATGACACGATTACCGGCTGCGCGCAAGGCGGCTCCGTAATTACGGACAAAAGCGAAACTTGATGCGTTGCCGATAATCAACACCGCTTCATGTTGCAGAGATATTTTGGCGCGCACGCCAGTTGGTCCCATTAATGAAACTGCTTCGCCGGGATTTAACAGTGCGCATAGTTTTGCGTTAGCACTATTTTCATTAACAATAAATGTTAATAGACCAAGCTGAGGTTCGCATTCTGCCGTGACTAAAGCTAAAGGTTCCATTTGTAATAAAGTGTGATCAAAGCGTGGAGCCAGTGTTTCAAAGTTTTGTAGACGATAAAATTGGCCGCTCTTAAAATGTTTGGCGGCAAGTGGTGCATGAACAGTAAGCTCAATAACGTGCGGAGTTTTACGCATGATAGAAACAATGTGCGCGCTAAATATATCTGTCATCCGTTTTGCAAATGCTTGATATTCATCGTCGTTGCCAATTTGGCTTAATTTATCCTGCAACACAGTTAATATTTTTGGGTAAGTGCGCATGCCGGAGGCAATCGCTTTCACGACACTGCCATGAAACACGGGATGGGTATCACCAATCAAGCTGACACGGTGCGCCTCTTTTTGATAAGAGGTAAAAGGGCCAAACATGGGTTCTTTACAATGTTTTACGCCATGCCCGACAGCAAGTTCTCCATCGATATCTTCGTAGTGTTGATATTGCAAACTCAAGCGGTTGAATGTTCCGCGATGCTCAAATTCATAAGCCGTGTTTGGCTGCGTGCCGGTTGCAACTAAAATTGAACGCGCTGGGAGTCGTACTTCTTCTGTTGTCGTAACCCATTCATTGCTTTGATCGCGAATGCGTTTATGACAAATTAGCGTTTCTGCTAAGCCATATTCATTGAGATCAACCGCAGCAGGCTCAAGGCCTTCTGCATAGAAAATACCTTCTTCTAGTGCTTTTTTTAATTCTTCGTGATTTAGCACATAAGCGGGTGATTCTTGCATAGAGCGACGATACGCTATAGTGACGCCGCCCCATTCATGTGCCAGCTTGATAAAGTTCGGTTGTTGTTTTTGTGTTCGCGCGCGTTCACGTTCTTTACGCACCGCTTGGCCGTGACGTAAATATTCAGTTAACACTTCTAGATCTGCGGCATCTAATTGTTGATTAAGATAATCTTCGCCATGTTCCGCAACTAAAATTTCGTAACGGGTGAGAATTTTTTCTACTTGCCGAATGTAATAGGCTTGCAATTCGGTTGCGGTATCAACGCCAGTTAAGCCGCCGCCAATTACAACGGCAGGTAAACGAATTTGCAAATTAGTAAGGCTGCTACTTTTGGCTGCGTTGCCTAACTGCAATGCCATTAAAAAATCATTTGCTTGGCGCATACCTGGCGCCATACTGCCTGGGATGGGTAAGGCTTTTGGCAAGCCCGCTCCAACCGCAACAACGAAATGGTCAAATCCCATTTCCCAAGCATCTTCCACGTTGATGGTGCCACCAAACCGTACGCCACCAAATACTTGGAAATAAGGCCTGCGCAGCAAACTTAAATAAATTAATTTTAAAAAATTCTTATCCCAGCGTACGGTAATGCCATATTCAGCGACACCGCCAAACCCTGCCATTAAACGTTCATCTAAGGATTCAGTTAAATCAGAAAAACGGTAAACCGGTTGTTTAATTAATTGTTCTGGTAGAGGCTCAATTTTCAAACCATCAAAGCCAACAACGGCAAATCCTTCAAGTAATAAATGATGGGCAAGCGTAAAACCAGCAGGCCCCATACCGGCTATCATAACTTTTAAGCCGTTATATGGTTTCATCACCCATTGTTTATCGCGCAATGGATTCCAGCGCGTAAGCAAATCGTAAATTTCCACGCCCCAGGGTAGGGCTAATACATCGGTTAACACGCGTGTTTCAATTTGCGGAATATTAACGGGTTCTTGCTTCTGGTAAATACAAGCTTTCATGCAGTCGTTGCAAATTCTATGTCCTGTTGCAGGGCACATGGGGTTATCTACCATTACCATGGCGAGCGCGGCTAGCGTGTGACCGTCTCTTTTCAGCGCCTGCATTTCAGAAATTTTTTCTTCTAAAGGGCAACCCGTGAGCGTGACATCCAAGGGGTTTTTCTTTAATCCTTGAGAAGGATCACCTTTTTTGACAGGAAAACCTTTGGAACATAAATCGCCTTCATGATCGTGACAAAAAATGCAGTAATTGATTTCGTCTTGTACTTCGCGCGCATTCATACGCGGATCAGTGAGTTTAAAGCCATCACGTTCACGCCATTTAGATTGCGGTACGGCGACTCGGCCGCACTTGTCGTGAGCAAGCGGCTCGGTTGGTACTAAATTGGCATAATCGGTGCGTTCGGGCAGTTTGAAGCTGACCCAAGTTGTTCTAATAGATTCACCTTCAGGGGAGGTAAGTATTCGGGTACACCATTGCACTAATTTTTCAATATTTTCGGCTTCACCCGCTTGATCGGCCAAAAATTGCGTGCCTAAAAGTGCAACGGCGAGTTCTTTGTCGGCTGATTTGAGGGCGGCTTTTTCGCATGCTGACTCTAACCATAGGTCTAATTCAGCTAAATTTGAAAAGTTATCAACTTTTGCCATTTCTTTTTTGGCGCGGCGCAATACAAAGTATTTTTTAAATATAGAAATAGGATTATTAGAAACGGTTTGTGCTTGGCTTACCGCAACCGCTTCTTCAATAGAAAATAAATCAGCCAGAAATTGCTCTAGAACGATGGCGCAACTTATTAATAATTCACTAATTTCTAATGGATTTTGTTGGATTCTGCCAGTGCGATAGGCGATGAGTGCCGCATGCAGAGTTGGATTATTTGAGTTGAGCGCTGCCAGAAAGGCTTGATCAAGACGGTTTAATCCCGAAGCATTAAAAAGCTCAGCATATGAAAAACCGTGTAATTGCAGCGTAGGGTGTGAAGTCATGAATAGTATAGTATCGCGTCAAGGCGGCGATTATAACTGCTATTTTTTATCGTTTTCAAACATCTTCAATGCCCGCTTTTTGATATTCACATGGGTTTCATCGCAGGCATCGCGGATATTGTCCGGGCTGTCGCAAGTGCTATAGATGGTATAAGCCAGTAAACTTTCCAGCACCTCGAGAATATCGAGCGCTTTTTGGTAATTATCGTACGAGGGGTCCGATTTACCGTTATCTTCAATCGCATGCGCGAGTGTATCAAACAGTTGTTCACGATAATTTGGCTGTTGTTCTTCCATGACTTGTCCTTTTAAGCTCGATTTAACATCCCAGCAATACCTAAGTCTTCACCGCTTTCATTGTCGCTTTCATTACTATAATCGAGAGCGTCATCGATATCTACCGGAGCTGCTTGGAATAAACGGAATTTTATGCCCAATTGCTCGGTATCTTTACCTTCAATAATTTCTTTATCTTTGTCACTGATTAACAACTCTTCTTCAACACTGCGTTCGCGAGCGGCAACAGGATCCGCATCTTGAAAGCCACGTTTAATAGCAACAGCAGCATCTGTGATGGTGTTACCAAGGCGATAGAATGGCGCAGTTGTTGCGCGGTCTAAAGATCGTCTAGAAGTGCTAGCGCATTCTGCCAAAAACATGCCGGTCGCTTTTGCAGCACGGCTTATGGAAGTAGCTATGGATCTAAAACATGCACTAGCTTCATCAGCTACAAAACGACTAGCTTGCTTGATATGACGTCCAACAATTTCTGTGCCTTTGCCTACATGCACGCCTACGTTTTCAGAGGGACGGTATAAAGCGGTGGCAATTGTTTCAAAGCATTCACGGGCTTGGTAGGCTAACCAGGTGCTAGCGCGAGCAAAATTGCGGCCTCGCGCTTGAAAAAATTCTTTGCTAAGACGTAAGCCACTTTGGCCATTGCGATAAAAAACTTTCTTGCAGCCATGAGCGAAATTTTCAAAAAAAGCGGTGCGATTAACACGTTTTAAACGTGCAGCAGCAAGCTCATGAGTATTATCTTCTGCCTCACGTTTTTGTTGGATAGCGTCCCAATAATCATTGTGGTCATTTAAGGTCGCTAGATTTTCAGCATCGTATTTTGTTTGCAAGTCATTACGAAATTTTTGTCTTGCTACTATACGTTCCGCATTTTCATCTTGAATGCGTTTTGTTCTAGCTTGCAATTTGTCAGTCCAAGCTTGTTTTGCATCTGCATCATTGTTGGTATGTTTTTTAATTCTTTCAGCTTTGCTGTCTTCGAGTTGTTTAGCTCTACTAGCATCTTGTTCTTCATTTTTTTTATGCCAAGCTTGCCATTTAGAAGTACGTTTGCTAGCAATTGCTTTATCTTCAGCTTTTAGCTGTTGTTTGCGATGATTAGAGACGGGTACGAAAATATTTTTTTTCTTAAAATGAGCATCAAGTTTAGCATTCCATTGGCCTTGCTGAACTCTGAGCCCTTTTACTTCGGCGAATTTGTCTTGAGTGATAGCTTTAGCAGCCATTTGATCTACTTGGTCTGCAAATCGTTGGGCTTTGTTGTGGGTTAGAGTTACACGTTTTGCTTCGCGCGCCACCCAAAAAGCATTACGCTTTATTTGACGGCTATTATCGTCTAACTGTCTGGCTTTAAATCTGGCGATGTCTTTATGGAGTTGTGGATACCATGCTTGCACTGTTTCTTCTGCAATGCCTTTGGCTGCCGCTGCGGCTTTAATTTCGTCTAACTTTTTGACAATATTAGCAACCGTATTCGTTTGACCCCACATATACCACCCCCGTTAAGTAGTCTTATTATCTTATCAAGATGGGCTTAAGGGAAACTTAGGAAGAATAAAAATAAACGGTTTATTTGCATTAATTATTTTTATTATATTTCAAATGGTTATCCGTCATTCCGGCGAAGGCCGGAATCTACGTCTAATTAAACTCCTGAAAAGAATTCAAAGTGGATTCCGGCCGAAGTTTACCCCTGCGAAGGCAGGGGCCGGAATGACAGCCCCCCCCCAACAGCCACAAATGATAATGATTCTCATTTGTAATTGACAAAACTTATCTAACCCATTATCGTTTCAAGCATTTTCAGGCACCTAAAACGCAGAGGATAGCATGCAGGAGTTTATAAGCTTTTTGGAGCAATTGGATGAGGTTGCGCAGGCCTCCCATCCTAAAGATAGGGAACACCGCACAGCCACTGCCTTTAAACGCATCCTTAAACTGGTTAATCTCCCCGAGCACAAATTAGCAAAAAGCAGAAACTCGCTTTTCTTATCGGGTAGTAAACAGCAGTTAGAAGCTTATGTCCCAGTTTATGGCGAATGGCTACTCGAGATTCCTGCTTTACTGATTAGCCAAGAGAAAAAAGACCGCAAAAAATTACGTCGCTTGCTAAATGATTTCACTCATTTAGCTTATTTATCTAGCTGTTTAGATTTTGAAACCGAAGAAGAGCTAGTTAAACGCATTCGCTTTGCCAAATCGCTTAAAGAAATGGATGACTTAGAAAAAGGGCGGGTGGTTCAAACTAAAAAAATTGAAACATTAGCAGAACGCTTAACGTTAGCACGTCAGCGACAAAAACAAGTCATTAGCGATGCGCAAATAGCTCTTGAATTAAATAAGCGTCGCCGTTATTTACAAAAGAAAAAACGTGCTCATGTCGCTGCTACTTGGCTAACGGCTATGATAAGTTCATTAGGCGTGGGTTTAGTGTCGGGCATTGCTATGGTGTTAGTCATGCCAATCATTTTTCCAGCAGTATCCATTGGTGGTTTGATTGGTGGCCTGATTGCTTTTACATTTTTTGGTAGCTTCACCGAATTTTTTGTTTACCGAGGCTATGTCAAAACGTTTTGCATGCTATTTATCAAAGGTTTTTTTGATAGGATTAATCAACATATTTATAAACGCGAAGCATCTAAGTATTTATTAATGCAATTAGATGCAAAGCAATTAGATGCGAGAGCAGATATTTCATTTAACGAGGCGAATAAGGTTAAAAAAGAATTAAAATATGCAACTAGCGATGATTTAACCAAGCAAGATAAAAAACAACTTAGAAAACAATTTAGACGCGAAAGAATTATCAAGGGTATGTTAATTTGTTGCTGTATTCCAATTGCAATTGCTGCTGGCATTGGTTTTATGGGCTTAGTGTTTTCGCAAATTGTATTAGTTCTGCCATTATTGGGCGTAATGAGTGGCGGCGCGTTTATTGCTATACCGTTTATCATGGTAACTGGCCCCTTATTTGCAATCGTCATGTACGGCATGATGTATAAAGCGGTTAAAAATAATATTTTTGCCCAAATGGCGCAACACATTAAAAAGACGTTTCTTTATAAAGCGCCAAAAGATCAACCTGAATTAACGTTTGGTAAATTAAAATGGACCCTAAAATTGGCTCACATTGCCAAATGCGGCATTAAGGTTTTTGGCGTATTGTTTGTGCTAGGTATTTCGTTTTTAGCTACCGCTTTTACTGCGCAAGCGTGGATGGAAAGCAGTGTTAACTTTTTTGCTTTGTTGGGAAAATCAATTGCTGAATATGTTGGTAAAGCTGTCGGATTAATTTTCTTGGGCGTGACTTATTGTTTTAGTGTGGAAAAAGGTTTGCAGACTGTCGCTTCATTGTTTGTGCCATTTGTAAAAGCTGGTGAAACAATTCGTGATGC
>Ga0068858_100003179_pt1 | contig 16414 bp, 11 predicted proteins | sample KBSSwiS12_FD_66589 | JGI IMG/M metagenome (GOLD analysis project Ga0068858, IMG submission 66589) | Switchgrass rhizosphere microbial communities from Kellogg Biological Station, Michigan, USA - KBS Switchgrass S1-2 | ecosystem: Host-associated > Plants > Roots > Rhizosphere > Soil ...
TCCCGGCCGTTCGCGAAGAATTCGAGCAGCGTTCGCACGTCGCGGTCCGACACGGGCCTGCGATAGGCGAGCCGCGCCATCCTCGAAAGGATCTTCGTCGCGCACGCCGTCTCTTCCGTCTGAACCTTGGGTTGGCAAACGAAGATCGCGCGGCGGCTGGGCGTGTCTTTCGCCGGGCCGGCAATCTGGTAAGGGCCGCCGATCTGGATCGCGCTCACGCTCGCGTGATCCATGTAGAGTTCGTCGTTCGTCAGGACTCTGCCGCGCTGTTGTGGCTGCGGAAGGCCTTCCGGCTCCCACATCTCCCGAACGAACGACACGCCGACCACACGCGGTCCCGCGACGACGGGCACGCGGACCTCCAGCCCGGCCTCGCCCCCGCCCTGCATGTACTTTTCCCACTCGGGATCGCCGGCAAATCCTGGCTCGCCGTCGCCTGCGTAACTGGCGGCTGCGGGCCGCCCCTTCGCCGCTCCGCCGACCGTGAACCGCTTCACCAGCCTGCCGTCGAGCCGGACGTCGAGCTGCTGCGGCCACCCCATGCCCATCAGGTAGTCCTGATATTGCCTTCGGAGTCGAACCTTGATCAGATATTCGCCGTCGACCGGAAAGTTGTAGTGAACGGCGAGGCCGCCACGCGATCCGAATGGCAGATCGTCGCTCTGCCGATCGTCTTGCACCACATGCAGGGGAATCTCGAACGTCTCGATCTTCACGTTCCTGGGAGGAAGACCCGTCGCCAGCCGCGTGACCTGGCGCGCCACCGACAGGTAGCGCTCCAGGTGAGCCGTCGAGATCGAGAGCACGTCCGCGAGGTTGTCGAAGCTTCCGTCCGATGTCTCGTCCCCCGGCAGTTGCGACGCCACGTCGACGTCGAGCGCGAACAGGTCGCGAATCGCGTTGTTGAATTCCATGCGATTGAGACGCTGGACGGCGTTGATCCTGCCCGGATTCGGATTGGCCGCCGACGCCCGGTCGATCTCCGTCTCCAGCCAGCCCGCGACGGCGTGATAGGTGGCCACATCGGGCCGCGGTCTCCCGGCCGGCGGCATCGAGCCCGCGCGCAACTTCGCGATGACGCGCTCCCACGTGTCGCCATTCGTGCCAGGACTGGTGAGGTCCAGCGTGTCGAGGGAAAGTCCGCCCGTTCGGAGCCGCTGGTTATGGCACGTGACGCAGTACTGGTCCAGGACCGCCCGGGGGTTCGTCTGAGAGGCAGGGGCCGTCTTCGAGCGCGCCGGGCCCGGCGCCGGCTGGTTCTGCTGCCGTGCCGAGGTCTGGACGTTGGAGGGCGCGACGGCGATACAGCCGCCCACGAGGAGCGCCGGAATTGTCGAGCGCCCGAAAAACTGCATCCGCCCCTCCACCGCAGGAACGCTTACGGCCGAGAGCCATTTTGCGGGATACGCTGCCTGGAAGTAAAGGATTCTGGGGCCCCGGATTCCCCCCCTGATTTGGCGGAACTCGGGCGTGGCCGGCGGTTCCTGCCTGCCGAGTTCAGGGACAATATGGCATATCTTCTGGGATGAGCGTCCATCTCGTCGTCCTCTCGGCGTACTCGCTCGCGCTCATGGCGCTCGGCCTCTGGATCGGCCGCCGCGTGCGCAGCGCCTCGGATTTCTTCGTCGCAGGACGACAACTCGGCCCCGGCCTCATCTTTTCGACGATGCTCGCGGCCAATATCGGGGCCGGCTCGACGGTCGGCGCCACCTCCCGCGGGTATGTCGGCGGCATCGCCGCGTGGTGGTGGGTCGGCTCAGCGGCGATCGGCTCCCTGGTGCTGGCGATCTGGATTGGCCCGTCGATCCGGCGCCTGGCGGCCGCCCGCGGACTGCGAACGGTCGGCGACTATCTGGAATACCGCTACAGCCGCAGTGTGCGAGCGATCATCGCCGGGCTGCTTTGGGTCGGATCGCTCTTCATTCTCTCGGCACAACTCACCGCCATCGGCTGGATCCTGAACGTGGTTGCGGCCGTGCCGCGCCCGGTCGGCTGCATCATCGGCGGCGTGGCGATCACCGTGTATTTCGCCGCCGGCGGCCTCCTCACCGCGGCATGGGTCAACGTCGTGCAGTTGACCGTCAAGCTCGTCGGGTTTGCGATCGCCCTCCCGATTGCGCTGTCGATGGTCGGCGGTTGGAGCGCCCTTGCGGCCGTTCACACCGATGATCCGGCCTACTGGACATTCTGGAGGACCGACACGCCGGGCCTGATGTATCTGGCGTTGCTGGTCCCCGCGTTCATCGTGTCACCCGGCTTGCTGCAGAAGATCTTCGGCGCGCGCGACGATCGCGCGGTGCGCCTCGGCGTCGGTCTGAATGCCCTCGGCCTCTTTTTCTACGCCGGCGTGCCCGCGGTGCTGGGGATCATCGCGCGGCTCAAGTTTCCGCAGCTGGAAAACGCCAACCTGGCGCTGCCGATGGTCCTGATGTACGGCGTTCCCGGAATGGTGGGAGCGCTCGGCCTGGCCGCCGTGTTCTCGGCGGAGATCAGCGCGGCCGATGCGGTGCTGTTCATGCTCACCACTTCGCTGTCGCAGGATCTCTACAAGCGCTTCGTGCATCCCGCGGCCGACGACGCCCGCGTGTTGCAGGTGGCGCGCTGGACGACGGTCGTGAGCGGCGCGTTCGGCGTGGCGCTGGCGATCACCCTGGCGGATGTGATCGAATCGCTGACGATCTTCTACACGCTCCTCGGAGTCAGCCTGTTCGTGCCGATCGTGGCTGGCCTCTACGTGCCCCGCACCACCAGCGCCGGCGCCCTCGCATCGATCGTTGCCGGGGTCGTCGGGATGCTCGTCGTGCAGACGCTGACGGCTGGCCAGGGCTGGGGTGTGGTGACACCCGCGCTGGGAGGGCTGCTGGCCGCAATAGCCGCGTGGGCGATAAGCTTAGCGATCGGATCAACGCTCCAAACCAGCCATCAGTCGCTTTCGGCTGATCGAGACTTGGGGATCTGAGAATCGAAGGAAACCGGGAATCTGAGAATGTAAGGATCTAAGGATGTGAGGATCTGAGGATGGGAGAAATCCGAGGATCTGGAAAAGGATTCAGATGTCGACGTATCGGATTGCGGTAATCGCGGGAGACGGAATCGGCAAGGAAGTCATCCCTCCGGGGATCGCGGCGATTGAGGCGGCGGCCCGCGGGAGCGACGTGTCCCTTTCGTTCGCTGAATTTCCGTGGGGATGCGAGTTCTACCTGAAACATCAGCGCATGCTCGACGAAGATGCGTTCCAGCAACTGGCGCCGTTCGACGCCATCTACCTCGGCGCGATCGGTGCGCCGACCGTGCCGGATCATATTTCCGCCGGGGACATGATTCTGCCGCTCCGCAAGATGTTCGAGCAGTACGTCAACCTGCGGCCGATGCGCCTGCTGCCGGGGTTGACGTCGCCGCTGGCGAATCGCGGCGCGGCGGACATCGACATGGTGTGCGTGCGCGAAAACTCCGAAGGCGAATATGCCGCCGTCGGCGGCCGGCTGCATGTCGGCACGCCGCGCGAGATCGCCGAGCAGACCGCCATCTTCACGCGCCACGGTATCGAACGCATCGTTCGTTACGCGTTCGAGATCGCATCCAGGCGGCCCCGCCGCATGCTGCAGAGCGCCACCAAATCCAACGCCCTGCGGTACGGCATGGTGTTGTGGGACGAAGTCGCGGAAGGCGTGAGCAAGGACTACCCGTCGGTCAACTTCCGGAAGTACTACGTGGACGCCATCGCGGCGCGCATGGTCACGCATCCCGGCACGCTCGACGTCATCGTCGCGTCGAACCTCTTCGGCGACATCCTGACGGACCTCGGCGCCGCCATTTCAGGAAGCCTCGGCATCGCGCCGGGCGCGAACATCAACCCCGAGCGCGAGCACCCGTCGATGTTCGAGCCGATTCACGGATCGGCGCCGGACATCGCCGGCAAGGGTGTTGCGAACCCGATCGGAGCGATCTGGGCGGGCGCGATGATGCTGGATCACCTCGGCCATCGGGATCTCCACGATCGCATTGTCGGCGCGATCGAGCGCGTCGTGGCAAGTGGCAAGAGCCGTACGCCCGACCTCGGTGGAAGCGCGAAGACAACCGAGCTGGCCGACGCGATTCGCTCGGAGATTTAGAAGGGTTTCTGAACCCAGGACTGGATTGGATCCACAGGTGCCGTTCCTGGAAGATCAGACGGTCGAGGCATTGATCTGGGGAACGAAGGGCTTTCCGGACGAATACCGCGGGGGCGAGACGGTCGCTTATGGTCACCGCGACAACGCTGAACTGAATCAGCACGGCTGGCCGCAACCGCGGATTATCGGTTCGACCATCGGCCTGGACACAATTTCACACGGGGTCCTGACAGCCATGCGGTTGGCGGATCGACGGCTTTTTCAGAGTGCTCAACACCGAGTCACGAGCTGACATCTTCGGAAAACGCGCGCTTTGAGGATCAGATGACCAGAGTCAGTCACATCGTTCTACCCGTCTCGGACGTTCAGAAATCACGTGAATGGTACGTGAACAAACTGGATTTCACGCTCGAGCGTGAACACGAAGATGCCGTGGGGATCAAAGACCAATCAGGCCTGACGATCTTTCTCATGAAGACCACGCATCCTTTGGCGGGCCAGAAAATCACCCTCACGATTCAGGTCGGTAACGTGGACACGAAGCACCAGGAACTGGCCACCCTCGGTGTGGACTTCGTCACTCCACCACAGCGCCAGTTCTGGGGATATGGTGCCGAGGTTCTGGATCCGGACGGGTACATGAACCACTTGTGGGATGAAGTCACGATGGCAAATGCCACGCGCGAAATGACAGGAAAATCAGACTAGCAGCCCGGCCAGTTTGCGGTCGGCCGAAGGGATGCGTCTTTTCAGCGGCGGCGGAGGGGATGCGCGTGGCACTCGTAGTGCTTCTGAGAGGCGTCAACGTCGGCGGTCACAGGACCTTCCGACCTGCCGCGCTCGCCGAACAACTGAAGCACCTCGATGCCGTCAACATCGGCGCGGCGGGCACCTTCGTGATCCGGCGGCCAGTCACTCAGGCGCAACTCCGCGCCGAACTGGCACGCAGGCTCCCCTTCGATACCGAGATCATGATCTGTCAGGGCCGCGAGATTGTCAGGCTGATGTCCCAGAATCATTTCGCGGACCAGCCCGTGCGGCCCGACATCGTCCGCTTCGTGAGCGTCCTCTCAAAACTCTCCAGTTCGGTGCCGTCGACGCCGGTGAGCTTTCCTTCCAGCGGCCAGTGGCTCCTGAAGATTCTCGGGAGGGACAACCGGTTCGTCTTCGGCGTGTACCGGCGCCACATGAAGGTCATCGGCTACCTCGGCACGTTCGACCGGCTCTTTGGGGTCCCGGTCACCACGCGCAACTGGAATACGATCACCGCGATCGCCAAAGTACTGGGCGTCGGAGAGACCTGATCGACCGGCGAGCCATCTGACCTGTACGCGCCTCTCCCCCTTACTATGAATGCCGCCGCGTGCCGAGTCCATTCGACATCCGGTTCGGCAATCCTCTCGACCTTCATGCGATCGCGCTCGCCTACCCTTCAGTGCCGATCATCGTGCCGCATTTCGGCGCCGGCCTGTTTCGCGAGGCGCTGATGCTCGCCGACCTCTGTCCCAACGTGATGTTCGACACGTCGAGCTCGAACGGCTGGATCAAGTACCTGCCAGGGCTGACGCTCGAAGCGGTGTTCAAGCAGGCGCTCGCCGTCGTCGGACCCGATCGACTGCTCTTCGGCAGCGACTCGTCGTTCTTTCCACGCGGCTGGGTGAAAGACGTCCACGCGCAGCAGTCGGTGGCGCTTGCCGCAATCGGGGTCGGTGAAGACGTCAGGCGGCGGATCTTCGGCGGGAATTTCGATCGCCTCTTTTCCACCACCACCGTGTAACGACGCGATTGTCGAGGCTCCTCACCCTGCGTTGACGATCGCCATCCACGCGGCGACATGCCGTTCGAGTCGTGCCCGATCGCAATCGGGACAGAGCATCCGCGGACTTCGAGGGGGCGGAGCGGTCAATGCGACGCGCGCCCGCCCGCAGCCATGCCGGCATGTGCCGGTCCAGTGGGCCTCGTAATACGGCTGAAGGCAGTGACCGCTCGTGTTGGGCAGCGCCCGGGCCAGCCCCGCGTAATCGTCGATGCCGAACGCATACACGTGGGTGATGGCCAGTTGCCTGAGCCCTTTCAGCGCGCGAAGCGCATCCAGCCGGCCTTGATCGGGCAATACGCCGCGGAGCGTCAGTGCCTCGAGATCGCCGAGCCTTCCGAGCGGTTCGAGTGACTCGACACGGTGACACTTCCGCCCGGCGTCATAGCCTGGCGGCGTCGAGACCAGTAGTGTCTTCAGATTCGTGAGCGAACCGATCGGCGAGAGCGAGTGTATCTTCGGAAAGCAATACACCGTCAGCGATACGAGTTGTTGCAGCCGTTCAAGGCCCTCGAGTGTTCCGGGATCGACGAGATGCAGGTCCTGCAAGTGAGGGAGATCGGCCAGTCCAGCAAGGCTCACGCGCAGGCGTGATACCTGGAGGTGAGTTGCGAGAGGAACCGACGCGAGCGCTCGAAGCTCCCGCTCCGTGCACCTGGCGCCGTCTACGACGATTCTTTCCGCTCTAGCGATCCCCATTTGTGTCGATCACACTGACGCAGGCCAGGAGCAATAGCCGTTTCAATTGCAAGGCGCTCTAACGCCGTCTCCTCACACCTCGGCCATCCCGCCACGCCCCAGCAGTGCGACCGGACGGTACCGTCCGGCCACCACCGAGCCAGGGGCGAACGAAATGGACGCAGGCGCCGCACTGGATGTGGCGCCGGTATCCACCGTGACCGCATCGTTCCGTGCGTCGTGCGAACCGTCGTCCGGGCGGCCGGTCATCTCAGAATCGTCATGCTCGTGAAGCGTATCGCTGATTCGTCGAATCAGCTACGAAGGCACGAAAGGCGAGCTCTGCTCTAGTCTCTCAGCACTTGCCCGAATAGCGGTTGGCCCGCCCGCGACGCGTAGAAACCGAACAGCGTCAGCGCAATCAGCAGCCCCAACGTCCAGGTCGATGACATCGCCGCCCAGTGCGACAGATCGAGCCTGAACGGCACCGCGCTGACCACGCTGGAGAAGTACAAGGCCACGGCGAGCGTGAGAAGGCCAAAACGAACGACGACGAACGTGAGGAGGGCGCCACGCACGAGCGGGAACAGCCAGACGAGCGCCGTGCCGGCGCCACCCATCTGGTTCGCGGACACCAGCGCCATCAAGAGGACGCCGGCGGTGATACTCAACCACGCGCGGCGGAGCAGCAGTCGAAACACGACGAAGACCAGGATTGTCATCAGCGCCCCCTCGAGCGCGCCCATGCCCGCGCCGATCCAGGCCGAGACCAGCCGGGCCGGTCCCGCGAGCAGATCGACAGCCACGCCGTAGGTCGGAAACTGAGCGGGATACCCGAACTGCGGAAGGAGGCGCGCCTGGCCCAGCGCGACCAAGCCGAGCGCGACGCCGAATACCGCCGCGATCAGGACGTCGCGCCCGACGCGCGGATCGCGAATGTGACCGGCGACGAGCCGCGACCAGCCGAGGAGGCTGTCGGGCCAGAACCGGCGGACGTACGGCTCGAGAGCGAGGTAGATGACGCCCATCACCGCCGCCAGCAGCGTGTAAATGGCGGCCGCGAAAACCAGGCTCTCGAACTCGCTGCTGGCAGACGCCACGTGATGGCCTCCCACGAGCCAGACGGCGAACCCCGAGACGATCATGTAGAGCACGAGCCGCGCGGCGCCACGGCGATCGGCGCGACCGGTCCGGAAGTTTCGCCGCGCGAGCAGCATCGCCGCGACGAGGAGCACCAGGAGAACCGTGATGCCCACCGGTTTCCCCACTCTGTCGACGTCGGATGTCTCTTCTGGATCCGCGCGCGTCTCACGCGTCCAGGGGCCGACGACGGAAAAAGCCACCGGCTTGCCTCGATAGGCGGCGGCTTCGACGCGCACGCGCGACGCCGCGGCATCGGGCAGCGAACCTTCCCAGGCCATCCGCGTGTCGGCGTAGTCGGCGGGTGTCCATTGGGGCGGGACAGGCGAAAACGCTGCCATTGGCAATCCGGCCGCTTCGAACAATGCGGCCCACCGCGGCGGCTCCGCGGCATCACCGACGGCTTCGATTTCCGGCGGCACGGAACGAAGCTCCTGCAGCCGGCCGAGCGTGTCCAGGACGACGAGCCGCTGGTTCGTGATGGTGAGCGGCGGATTGTCCGCTTCCACTGAGCTCCCCTTCGGGACCATCGCACGTGGACTCGTCCGGTACCAGTAAAGCACCGCGGGGGGACTGCCCTCGGAGAGTCCGTCCCAACGCTGCGGATTCAGTCGCGTGTTACGGAGCCAGTCGATGTAATCGTCTGCGAACATGAAACCGTAGGCCCGGTCCTGCGGGCGCCCGGAATACCCCAGCGACGCGAGGATTTGATCGGCACGATCGCTGAGGACGGCTGGTTCCTTGTCGAGCGGCACTCGCCCGACAATCGAGGTCCGCGAGGACAGTTCGGCAAACACCAGCAAGCCGGCGACGACGGCCGCGAGTGCTGAGACACCCCACGCGACCCCGAGCGCTCCGGTTTCTCCAGCGGCCGCCAACATGTCCGGCGATGGCGTCTCGCCCGCCGCAAGCGCCGCCGCCAGCGGATCGCCGCCGGGCAGCGCGGCGGCGATTGTCAACGCGGACGCCGGACGACGGTCGGGGTCCTTCTCGAGGCACCGCAGGATCACACGCTCGACCGCCGGGTCCAGGTCGGGCACGATCGACGAGGGCGGCGTCACCGTTCCGATCTCGTGCAGTTGCTTCAGGTCGCCGATGGTCTTCGCGTCGTACGCCCGCTTGCCCGTAAAGACCTCGAAGAGAATCAGGCCGAGCGCGTAGATGTCGCTCTTGATCGATGCCGGACGTCCCGTCAGCTGTTCCGGCGCCATGTACTGGGGCGTCCCGGCGAGCTCGGCGCCGGCATCCTCGGCGGCCGTCGCGATACCGAAGTCGGTGATGCGCACGTCGCCGTTGCCGTCGAGCATCACGTTCGCCGGCTTCAGATCGCGGTGCAGCACCCCGCGCTCGTGCGCGGCGGCCACGCCCGCGCACAGTTGCCGCGCGATCTGAATCGCCTTGTCTTGCGGAAATCGCCCGATCCGCCGGAGCGACGACGCGAGGTCTTCGCCGTCGACGTACTCCATCGTCAAGAACCGGCGGCCGTCCGAGTCGCCCAGGTCGTACAAGCGGCACACGTTCTTGTGCGACACCTGGCGAGCGACGCGCAGCTCGTTGTGGAACTGCGCCAGGTTGGTATTGCCGCCGGCGATGCCCTCCGGCAGGAACTTCAACGCGACCGGCTGATCGAGCGTGAGGTCGTCGGCGCGATACACTTCGCCCATCCCACCGCGGCCAAGCAGTGCCACCAGGCGGTAGCGGCCGGCGACGATGGAGCCGGGCGCGAAGCGATTCGAGGGAGTCGCGGAAGGCGGCGCGGCGACGACCTCCGTCGTCACCGCACGTGTTGAGGAATCAATCGTGGGGTCGTCGCCGCTCAGCAGGGGCATCAGCGTTAGTTTTGAGCTACCGGGATCGCTCAGCGTCGGAACTTATGGCTGTTTGACGCGTTGGTCCAAGTTCTGGCGATGGGCCTTCAGCCATGAGCCATGGTCTTGAAGCCTGCTCTAAAGACCGTCCCGACAATGCGCGGGCGCCGCCACGCGCAGGCGCGCCAACGCGCAGCTCCTCGCCAAGGTGAAGAGCACGCCCTCCAGGGCGCGCTCTTCGCGGACGATCAATGCGCGACCGACTTGAGATGCTCGCGCAGCAGATCCCGACCGAAATCGCCGTTGAAATCGCGCCAGATCGAATGGATATGGTTGCCGTTGTTCTGCGAGTTGTCGTGTTCGATGAGGAACGTCGGCCCCTGGATGCGGTAGTAATGCTTCTTGCCGCGTTCGGCCTCGCCGGCCCACGCGAACGCGATCTTCTCGAGACCCGCTTTGCGAAGCTTCGCCGTCCGGTCGGCGGCGATGTCGTCGGCCATCTTCGAGATGTAGGTGTCGACGACTTTCATCAGCATGTCGCGCTGAGCCGGGGTCATGGCGTCCGCCGTGAGGCCGACCGGCGAGAGCGGGCTGATGTCCAGCTTGTTCGTGGTGACGATCTCGTTGAGCGCGACGTTCTGGATGACGGCCTTGGCGCGTTCGGTCGCGTCGAGCGACGCGAGCAGGGCGCGCGCCGTGTCTTCCTGGTCGGCGAGAATGCGCAGGCCCTTCCTGGGACCCTCGGGCACTTCCGCCGGATTCGACCCGAAGAAGGTCGGCGAGCTCGCGACCATCGTGCCCTTGACTACCGTGAACTGCAGCGAGACATGGTGCCCCTCGGCACGCCAGCCCCACGTCTCTTTCTTGGACGGCGTACCGAACACCGAAAAGAAGTAGCGTCCCGGATCGCGCGTCATGCCCTCGGCCTGCCCGCGCCCACCGTCGCGGCCGCGGTTCTCGAGATCGCCCAGAACCGTTTCGAGATCCATGATCGAGGTCGCCGTCAGATAGCCGCGCTGGCTGAGCCCCGCTTTCAGCAGATCGTGGGCCTTCTGCCGCTGCGCGTCGGACATGTCTTTCGTCATCAGTCCATTGCGCGGAAACGCCTCGATCGGGATGAAGTTCCAGTGGAACCGCTCGGCCGAATCGAACGCGAATGTGGCCTTCTGCCGCTGCTCGGGCGTCAGACTGTTCAGGAACGCCGTGGCGGCATCGGCCATCGCGCTCGACGACCGCTCGGCGGCAATGAGGGCCCCGCCGACCGCGGCAGCGAGACAGACACTCACCAGCAACAAACGAGGCGAACGGAACCGCTTCATGTCAAACCTCCCATCACGGGCGAAGTCTATCAATTTACAAGTTACAATTTACAATTTACAAAGCGTCAGGTGTCTGAATTCTTCCTGGATTCCTTTGTCAATTGTGAATCGTAAATTGTAAATTGAGCACATGGCTGCCAGACCGACCTGGAAGGGCTATCTCAAGATCAGCCTCGTCACCGTCCCGATCAAGGTGTTTCCGGCCACCGACGCCGGGGCGACGCTGAGCTTCAACCAGCTTCATGCGGAATGTCAAACGCGCATTCAACAGAAGCGCTGGTGCCCCCATTGTGAACGCGAAGTGCCCAACACCGACATCGTCAAAGGCTTCGAGTTCGAGAAGGGTCGCTACGTCGTCGTCGGCGACGAGGACATCGAGAAAGTCCGCGTGCCTTCGACGCGTGTGATCAGTCTGGAGAAGTTCACCGACGACGCGGCGATCGATCCGATCTACCTGGAGAGGCCGTACTACCTGGCACCGGACGGCGCGGTGGCGAAGGAGGCGTTCGCGGTCATCCGCGAGGGGATGAAAGGCAAAGCGGGAATCGGCAAGGTCGCCCTGTACGGACGCGAGTACCTCATCAAGGTACAGCCGCGCGAGCAGGGGCTGGTGATGTACACGCTGCGCCATGCGAACGAGATCCGCCGCATGGATGCGATCGACGAGCTGAGCGACATGCCGGCGTCGGTCAAACCGGCCGAGGTGAAGCTGGCGCAGCAGGTCATCGGGACGTTCGAGGGCGACATCGATTTCGAGTCGTATCGCGACGACTACCAGGCAGGGCTGCGCGAGATCATCGACGCGAAGATCGAGGGTCGCGAGATTGTCGCCGTCGAAGAGGAAGCGCCGCCCAAGGTCGTGAACCTGATGGACGCGCTCCGGAAGAGCCTCGACTCGATCAGCGCCTCGAAGAAGAAGCCCGCGCGCGAGGCTGAGACGATCGCCTCGACATCGAATCGCAAAAAGGCGCGAACCGCGTAGTTACCGCACCGCCGCGGCGTGCGCGAGGATCACGCCGGAACCGGAAGCGGTGTCCTCGTAGTAGCCGACGAAGCGCCTGGGCTCCATCGCGTCGTAGTTCTTGAGATTCATCGCCCACCGAAACGCGATCGGTTGATACCAGAGCTCGGCCTCCACCTGGAACGGGCCTTGTGCGTCTCCGACGGCCACCGAGTACCGAATCCGGTCGCCTCCCGCGGCAAAGTCGGCGTCGTCTTCGGCGGCGCCGTGAACCGCCACCTCTTTGTCCGCCGTGCGCTTGTCGAAACCGTGCGGAAGGAGTCGGTTGTCCTTCACGTAGCGCAAGGCGGTCAGCAACCCCGTCGTGACGGCCCCGTCGGAACCGACCATCACGCTCTCGTAGATTTGCACCTGATCAGGGCGCGTGATCTCGGTGTAGTGCGGCTCGAAACGGCTGGCGTCTTCGTCGTTGTCGTTGCCCTGAATGGAACCGTTCGTGTTCAGGGCACCGGACTCGAAGACCGCTTTCCCACTGCGGTCGCGCACCGTGACGTGCAGCCACGAGCGGCGTGAAGGGTATGCGGTCGGCAGCTTGTGGCCGCCCAGGTTCTCGACCGAAACGACGGCTTCGAGCCGACCGTTGCGGATTTCGACGTTCTGCACGCTGATCCGGGCGGCCTCGGTCTGCAGATGCGCAATCGTCCGATTCGCCGCGGCATCCATTTCCTGAGGCTCGGCGGCGACCGCCAGATCGCCGCGGAACTTGTTGAGCATCCGCTGCATGAAAAAATTGCCGCCCACGAACGTGTGCCGCGAGAAACCGGCGCGGGGCTCGCCGAAGACCGACGTGATCGGGACGTCCTCTTTCACCACCGGCATGTGGCACGACTGGCAGCTTCGCGTCTCCTTGTAGTCGCTGTGCAGCCATTCCTGGTACGGCACCTGCTCCGGCAGCTCGCCGATCACCTTGCCCTGTGCGTCGAGCGCCTGGGTGAAGAGCGTGTGGCACGTCGCGCACAGTTCCGAAGAGCGAATGTGCTTGGCTTCCATCGGCTGAAACGTCGACGACGACTTCATGATCGTGGTGTGTCCCTGGTTGACCTCGAACGGACCAAGGATGTGACGCGCGCCGGGCGCGGCTTTCTCGTCGATCTTGAACCCCCCGACGAAACTTTCCCGCTTGCCCAGATTCTGGTCGGTGATTTGATGACAGACCGAGCAGGACACGCCATCGTCCGCCAGCCGATCGTCGCGCTTGCTCAGGTCAGGCGGCAGGTGGGCGAACGGTTCCCCTTCGCCGCCGGCCAGCCTGGCTTCGTACCGCATCATCGGCATGTGGCAGATGGTGCATTCGTCCTGGATGAGCGCGGCAGCGGCGGGGTGATCGCTGAGCTCGCGCCGCACACCGGCCATCCAGTACGGATCGCGGCCGGCGTTGGCCATCATGCTGGTCCGCCAGTTGGTGCCGATCGAGATGTCCTCGCCGGTCGGCGTCGCGATGCCGTTGTGGCAGGCAAGACAGCGATCCGAGGTCTGAAAATGCGTGCCGTAGTCTTTGTGGGTGGAAACGTCGCGCGCCGTCACCTTTCCGGCCGGAGTGGTCTGTTGCGACTGCACGCGCGGAACCTGGACCGCGGCGATCGCGAACATCAGCGCGAGAAAGGAACCCAGGGGTCGGAACATCCAGATTCTCCTTACCAACCCTGGAGCAGACCGCCGTCCACCCAGTCCCACAGCACGTAGAACATCACCTGCTTCTGGCGATCGGCAGTGTTATTGGCGGGAATCCGGAAACCGATGTTCCCGAGAATGTGCATCCGCTTGCTCATCGGGATCTGGATTTCCGGCACGACGTCCCAGTTCGTGGTCGCGCCGCTGACCAGATCCCGATCGGCGATGAATTCGATCATCGGCGACCATCGACGGCCGAGCCCGCCTTCGGTGCTGAACGTCTTGCCGATCGCGGTCCGCAGGTAATAGGCCCTGGGCACATCGTCGGGGTGCGCTGGAAGCTCGAATCCGGTATGGACCTGGAGAAAGCTGCTGCCGGGCAGCAGCTGCCCGAACGCGGCGAACCCTTCGAAGATGGTGGACTCCCCGCCGGTTCCCAGGGTTCTGTTGCCGGTAGGCGCGGCGACTTCACCTCCGACGCTGAAGATCGAGCCCTTCTTGAGACTGTGAAACAGCTTCTGTTTGTAGCCGATCGCAAGGTCGCCGAACGCCGAGCCCCAACTGCTTCCATCGTTCGTGAAGTCGAACGGCACGATCACCTCGAACATCGCGGACGCACCGATCCGACGCTCGTACATGGCGGCCGAGGCGATCCCCGGTGTTCCGCGGGCATTGATCGCGCCCGTCACGACCGTCTCGTTTTCCGGAAACGCTTTCTCGGTGATCATGGCGCGCGGCAGGTTCAAGTCGCCGCGTGGCCAGGTGTTCTCAGTGCACAGACTGCGCAGATGGCCGACGACCTTGACGATTTGTTCCGGTGTCAGCTGATCCTTGAACGACGGCATGATCTGGGAAAAGGCGCGGGCCGGGCCGCCGTTGGTGATGATGGCGCGCCATTGAACGTCGGGCTCCGGAGTGGATGTCGGGCAGTCGGTGAAATCCGGAAACGTGTCCGGCCGCTCGAAACCCGCCAGGTTCTGCGACTGTCCCTTCCCGTCCGGCCCGTGACACGCGACACACCCGGCTTCGTAGATCTGTTTGCCGGTATCCAGCTTCAATTTGCTGGGAGCGTTCGGTTGACCGGGCGCGGTCTGCGCCGCGACGGAGCTGACGCCGGCACACGCGATGAAGACAACGACGGACAGCCGCGGAATCACCGCCGCGGATCGTATGAGAAGCGCGGCCGCCAGTCACGGTACTGAAATCGAGAACCAATCTCAGCCGAAGGCGCAGATCGATCTGGATCGAGCTCGAGTGACGCTGAATGTCCGTTCTGCCGATAAGCTCCCGTGGGGATCTGGCCCGGAATCCTTGTCACCGCCGCGCTGGCGTGCGCGGCCGGCTGGCTCCATACCTATCGTCGGCTGATGGCAATCAGGGCATCAACAAGACCGCATCTGCCGGGTTTTCGGGCGGCCGATCGCCAACTCCAGGAACTGGCCGAGAAAGCCGCTTCCTTCGGCATGTGGGAAACCGATGTCGCGAGCAGCCTCACCATGTTATCGGCCGGGGCTGCCCTGCTCAGCGGGTATCCACCCGTTGCCACTCGAAAGGACGCCGAAGATCTCGTCCTTCTGATCCATCCGGACGACCGGCCCGCCGCTCGAAAAGACGTCGACCTCGCCCGTGAAACTGGGACAACCTTCGAATCCGAGTTCCGAGTCCTGCAGCCCGACGGCTCGTACCGGTGGCGCAGGACTCTGGGAAATGCGGAGCTCGCCGGCGACGGGGCCACGCGCATGGTTGGCGTCATCATCGACATCCACGAAGAAAAGCTGATGCTCGAGCGGCTGGGCGAGTACGCGGATCGGATGACGCTGGCCGAGGACGTGGCTGGATTCGGCGTCTGGGAACTGGATGTGCTCGCCAACAGCATGACGCTCTCGGCAGGGGCCGCGGCATTGAGCGGGTTTGCGCGCCACAGCATGCAGGTCCGAGGGGTGGAGATGGTGGAGCGCATTCACCCGGACGACCGGGCGGCGGTCGGCCTGGTGATCGAGCGCGCGATTCTCGAGGGTGAACCGTACAGAATCGATTGCCGCGTCGAGCTGGAGGATGGGACCGAGCGCTGGATCCGGAGTCAGGCGCGCCCGGAAAGAGTGGGGGGGAAAACCGTCAGGATCACCGGCGCCATCATCGACATCACCCGCGAAAAGCTGCTGCTGGAACAACTCCGAGAGAATGCCGACCGGATGAACCTCGCGGAACAGGCCGCGCGATTCGGGATCTACGAGTTCGATCCTCGGGGAGGCCAACTGACCTGCTCTCAGGGCTGGGCGGCCTTGAATGGGCTGCCGGCGGGAACGGCTTCCCTGACGCTCGGTGAAGTCGCGCGCCTCGTGCATCCTGACGATGTCGCGCTGGTCGAGGCTGCGAGCGCGGCGGCGCTGTCGAACGGTGAAGCGCAGATGGAATTCCGGGTCGTTTTGCCGGATCGTTCCGTCCGCTGGCACCGCGCCCGCGCCGTCGCTCAGGGGGTCAACGGGAAGCCGGGACGCCTCACCGGCGCCGTGCTCGACATCACCCAGGAAAAGCAGATGCTGCTCTCGCTCGAGGACGCACGGGGCAAGGCCGAGGCGGCCGTCCTCGCGAAGAGTGATTTCCTGGCCAACATGAGCCACGAGATCAGGACGCCGTTGAACGGCGTCATCGGGATGACGGGCCTGCTCCTGGATACCGGCCTGACGCCGGAGCAGCGTGACTATGCGGAAACCGCGCGCAGCTCCGGCAATGCGTTGCTCGCCATCATCAACGACATTCTCGACCTCTCGAAGATCGAAGCGGGCAAGCTGACGATCGACTCGTTCCCCTTCGACTTGCGCCGGTTGCTGGAAGAAGTGACGGACATGCTGGCGCCGAAAGCCGATGAACGCGGCGTCGAGCTGCTGGTCGACTACCCGGCGCAGGCG
>Ga0068858_100003181_pt1 | contig 16410 bp, 12 predicted proteins | sample KBSSwiS12_FD_66589 | JGI IMG/M metagenome (GOLD analysis project Ga0068858, IMG submission 66589) | Switchgrass rhizosphere microbial communities from Kellogg Biological Station, Michigan, USA - KBS Switchgrass S1-2 | ecosystem: Host-associated > Plants > Roots > Rhizosphere > Soil ...
TGGCGACTGCGCAGGCACAAGAAAAATGCCTACGCGCCCGCCGTTTCCCGGTCGAGCCTCGTAGGCATCATCAGCCTTGCGGCGGTTAAAGGAAGAATGCCATTTCCTTCGCGGCCACTATAGCGGATGCGTCAGGAAGACGCCAACTCCCCTGCAAGGAAGCCCATGAACTTCAAGGCTGCCCCCTGGCTGCTCTTCGCTCTCGGGTCTGCATTTTTCGCGGGCCTGACTGCCATCCTCGGCAAGCTCGGCGTCGCGGGAATGAACTCGAACCTCGCAACGCTGATTCGCACGGTGGTCATCTTCTTCGTCACCGCGGGAATCGTGTCCTTGCGAGACGAGTGGGCGGTGCCAGAGGACATGGCAGCCAAGCCGTTGACGTTCCTCGTCTTGTCGGGCGTCGCCACGGGTCTGTCATGGCTTTGCTACTACCGGGCGCTGCAACTGGCGCCGGCCTCACTCGTTGCGCCCATCGACAAACTGAGCGTGGCCTTTGCCATCTTGCTGGGCGTCGTTGTGCTCGGCGAGCCTCTGACCTGGCGCGTCGCGCTTGGCGGTGGATTCATCGTCGCTGGCGCGCTGGTCATTGCGACCGGCGGCTAGAGAATCGAGCGCGCTCGTTACGCCATTCGGCGAGGTCGTGGGTGTGCATCTGGATGTCCTTTGAGCGGCGCGATGACTCGGTCGCACCTCCTGGTCGCCTCCGTCATGGCCGTGTTGGCGTTGACGGAAGCTTGGACGGTGCTGCGTCAGGCGCGATCCGGGGGATCGCGTTCCCTCGCCTGTGGATCATGAACGGCAGCGCCTGGTGCGTCCAGATGGCACGAGCGAAGCTTAGGAAGCGCGCGCCTTACAGTGCCCAGCTTCGTCGCTCCCCGATGCGAGCACGCCGTTATGCATCTTTGCGTCAGAACAACTCGTCTACAAGGTCTGCCGCGCCGTGCGTTGGAGCGGATCGTCCCTGCCCTACTGTGCGCGTGCACGTGTCTGGCCTGCCTACCCGGACTGGCCGCAGACAACCCCGCTGAGGCGCTCGAGCTGGAGAAGGTCGAGGTCATTGGAACGACGCCGCTTCCCGGCCTCGGCACGCCCTTGAAGGACGTTCCGGCAAACGTACAGGTCTATGGCAGCAAGGATCTCGCGAAGCAGCGCCCGGGAAGCCTTTCCGGGTTTCTCGAGAACAACCCGACGAGCGTCACCGTCAACGCGGCGCAGGGCAATCCCTACCAGAACGACATCAGCTTTCGCGGCTTCACGGCGTCGCCGCTGCTCGGCGTACCGCAGGGACTGTCGGTGTTTCAGGACGGCATTCGCATCAACGAGCCGTTCGGCGACGTCGTCAACTGGGACCTGCTGCCGTCGTCGGCCATCGCGAGCCTGCAGCTCATTCCGGGCTCGAACCCGCTGTTCGGCCTCAACACCCTCGGCGGCGCGCTCGCGATCTACACGAAGAGCGGTCGCCAGTATCCAGGCGGCTCCATCGAACTGTCGGGCGGCTCGTTCGAAAGGGGCACGCTCACTGTCGAGCAAGGCGGCGCATCGGGCCCGTGGGACTACTACGTCACCGGCAACCTTTCGAAGGACCGCGGTTGGGCGCAGCACAACCCGAGCCGTGTCGCGCAGCTGTTCGGCAAAGTCGGCTACGAGACGGAGCGCGACAACGTCGACATCAGCCTCACGGCAGCCAGCAACCGGCTCGAAGGCACGCAGACGCTGCCACTCTCGTTCCTAGACGATCGCCGCCAGGCGTACACCTACCCCGATCTCAACCGGAACCAGCTCGCGATGCTCGCCGTGAAGGCGAGCCACTTCGTCCGCGACGACGTGCTCGTCGCCGGCAACGCATACCTGCGCCGCTATCGCAATAGGAACACCTCGAGCAACGTCAACGACGACTTCGGCACGGTCGATCCTGAGACCGGCACCGTCGACGACGTACAGGCGCTCAACGACCGCGCGATCATCGATCAAACAAGTTATGGTGGCGCGCTTCAGCTGACGCTCACGCAGCCGCTCGGCGGCCGGCCCAACCAACTCGTGCTCGGTGCGAGCGCCGATGCCGGCAACGCTCGCTTCACGCAGGAGTCGCAGCCGGCGGCCTTTGACCCGTCGCGGGGAACCGTTCCGATCGGCGACTTCGCGCCGGAGACCGATGCGAAGACGCGCACCCGCAACTTCGCGCTCTACGCGATGGACACGTTCACGCTTCACGAGCTGTGGACGCTGACCGCGAGCGGTCGCTACAACCACAATCAGGTGAGCATCCGCGACCAGAGCGGCGCCAACCCCGACCTGAACGGCGACCACAGCTTTCAGCGCCTCAACCCGGCGATCGGACTGAACTTCAACCCCTCTCCAGGCCTGACGTCGTACGCGAGCTACAACGAAGGCATGCGCGCGCCGACGGCGATGGAGCTGACCTGCGCCGACCCGCTCGCACCGTGCAAGCTGCCGAACAGCTTCCTCGCCGACCCACCGCTGAAGAAGGTGGTCGCCAAGACCATCGAGATCGGAGCGCGCGGGAAGCACGCGGAGACGAGCTGGAGCGCGGCGATCTATCGCACCGACCTCTTCGACGACATTCAGTTCGTGAGCAGTGGCAATGCGATCAACGCCGGCTTCTTCCAGAACGTCGGCAAGACGCGCCGCCAGGGACTCGAATTGACAGGAGCGACGAAATGGGGGCCGATCGGCATCGTGGCGCGGTACGGCTACATCGACGCCACCTTCGTCAGCGGCTTCACCGAGCACAGCCCCGCAAATTCGAGCTCGGATGCGAACGGGGACATCGTCGTCGCCGGGGGCGACCGCATTCCGGGCATTCCGCAGCACTCGCTGCGCATGCGCCTGGACTACAACGCGAGCGAGGCACTCGCCTTCGGTGCCAATTTCGTCGCCAACAGTGCGATCAGGTCGCGCGGCGACGAGAACAACAAGGACGTGCACGGCACGGTTCCCGGCTACGCGCTCGTGAACCTCGACGGCACGTGGCGGTTCGCCAAGAACTGGGAGCTCTTCGCCCGAATCGACAACGTCTTCAATCGCGAGGTGGCGAACTTCGGGATCCTCGGCCGGAACGTCTTTCCAAATCCGGCGCGCACCTTCGATCCTGCGAACGCCGCGTCCGAGCCCTTCCTCGGTCTGGTGCCGCCACGCGGCGCTTGGATCGGCCTGCGCTATGCGTGGAAGTAGCGAAATCCTTCGCCGTCGGACGGCGAAACGCGTGTGCGGTAACCGATAGCGGTCAGTCGTAGATGACCGGTCCTGGCCGCATGCTGCCGCCTGCTGCTTGCACGCATACTCGATCCCTTGGCGAAAGGCCGCGGTGTTCCTCGACTCGCTCTCGCTGACGCGAATCCCGGCCCACGACGAGGCCCTGCGAGGGCCGGTGCGCATCTTTCTCGAACGGGCGCTTGCGGGCGTGCCGACCGAGGTGCGGGCGCGCTCGTGGAGCGGGTTCGACGCGGACTTCAGCCGCGCGCTCGGCGAGCGGGGCTGGATCGGGCTCACGCTGCCCAGCGAATACGGCGGCGGCGGCCGCAGCGTCTTCGCGCGCTTCGTGCTCGTCGAGGAGTTGCTGCGCGCCGGCGCGCCGGTCGCGGCGCACTGGGTCGCCGACCGGCAGAGCGCGCCGCAGATCCTGCGCTTCGGCACGGTCGAGCAGGCGCGGCGCTTCCTGCCCGGCATCTGCCGAGGCGAGGTCTACTTCTGCATCGGCATGAGCGAGCCGAACGCGGGCTCCGACCTCGCGAGCGTGCGCACCCGCGCGACGCGCACCGCGAGCGGCTGGCGCCTCGAGGGCCAGAAGATCTGGACGACGAACGCGCACCGCACGCACTTCATGCTCGCGCTCGCGCGCAGCTCGGGAGATGCCAGCAGCCGCCGTGCAGGCCTCTCGCAGTTCATCGTCGACCTCGCGTCGCCGGGCATCACCGTGCGCCCGATTGCCGACCTGAACGGCGACGCCCATTTCTGCGAGGTCTTCTTCGACGGCGTCGAGCTCGCCGCCGACGCGCTGCTCGGCAACGAAGGCGACGGCTGGAAGCAGGTGACCTCCGAGCTCGCGCACGAGCGCTCGGGCCCCGAGCGCATCTATGCGAGCCTGCTGCTGCTCGACGAATGGCTCGCCTGGCTGCGCGCACGCGGCCGGCCTTCGGAGCGATCGCTGGCGCTGGCCGGCCGCATCCTCGCCGTGATGAGCGTGCTGCGCAGCCTCTCGGTCGCCGTCACGGCGCAGCTCGACGCCGGCGCGAGCCCCTTGGTGGAGTCCGCGCTCGTCAAGGACCTCGGCACGACGCTCGAGCAGTTCATCCCGGAGACGATCGCCGACGCACTCGGCGAAGACCCCGATGCGCCCTTGCCCGAGAGCCTTGCGCGCACGCTGCGCTACGTCGCGCAGATCGCGCCCTCGTTCTCGCTGCGCGGCGGCACGCGCGAAGTTCTGCGCGGCATGATCGCGCGCGGCCTCGGCCTGCGCTGACGCCGGAAGCCGACGATGCACGACGAGCTCGCCGCCGCGTTCGACGCTTGGCTCGCCGACGTCTGCCCGCCTGGCATCGTGCGCGCGATCGACGACGGCGGCTCGTCCGCGACGCTCTGGCAGCAGATCGAGTCTTCGGGCTACCTCGACGCGCTCGTTCCCGAGGCGCACGGCGGCGCCGGCCTCGCGCTCGCCGCCGTGCGGCCGCTGGTCCAGGCGTGCGGCGCCCGTGCGGTGCCGGTGCCGTTCGCCGAGACCATGGTCGCGCGCGCAGAGCTCGCGCGCGCGGGGCGTGCGGCTTCGGACGGCCCGCTCGCGCTCGCTGAACTCGACGATGCGACGCTGCCCGCCGTGGAACGCGGGACCTGGCTCGCCGCCCTCACGTCGGCGCTGATCGCAGGCGCTGCGGAGCGCGTGCTCGAGCTCGCGTCGACCTACGCGCAGCAGCGCGTGCAGTTCGGCCGGCCGATCGGCAGCTTCCAGGCGGTCCAGCACCAGCTCGCGGTGATGGCCGAGCAGACGTGCGCGGCGCGGATGGCGGCGCAGCTCGCGTTCGCGTCGCCACAGCCGCGGCCCGATCGCACCCTGGCGGCGATGGCCAAGTGCGTTGCCGGCGAGGCCGCCGCGATCGTCGCCGCCGGCGGCCATGCCGTGCACGGCGCGATCGGCATCACCGCGGCCTACGATCTGCAGCTGAGCACGCGGCGCCTCCTGGCGTGGCGAACCGAGGGGGGCTCGCCGGCGTACTGGTCACGCGAGGTCGGCCTGGCGTGGTGGCGAAGCGGCGAGGCGCGCGCGCTCGACTTCGCGCTCGCCCGGCTCGACGCCGGCCACGGCTGAGGCGCGCGCACACAAAGGACGAGCATGGACCCGTTCCTGCAGATCGAGCACGACGGCGCGGTGCGCGTCGTCATCGTGACCGGCGCCGACCCGGCATTCTCGTCGGGCGGCAACGTCAAGGACATGCACCGCTTCTTCGCCGAGGCCGCCACGCCGGCGGCGATCCGCACCGAGTACCGCAACGGCATCCAGCGCCTGACGCGCAGCCTCTACAACGTCGAGGTGCCGGCGATCGCCGCCGTCAATGGTGCGGCCATCGGTGTGCCGGCTGCGACCTCGCCTGCATGTGCGACATCCGCATCGCCTCGGAGCGAGCGAGCTTCGCCGAGAGCTTCATCAAGGTCGGCATCGTGCCGGGAGACGGCGGCGCCTGGCTGCTGCCGCGCGTGGTCGGCATGTCGCGTGCGCTCGAGATGTCGTTCACCGGCGATGCGCTCGATGCCGCCGAGGCGCTGCGATGCGGCCTCGTGTCGCGCGTCGTGCCGCACGCCGAATTGCTGCCGGAGGCGCGGCGCCTCGCCGCGCGCATCGCCGCCCATCCCGGGCTGACCCTGCGGCTGACGAAGCGCCTGCTGCGCGAGGGCCAGCAGCTCGGGCTCGACAGCCTCCTCGATCTCTCCGCCGCAGCCCAGGCGATCGCCCACAAGACCGCCGAGCACCGCGAGCGGTGACGGCGTTCATCGAGAAGCGCGCGCCGGATTTCGAGCGCGTCCGGACGACACGCGACAGCGGACACGATTGACGCGTTGCGCGCACCGCGCATGCGACGGACACCGAGACGCGTGACAGCGCTCGACGCCTGGGGCGCTCAGCCCTGTCCGCTCGCGCGCTTGCGCAGCTCGCGACGCATGATCTTGCCGGTCGCCGTCATCGGCAAGGCGTCGACGAACTCGATCCGGCGCGGGCACTCGTGACGAGCCAGCCGCTGCCGCACCGCGTCGCGGATCGCCTCGGCCAGCGCGTCGTCGCCGACGTGTCCGGCTCGCAGCACGACGTAGGCACGGATCGATTCGGTCGTCACCGGATCCGGAACGCCGACGACCGCCGACATCGCGACCGCCGGATGCCCGTTGAGCGCGTCTTCGATCTCGCCCGGGCCGATCCGGTAGCCGGCGCTCGTGATGACGTCGTCGGCGCGGCTCTGGTACCAGAAGTAGCCGTCGGCGTCACGATGGCCGAGGTCGCCCGTGAGCAGCCAGTCGCCCGCGTACTTGCGCGCGGTGGCTTCGGGGTTGCGCCAGTACTCGAGCATCATCACCGGGTCGGGCCGGCGAAAGGCGATCTGACCGACCTCGCCGTCGGCGAGCTCGCGGCCCTCGTCGTCGACGACCGCGGCCGTGTGCCCGGGCATCGGCTGGCCGAGCGAACCGGGCTTGGGCGCCAGCACCTCCCAGCAGTTGCCGAGCACGAGGTTGCACTCGGTCTGGCCGTACACCTCGTTGACGCGCACGCCGAGCGTGCGATCGGCCCAGTCGAGCGTCTCGCGCCCGACCGACTCGCCGCCGCTCGCGACCGCACGAAGATGCAAGCCGTGGCGCCGCACCGGATCGTGCACCTGCCCCATCCGGCGCAGCATCGTCGGCGTCAGCAGGCTCACCGTCACGTGGTGCTTGCCCATCAGGCGAAATGCCTCGTCGGGGTCGAACGACGTGTTGCGGTACGTCAGCACCGGCAGGCCGCAGAACCAGGCGGGCATGAGCACGTCCATCAATCCAGCGAGCCACGACCAGTCGGCCGGCGACCACATGACGTCGCCGGGCTGCGGCAGGAAGTCGTACATGATCTCGTTGCCCGGCATGTGGCCGAGCATCGAGCGGTGAGCCTGCAGAGCACCCTTGGGCTGCCCGGTGGTGCCCGAGGTGTAGTTGATGAAGGCGGGCGTGTCGGGCGGCAGCGCGAGCGTGTCGTAGGCGTCGCTGGCGCGCTCGAGCGTGTCCCAGAACGGCAATGCGTGATCGGCGCTGCCGTCGGTCAGCAGCACGGTCTGCAGCTTCGGCGCGCGCTCGCGCACCGCCGCGACCGTCGGGTAGTGCGCCGCGTCGGTGATCAGCACCTTCGCGCCGCTGTCGCGCAGGCGGTATTCGAGCGCGTCGGTGCCGAAGAGGAGCGACGTCGGAACCGAGACGAGCGCCGCCTTCCAGCAGCCCAGGTGCGCGACCGCGGTCGCCGGGTCCTGGCCGAGGTAGATCATGACGCGGTCGCCGCGGCGAAGTTGCAGGCCCTGCTCGAACGTGTTCGCGCATCGATTCGCGAGCCGCTGCACCGCGACGAAGGTGAACGTCACGACGCTGCCGTCGCCGCGCTCGTGCAGCAACGCGATGCGCTCGGGCGAGCGCGCGGCGTGGCAGTCGCACGTCAGCGCCGCGATGTTCATCCGTTCGGGCAGCTGCCAGCGAAACGCGCGGCGGATCTCCTCGAAGGTCTTCGCCGGTATGATCAGCATCGTCGCCTCCGCCTCATCCGTGCGCCGGCCCGCGCTCCCGGCCTTCGCCGCTGCCGGCGACGATGCGCCGCGCGAGCGCGTAGCGATGCACCTCCGACGGCCCGTCGTAGATGCGAAACGGCCGGATCTCGCGATAGATCCGCTGCACCACGGTGTCGGTCGTGATGCCCATTCCGCCGAGCACCTGGAGCGAGCGGTCGACGACGCGGCTCAGCGCCTCCGAGCAGAACACCTTGCACTGGCTCGTCTCGGTGCGTGCGTGGCGCCCCTGGTCGAGCAGCCACGCCGCGTGCCAGACCGCCAGCCGGCAGTGCAGCAGGTCCATCTCGTTGTCGGCGAGCATGAAGCCGATGCCCTCGTGCTCGCCGATCAGCCGGCCGAACGCATGGCGCCTCCGCGCGTACTCGACGGCGACGTCGTGCGCGCGCCGCGCTGCGCCGAGCCAGCGCATGCAGTGCGTCAGCCGCGCCGGGCCGAGCCGCACCTGCGCGTTGCGAAAGCCCTGGCCGATCTCGCCGAGCACGGCGCTCGCCGGCACGCGGACGTCGCGGAAGTCGACCACGGCGTGGCCGCCGGGCGACACCGCGTCGATCGTGTCGAGCACGCGCACGACGGCAAAGCCGGGCGCGTCGATCGGCACGAGGAACATCGTCGCGCCGACGTCGTTGCCCGCCTGGTCGATCGTCCGCGCCATGACGATGTTGAGCGCAGCGCCGGCAACGCCGGTGATCAGCCACTTGCGGCCGTCGATGACGAAGTGGTCGCCGTCGGCACGCGCGATCGTCTTCAGCAGCGACGGGTCGGCGCCGGCGCCGTCGTCGGGCTCGGTCATCGAGAACACGGTGCGGATCTCGCCGGCGACGAGCGGCCGCAGCCAGCGCTCCTTCTGCTCGGCGCTGGCGACCTTGTGCAGCAGGTTGGCATTGCCTTCGTCGGGCGCCTGGATGTTGAACGCGAGCGGACCGAGGAGGCTATAGCCCGCGGCCTCGAAGAAGACCGCCATGCCGCGATGGTCGAGGCCGAGGCCGCCGTACTCGACCGGCGCGTGCGGCGACAGCAGCCCCTCGGCGCGCGCCAGCGCGACGAGCTCGCGGCGCAGCTCGTCGCTCGGGCCGTGCGCCGTCTGCCGCGGATCGTTCTCGCGCGGGATCACGTGCTCGCGAACGAACCGGCTCACCCGCTGCTGCAGCCCGGCGTGCTCTGTCGGCATCGCGAAATCGATCATCGGATCACCTCCGGGTGGCGTTCGCTTCGGCGTCGTCGAGAAGCGCCGCCGCGCGCGCGAACATGCAAGGGATCGCCGCCGCGAAGCGCTCCCAGACGGCATCGGGGCGGCGGCCGCTCCTGTGCAGATGGACGTTCAGGCACGAGATGGCGCCGAGCCGATAGCCGGCGAACGCGCGCCACCACGCGAGCGCGTGCGGCTCGGCGCCGTAGCGCAGCGCGATCTTCTCCGGCGAGAGCGGACAGACAGGCCGCCACTCGGATGGCCAGCTCGCGCCGTCGGCGAGCATCATCAGCCAGCCGACGTCGAGGAGCGCGCTGCCTATCGAGGCGAGTTCCCAGTCGATGACGCCCGAGAGGCGCCCGCGTTCGTACAGCACGTTGCCCGGCTGGTAGTCGCCGTGCACGAGCGCAGGCGGCGGACTCTCCGGCCGCGCGGCGAGCAGCCGCTCGCGAACGCGTCGGCCGGCGTCGAGCCACGCCGGCTCGGGCGCCTTCGCGAGGATGCCGTCCCACCGCGTGATCTCGTCGTGGAGCGGCGTCGCGCGCTCCCAGTCGGGCAGATGATGCTGCCAGTCGAAGCGATGGAGCTGCACGAGCGCGTCGACACACTGCAGCCAGAGCGGCGCGACCGCTTCCGGCGACCGATCGAAGCGCGCGTCGGGCTGCCAGACGAAGAACGGCGTGCCGGCGAGCCATTCCATCATCACGAACGGCGTCCCGAACCACGCCTCGTCGGGGCCGGCCCACGGCACGTCGGGCACCGGCAACCCGGCACCATGGAGCGCGCGCAGGAGCGGCGCCTGGCGATAGACGTCGGTGTTGCCGGCGCGGCGCACGCCGGGCGGCGACAGCTTGAGGACGAGCCGCGCGCGCACGCGCGAGTCGCTTCGCCCGACGACGCGAAAGCCGAAGGTGAGCCCCGCGTGGCCGGCCTCCATCGCCGCGAGGCCGTCGACCGCTGCCGACGCGCCGTAGTGCGCGTGCACGAAGCGCTCGAGCGGCGCAGCGACGTCTTCGGGCTTCATCGATCGAACGCGCGACGGGCGATGGCTGCGCTGCGGCGCGCGGTCGGCGTCAGATCACGCCAGCGCTGCAGAGCGCAGCGAAGCGCTCGGCGTCGATGCCGAGCCAGTCGACGTACACCGCGCGGTTGTGCTCGCCGAGCTGCGGCACCGCGCCGTCGGTGCGCGGCGGCGTTCGCGACAGCTTCATCGGCGAACCGAACACCTCGACGCGCTGCCCGCCGAACGGCACCTGGACGAACATCTCGCGTGCGCGCAGGTGCGGGTCGGCGACGACCTCGTCGATCCGCTTGATCGGCGTCAGCGCGATGCGGTCGCCGGCCATCGCCTCGAGCTCGGCCTTGGTGCGGCCGGCGAACCAGCGCTCGATGATCGGCCGCACGCGACGCTGGTAGGTGGCGTCGTCGAAGCGCTTGGCCATGGTGTCGATCTCGGGGTCGTCGGCGAGCTCCGGCTCGCCGAACACGGCGCAGCTCTCGCGCCAGAGCTTGTCGGTGTAGCTGCCGAAGAAGACGTGGCCGTCCTTGCACGCGTACTGCCCGTACGGTCGCGCGAACGGATGGTCGTTGCCGAGCGGCTCGGCGATCTTGCCGTCGACGGTGTAGTTGACGATCGCGCTCTCGGTGAGCGTCACCACCGAGTCCTGCTGCGAGATGTCGACGCGCTGCCCGACGCCGCTGCGATCGACCTCGCGCAGCGCCGCGAGCGTGCCGATCGTCGCGTAGAACGACGCCGCGAGGTCGCCGAGGATGCTGCCGACGCGCAGCGGCGGCCGGCCGCGCTCGCCGTTCATCGACCAGAGGCCCCCCGCCGCCTGCGCGGTGCTGTCGTACGCAGGACGAAGCGAGTTCGGGCCCTCGTGGCCGTAGCCGCTGATGCACGTGTAGACGAGGCGCGGGTTGAGCTCCTTCAGCACCGGCCAGCCGACGCCGAGCTTGTCCATCGTGCCGGGGCGGAAGTTCTCGATCAGGACGTCGGCCTTGGCCGCCAGCTCGCGGAGCAGCTGTTTGCCGTCGGCGTGCTTCAGGTCGAGGCTGACGCCGAGCTTGTGCCGGTTGTATTGCGCGAAGTAGGCGCTGCCGGCGTCGGCGCCGTCGTCGTCGTGCAGGCGCGGCGGGAAGCTCCGCACGTAGTCGGCGTCGCTCGGGTGCTCGACCTTGATCACCGTCGCGCCGAGGTCGGCCAGCATCTGCGCGCAGTACGGACCCGCGACGACGCGCGTGATGTCGATGACGACGATGCCGTGCAGCGGATGCGTGCTCATGCCGCGTCCTTCACCAGCCGCCGGTCGTCAGCCAGTCGTCGACCAGCTCGAGCCGGTCGTTGCCCCAGAACGGCTCGCCGTCGACGAAGATGAAGGGCGACCCGAAGACGCCTCGCGCCAGCGACGCCGCGACCGCTTCGCGGAGATCGCTGCGCGCGACCTCGCCCTCGATCCCTTCGAGCATCTCCGCGGGCTCGGCGCCGACGACGGGCGCCAGCGCCGCCACCGCGGCGGGCGCGCCGAGATCGGCGCCCTCGACCCAGTAGCGGTGCAGCCCCGCGCGCGCGAAGGCTGCTTCCTTCCCCGGTCGGTGGCGCCGCACCCAGTAGAAGCCGCGCGCGGCGGCGCGCGGGTCCATGAACGGGTCGGTCAGCGCGCGCCGCAGCTGCAGACCGTGCCGCCGCATGTAGCGCGCCACGTCGCGCAGGACGTAGTCGCTCTTCAGCGGCGTCTCGAGCAGCGGCTTCAGCCCCATCGTCTTCATCACCGCGACGCCGAGCAGCATGCTGTGCCAGCGCACGGCGCGGCCGTGGCGCGCCGCCAGCGCCTCAATGCGCAGGCTCGCGAAGTAGCCGTACGACGACAGGAAGTCGAAGTAGAAGTCGATCGGCTCGCGCGCGCTGGCCATCGCACCGCTTCCCGTCAATGGATGGCGGCGTACATGATCTTCTCCTCGGTCGCGTCGAGCGCCGAGAACTCCTCGACGACCTTTCCCATGCGCTGGACGAGGATGCGGTCGGAGAGCGACATCACCTCGGGCAGATACGACGAGATGACGACGACCGCCTTGCCCTCGTCGGCGAGGCGGTTGATCAGCTGGTGGATCTCGCTGATCGCGCCGACGTCGACGCCGCGCGTCGGCTCGTCGAAGATGATGAGCTCGGGCTCCTGCACCAGCGACTTCGCGATCACGACCTTCTGCTGGTTGCCGCCCGAGAGCTCGATCGCCTTGACGTTCTTGCTGATGGCGCGGATGTTGAGCCGCTTGATCCAGTGCTCGCCGACCGACGCCGCCTCGGTCTTCGACACCAGCTTGCGCTTGCCGCGCAGCTTGGCGAGGAGGCCCAGGTAGATGTTGCCGGCGATCGACTGGGTCTCGAAGAAGCCCTCGAGCTTGCGTTCCTCGGTGACGTAGACGATGCCGTCGCGCACGGCGGAAGCGGGCACGAAGTAGCGCACCGGCTGGCCGTTCAGCAGCACCTCGCCGCCATGCATGAAGTCGCGCTTGGCGACGCCGGCGACGACCTTGAACGTCTCGGTGCGACCCGAGCCGACGAGGCCGAAGACCCCGGTGATCTGGCCGGCGAAGACCGAGAGCGAGTTGTTCTTCACCATCGCCGCCATGCGCAGGTTCTGCACCGAGAGCACGCGCCGCCCCTGCGGCCGGACCTTCGTCTTGCGCTGTCCGTAGAGCGTCTGCGAGAGGTCGCGGCCAACCATCGCCTGGACGACCCGCGCGCGGTCGAAGCGGCGCGTCTCGTCGGTGACGACGTGCTTGCCGTCGCGCAGGATCGTGATCCGGTCGGAGACCTGCAGCGCCTCCTCGAGAGCGTGCGAGATGAAGATGACCGAGACGCCGCGCTGCTTCAGGTTGGCGATCAGGTCGAAGAAGTACTTCTTCTCCTCCGGCGTCAGGCTCGCGGTCGGTTCGTCGAAGATGATGACCTTGGCCTTGTGCAGCACCGCGCGCGCGATCTCGACCATCTGCTTCTGCGCCGCGCCGAGCCGGCTCACGACCGCGGTCGGGTCGACGTCGAACTGCAGCGACTGCATGAACTGCTGCGCCGCGATGTAGATGCCGCGCAGGCGGTTGAAGAAGCGCTCCTGGCCGAGGTAGAGGTTCTGCGCGACGGTCATCGTCGGCACCAGGCTCGTCTCCTGGAACACCATCGCGATGCCGAGCTCGCGCGCCGCGGTCGGCGTCTCGGCGCTCACGACGCGGCCTTCGACGAGCATCTCGCCCGAGGTGAGGTTGACGACGCCGGCCATCACCTTGGTGAGCGTCGACTTGCCGGCGCCGTTCTCGCCGACGATCGCGTGCACCTCGCCCGGCAGCAGCTCGAAATCGACGTCCTCGATCGCCGGGACGCCGCTGTACTTCTTGGTCGCCTTGCGCAGGGCGAGGATCGGTGCGGCGGCGTTCATGACGGCGCCAGGCTCGCTTCCGCCGCGGCGATCGAGACGCGCAGCAGGCGACGCCGGCCCTTCGAGAGCAGGTAGAGCCAGCCGTCGCGCTCGACCGCGGCGACGATGCCGTGGTTCTTGCCGTCGAAGCGGCTGTGCAGCGAATAGCGGATGAGGCCGCGCTCGTCGAGCCGGATCACGAGTCCGTACGAGCGCGGCGGCGCCCAGGGCTTGACGACGCCCATCGTCTTCAGGTGCGCGCCCTGCATCGGCTCGAGGTACGTGTTGCCCGACGTCAGCGCCGGCGCGATCCAGTAGCGCGGATCGATCTCCTTCAGCATGCGCTTGCGAAACGCCGGCTCGCGCAGCACGAACTCGACGAGCTGCGTGCGCAGCGTGAAGCAGGTGAGCCACCAGCCGCCGGCCGCCGCTGGCGCCATGCGCGACGGATAGCCGGGCAGCCCGTCGAGCACCGCCTGCCCGGACTGCGCGCCGCCGACCTGGACGACGCGGTGGCGCCAGCTCTCGCATACCCACGCCGCGTCGTCGCCGACCGCGCCGACGCCGAACGCGTACGCGAGCCCGGCGGCGCGCTCGCGCGCGCTGCCGTCGGCGAGGTCGAGCTGCACGACGCGGCCGCTGCGGCCGAGCTCCATGACGTCGTGCTTCCAGCGATCGGGCGGATTCGTCTGCGATCCGTCGGTGGCCCAGAGCACATCGCCGCCGCCGGCGGCGAGCGCATTGACCGAATGCAGGCGATGTCCGCCCGCCGATTCGAAGCGGCGACCGTCGTGCGGACCGCCGACGACGCGGACCTCGCGACCGCCGAGCGCGACCGCGATGCCGCCGCGCGGCAGGCACGCCAGCGCGCTCACCGTCGCGCCGAACGTCTGGTCGACCGCAGGCGCGCCGACGCCGTCGACGCGCATGACTCGCGTGCCGTCGGCGACGAAGAGCGACGCGCCGTCGCTCGCCAGGTCTTCCGGCGCGTCGAGCTCGGCGACGACGTCGGCGTCCTCGATCAGGCGGTTCGATTTCAGCGCGCCGTCGAGCACTGGCACGCTGATCGCCGCTTCGCCGCGGCCGAGCACGCGCTCGGTCCATTGCCGGACCGCTTCGATCATCGCCGCGCTCCTTCGGTCCGTTCGGTCATGCCGCCTTCTTCCAGCGTCGCTCGTACTGCACGAAGCTGGGATCGGCGTCCGGGATCCGGTACTGGCCGACGCGGTTGTTCATGATGCCGCCGAGGTAGAGATGGCCGCGGTGCTCGCGCATCGACGTGATCATCGGGTGGTTCTCGCCGCCGAGGTCCCAGAGCGTCTCGAGGACCTCGCCGCGCTCGTTGAACTTCAGCACGCAGCCGGTGTTGATGTTCGGGAACAGCCACTCGTCGCGCGGCACGCGCTTGGCCATGCGACGGCGAAAGCCCGGCATCTTCCACGCCAGGTCGAGCGCCGGGCAGCGCATGCCGACGAGCGACATCCAGTAGTTGCCGTCGGAGGAGTTGTTGATGTTGTCGGGAAAGCCCGGCAGGTTGTCGAGCACGAGCTCGGTCGTTCCCTTCTTCGGGCCGTCGAACCAGTGGCGCTTGACGGTGCAGCCCCACGTCTCGGCGAACAGGAACGACTGGCCGTCGCTCGCGATGCACACGCCATTGGGAAACTTCAGGTCGCGCAGCACGGTGTGCGTCTTTCCGGTGCGCGTGTCGTAGCAGATGATGCGGCCGTTGCCGCGCGCCTCGAGGCCGTCGGTGGCCCATTCGTGCATCTCGTAGCGCACGGTGGCCTCGGAGAAGAAGATGCGGCCGTCGTCGGAGATGTCGAGATCGTCGGCAAGACGCAGCCGGCTGTCGTCGTTGACCGACGCGTAGCTCCGGTTGGTCTCGTCGGTCACCTTCTCGACCTTGCGCTCGGGCGTCACCCGATAGAGGCCCATGCCGCCGATGCACACGTAGAGGTTGTCGTGCTTGTCGAACGCCATGCCGAGCGGAGTGCCGCCGATGTGCGCGAAGATCTCCATCCGCTCGTAGTCGGGCGGTAAGAACCGCACGATGTCGCCGTGGCGCGAGCCGGCGTAGAGGTTGTCGTCGCGATCGAGGATGACGTCCTCGGGGCCCTCGATGCGGCCGAGCCCGATGACGCGGACGTGCTTCAGCTTGTCGTTCAGCGCCCACGGCGTGCCGCTGTCGGGCGCGGTCGAGGGCGCCGGCGGCATGCCGTGGTACGTCGGGCTGACGTAGACCTTGTTGACGATCCGGTCCTTGTTCTTCAGCCAGCGGATGTCGATCACCGCCGCGAGCAGCAGGATCGTCGCCAGCACCATGCGGTTGTAGCCGCCGTGCAGCGACATCGTCGTCAGGCCGTTGACGATCAGCAGCACGATCAGCGTGCCGACGAGCGCCTTCATCGCCGAGCCCTTGCCGCCGCCGAGGCTGATGCCGCCGAGCACGCACGCGGTGAGCACGGTGATCTCGAGGCCGACGCCGATGTCGCCGCCGGCAGTCGCCAGCCGCGAAGCGAAGAAGATGCCGCCGACCGACGTGAGGACGCCGCCCGCGACGTAGCACAGCGCCACCGTGCGCCGCACCGGAATGCCGGTGTTGTACGCCGAGCGGCGCGAGCCGCCGATCGCGATCACGTGCCATCCGGGGCGCAGCCGCGTCAGGAAGACGTGGCCGAAGATCGCGATCAGGGCGTACGCGTAGACGACCGTCGGCACGCCGAGCCAGGCGCCGTTGCCGATGAAGTCCCACACCGCTGAGTCCGGAAAGCCGGCGGCGATCAGGGTCGCGTAGTCGGCGGTCAGCAGGTCGTAGAGCGCGCGGTAGATGATGAGCGTGATCAGCGTCGTCAGGAAGGCGCGCAGCCGGAAGTAGCCGATCAGCACGCCGTTCACCGCGCCGAGCAGCGCGCCGAACGCGAGCGTGGCGACCACCGCGCCGGCAACCGGCCACTTCAGCACGTGCATGAAGTAGAGCGCGCAGAAGTTCGTCAGCGCGAAGGTCGAGCCG
>Ga0068858_100003189_pt1 | contig 16383 bp, 14 predicted proteins | sample KBSSwiS12_FD_66589 | JGI IMG/M metagenome (GOLD analysis project Ga0068858, IMG submission 66589) | Switchgrass rhizosphere microbial communities from Kellogg Biological Station, Michigan, USA - KBS Switchgrass S1-2 | ecosystem: Host-associated > Plants > Roots > Rhizosphere > Soil ...
GCTGACTTCTCCCCTGACGGATCTCTTGTTGGTACGGGCTCCGCCGATAAAACCGCGCGCATCTGGGATGCGGCAACCGGCCGACAACTCGTGGTTCTGAATGGGCACGAAGACCTGGTGTTATCGGCTGAGTTCTCACCAGACGGCAAGCGCGTAGTGACTGCATCCAATGACAATACGGCGCGAATCTGGGACGTCGCCTCGGGCCACGAGCTTCTGGCTCTTCGAGGCCATACTCAACCTGTTGAAGGCGCGGCATTCTCTCCGGACGGAAGCCGCATCGTCACGTGCTCCTTCGACAAGACGGCACGCTTCTGGGACGCTGCCACGGGCGCTCCGGTTTCCGAGCTCAAAGGCCATGAAGCCGCCGTCAATTGGGTTGCCTGGTCGCCGGACGGAAAGCGGATCGTCACCGCCTCATTCGACAAAACTGCCCGCATCTGGAGCACCGAGACCGGAAACCAGTTGGTGATTCTGACCGGCCACTCCGGCACGGTGGCCACGGCGAGTTTCTCTTTCGATGGCAAGCACATCGTCACCGCATCCGACGACAAGACTGCGCGGATCTGGGACGCCGTGACAGGCCAGCAACTGCTGATACTGAATGGACACACAGACAGGGTCACATCAGCGTCGTTCTCCCCGAATGACGAGCGCATCATTACTTCTTCGCTGGACAAGACCGCGCGCATCTGGGACGCCCTGACGGGCCAACAGTTGATGGCGGCCCGGCACACGGAGTTGGTGGAAACATCGGCATGGGCTCCGGATGGAATCCACTTTGTCACGGCCTCCGATGACAAGCTGGCCCATATCTGGACCTCCCGCATCGAGCCCGTCAAAACGCAGGTCCTCTGGGCCGAGGCCGCTCAGTTTGATCCTCTGCCGCAATCCGAGCGCCTGCTGTTGGGTTTGCCGCCCGCCACACGCAGGGCGCAAAAATCGGACGCAACGGCGTTGGCGCGACTGGGCGAGCGAGCCGAAGCCAGCGATGACCCCTTACGGGCCTTCGAGTACTACGCTGCCGCGGCCGAGGCGAGCCATAGCCAGGGCATGCCGGATGACACCTGGAAAGACTGGCGCTATCGGCGCGCCTACCTCGCGCGGTTGCTGGCGCGCCAGGGAAAGATGGCTGACGTGGCGAAGCGATACGCCGAAGTACGGCAAAAATACGCTCCCCACTCCGCCGCCTTGTTAACATCTCCTTAGAATGGACAACCTCACGCATTCCCTGATGGGCATGGTCGCCGGCGAAGCAATAGCGCGCCTCACACCGGCGAGCAATGGCGGCCTCGCCGCTGAGACCCGCCGCGGAATGCTGGTCACTCTGGCCACGGTCGGCGGCAACCTGCCGGACATCGACCTGGTTCTGACCTACCGGGGATTTGTGCGCGACAAGCTCGGCTACCTGCTGGAGCATCGCGGCTACACTCATACCGTGTTGGGATGTCTGGTGCTTGCGACCCTGTTGTTAGCGGCAGCGGAAGGTTGGGCCAGATACCGACGTTTGTCGATGACCCGCGGTGATCACCTCCTGCTCGCAGCAGTCGCCGTGTTCGGCACGCTCCTGCATCTCGGCATGGATGCACTGAACAGTTATGGCGTGCACCCGCTCTGGCCCTTCTACAACGGCTGGGTTTACGGAGACTCCATATTCATTGTCGAGCCACTGTACTGGCTCGCCGCGGCCGCGCTGTTTTTCGTTGCCAAGTCGATCGCCGCGCGCGCGGTCGTCGCAACGGCGGTTCTCGCGGGGTTGGTCGGCAGCATTCTCATGAGTCCGGGCTGGTTCTGGCTGGTGCTCCTTGCGCTCATCACTTGCAGCCTGTTGATTGTTGGTGCTCGTTACACCGTCAGAACATCCGCATTGGCGAGCGCGGCCGCGACGGTCTGTGTGACGGCCGGCCTCGCGATTGCCGGGCAGATTGCCGTACGCGACATCAACTCAGTGGCCGCGCGGGACTTTCCGGATGACACAATCATCGATCACGTCCTCTCCCCCATTCCAACCAACCCCTTCTGCTGGGACGTATTGCTGCTCGCGACTCATGGCGACCGGTACATCGCCCGGCATGGAATGCTCAGCGAAGTGCCCGGCCTGGTGAGCGCCCAGAGCTGCTCGACCAAGTTGGTGAGCAAAGACACGACTGTTCCCATGACCGCGGTCCACGCGCCGGATGTTCCGGACACCGCGTGGTTCGGAGAGTTCTCCATGCCGGTGAGCCGGCTGGCCAATCTCACCGCCCGCAACTGCGAAGCCGCGGCGCTGATGCAATTCGTTCGTGCGCCTTTCGTCGTAGAGCGCAAAAGCGGTTGGGTGATCGGCGATCTGCGCTTCGATCGCGAGCGCGGCCTGGGATTGGCGGAGATCGAAGTCGCGCCGACGCGCACCGGCGGGTGTCCACCGCCCGCGCCCTGGCTGCCACCGCGGGGTGCCCTGCTTAAATAGATCTTAACGGTTGTTGGCCACGGGATGGTGCAAGGTGGCGCCAACCTTTTCCGCAAAAAGGAATTGCCATGTCCGCCAGGACCCCATTGCCCGAAATCACCGCATCGGTTGATGCGCCCGCTCTTCCCACTGGCGTTCAGCTCACGCCCATGGATCCGATATTCAGACAGGACCCCTACCCTGTCCTGGAACGGCTGCGCAGCGCGGAACGCATCCACCGCGATGTGCCGCTCGGCCGATGGTTTGTCACGGGCTTCGAGGAGACGCGCGAGATACTGCGCAACAAAGATCACTCTTCAAACATGCGCAACGCGGCCGCCGACTCCTACATGGGCCGGGTCTGGAGGAACGCTCAGGCAGGCGGTTTGGCCGAAGCGACCACTTCCATCCTGTATATGGATGACCCGGAGCATCGGCGCGTGCGCGCGCTCGTCAGCAAGCCCTTCACTCCCAAGGCCGTGGAGGATCTGCGCCCGAGGATCCGCGCCAATGTAGCCGAGCTGCTGGACACCCTTACCGAACCTCACTTCGATCTGGTCAAAGCGTTCGCCGGCCCCCTGCCGGTCATTGTCATCTCGGACCTGCTCGGCATCGAGCCGAAGCGCAATGCGCAGTTCAAACAGTGGTCGCAGGACATCCTCGCGGGATTCTTCAATCCGTTAGGTCTTCAGGAGCACACCCAACGGGGCGCCCGCGCCCAGCAGGAACTCAACGAATACCTCTCCGAAGTCATTACCGCACGGCGCCGGCAACCGGGCACCGACCTGGTCAGCAACATGATCACCGCTGACGAGGGTGAAAACCCGCTGACGGATGAGGAGATCCGCTCACAGACAACCCTTCTGCTGCTCGCGGGGAACATCACCACCAGTGACCTGATCGCCAACAGCATGAAAGCCCTGCTGCTGCACCCTGACCAACTTGCGCTGCTGCGCGCCGACCCCGGGTTGATCGGCAACGCTGTGGAAGAGGTCCTGCGTTATGACAGTCCCGTCACCCAGGCCCCCAGGATCCTGACATCCGACACGTCAGTGTCCGGATGCCCCATGCATCGGGGCCAAACCATTACCCTGTCACTCGCCGGTGCCAATCACGACCCGCTCGCCAATCCCAATCCCGAGACTTTCGACATTGAGCGCAGGGACATCAGGCATCAGTCATTCGGCGGCGGCCGGCACCTGTGCCTGGGCTCGTGGCTCGCGCGCCTCGAGACCCAGGAAGCGATCCTGGGCTTGCTGCGGCGATTCCCGAATCTGTCGCTGAACGAACAGACATTCGAGTATCGGCCCGTGCCGAGCCTGCGTGGATTGAAGGAGCTGTGGGTGAGCCGGGGTTGAATCAACCCCGACTGGCTACTTCTTCAGCCTGTTCTTCTTGATCTCTTCACTCAGCGCGCGCATGTCATCGAGCGTGCGGCGCGTCTTGGGAGCCTTCGTTTTCGGAGGCTCTTCCTTCGGGGCCGGCGCCGGCGGCTCTTTCGCCACCGCGGTGCTGTAGGGATCGAAGCCCACGAAACGCCGTGCCTGCTCGGGCGGCACGCTCTTGAGGCTCGAGGCGGCATCTCGCTCCACCGTGCGCATCTTCCTCGTGTCGACATCGCGGGTGAACACGCCCGTGTCAACGCGCCATTCCCAGACAGGCTGGCCGCTCTCGTCATAGGCAATGCGCCCTGACTGGGCATTGGACTTCTTGGACATCGACAGTTCGCTCCGGGATGAGTTGATGAGCGCGCGCAGCTTAGGCGAGCCGACCTGTCGCCACATTGCGCCGCATCACAACGAGCACAAACAAACCAACATCGTGTTGGCTTCTATGTCAAAACATCCGGCAGGAAAGACCAAAGTCCTTGCGACAGAAGGCTCAGGCAGCCGCGCGTTTGCCTGTATACGCCTGTAAGGCGCGCAAAAAGGCGTCAGTTTCCGGCTCCGTGCCGATCGTGATCCGACACCAGCTGTTATATGGAGGAAACAGCCTTCCGACCAGGATATTGCGGGACTTCATGAACTGATCAAACCGGGCCAGCGGCGCGCCGGTATCGAAGAACACGAAGTTTGTTTGCGGGTGAGCGTAGGCGAGCCCGAGGCGTTGTAACTCATCTGTAATGCGTTTGCGGCTGGCAATGATGCGCTGGCGGGTAGCGGCGAGAAAGGCCGTGTCGCCGAGGCTGGCCCGCGCGGCCCGCATGGCGAAAATATTCGCACTGCTCATCCGCACAGCGGCTATTTCCCCTGCCACGTCCGGCCGCGCTATGGCGTATCCGCACCGCACGCCGGCCATACCGTGGATCTTGGAGAAGGTACGCAACACAACCACGCGCTTTCCCGACGCGACGAGGTCGGCCACTGTCTGGACACCGTCCGTGTCGACAAAGTCGAGATAAGCCTCATCGACGATGGTCGTCACCGTATCCGGCAGCGAGCCGACAAATGAGCGGATCGAGGCAGCACTGATCGCAGTCCCGGTCGGATTGTTGGGATTGCAGATGTACACGGCACGCGTCTTTGGCGACACCGCCGCCCGCATGGCTGACAGGTCGTGGTTGAGCTGTTTGTCCACCGGCACGAATTTGAGTTGTGCTCCGGCGTGCCTGGCATAGTTGGTCAGCTCGGCGTACGTCGGCTCAGCGGCGATGATCTCTCCCCCATTGCGTCCATGGAGAAATCCGAGAGCACACAATAACTCGCCCGACCCCGTACCGAGGACGATGTGATCCGCGGACCTGCCTTCCTTCCTGGCCAACACCGCGGTGAGTTGTTCGATCTCCTCGTCCGGATAGCGGCAGGCGATTGGAATCGTGCCATTCAAAATGGCGCGTGCCGCCGGTGAGGGGCCGTAGGGATTTTCATTCCAGCACAGCACAATCGGCTGCGCGCTGGCGCTGGAGGCGTTGGTCGCCGTGGCCGCCGCGGCAGCTGCGGAGAGCGCGGCTTTGGGGCTGGCCAACACAAACGCGGAAGCAGTCAACCATTCGCGACGACTCAGTTCCATGGCACGCCTTCCGGGAACACTGTGCGGCTATTGTTGCATGAAGCCGCTGTAGGAATCAGGCCGAGGCGCAATAGGCAGCGAGTCCGCTCGCCAGCGCATCAGCCACCACGCGGCATCGCGCGCTGGTGCGCAGGTCCGAATGCATAACGATCCAGACTTCCAGATTGAACGAAAACGACTTCGCCATGACCCGGACCAGCTCCGGCTCGCGGCGCGCCAACCCGACCTGGCACACGCCGATTCCAAATCCGGCGCGCAACGCGGCCAACTGCGCGAGATCGCTGTCGCTTCTCAAGGTAAACATCGAGCGCTCAACCGGAAAACCCTGCGCCCGCACCGAGCGTATGAAGGCATTTTCGTGATCGAATCCGATGAGGGCATGGCGTCGCAAATCGGCAATCGACGCCGGCACTCCCCGCCGATCGAGATACTCACGCCGCGCATGCAGCCCAAGCTCGATGTTGCTAATAAACCGCGCCGTCAGCGCCTGCTGAGTGGGCCGGACCATCCGCACGGCAATGTCAGCCTCGCGTTGGAGCAGGTCCTCAGTCCGGTTGGACAGCACGAGCTCCAGGGTTATCTCAGGGTGCCCGGCATGCAGCTCCGTGAGAATCGGCGGCAACACCTCCGCCCCCACGATCTCACTCGCCGTGATCCGCACGGTTCCACGGGTCCCCGCCCGGCCCACCGCGGCCCGAACCAACGCCGCCGCCGTTGCTTCGAGGCTCTCCGCGTACGGCCGCAGCTCCACGGCTGCATCGGTCGCCGTGAGCCCCTGTTGCGAACGGGTAAAGAGCGCTACCCCCAGAGCTTTTTCCAGGGTATCGATGTGCCTGCCAACCGTGGGTTGCGTGAGCCCGTCGTCCCGGGCAGCAGCCGACAGCGATCCCGTGCGCAAAACACTCAAAAATGAGCGATAAAGGCTCCAATCCGGGTTATCGCTGGCCATACAAATTTATATAGCAAGGCCAGTTATTTAGCCAATTTTCTTTTACCTTGCCGGACCGCATCCTGCTATCCACACGACAGCAACAGGAGCATCAGTCATGGCAACCGCATTGATTCTCGGAGCCACCGGCGGAATCGGACACGAAGTGGCCACCGCCCTGCATCGGCACGGCTGGCAGATCAACGCGCTGCATCGGGACCCCACGAAGGCCGCGAGCCATGGAAAAACTCCATGGATCCACTGGGTCAAGGGCGATGCCATGAATGCCGCTGAAGTCACCAGGGCGGCCGAGGGGGCGTCCGTGATTGTCCATGCAGTGAATCCGCCGGGTTACCGCAACTGGGGCCAACTGGTCATTCCTATGATCGACAGCTCGATTGGCGCCGCGCGGACCCATAGGGCCCGGATTCTCCTCCCGGGCACGATCTACAACTTCGGCCCTGACGCCTTCCCCACCCTGCGGGAGAATTCGCCACAAAATCCCCTGACCCGCAAAGGAAAAATCCGTGTCGAGCTGGAAAAACGGTTGCGGGCGTCCGTAGACTCCGGGGTTCGATCCCTGATTGTCCGCGCCGGTGATTTCTTCGGACCCAACGCGGGAAACAACTGGTTCTCGCAGGGGCTCGTCAAACCGGGACAACCGGTTACCTCCATCACCTACCCGGGCCGGCCCGCGACCGGGCACGCCTGGGCCTACCTGCCTGATCTCGCCGAAACCATGGCCCAACTGCTCGACCGGGAGTCAACACTGGGCGCGCTCGAGCGCTTTCATTTCCAGGGCCATTGGGACCCTGACGGCACTCACATGACCCATGCCATCCAACGCGTCATTGGCAGTTCCAACATCAAGGTGAGTCGCTTTCCGTGGGCGCTGGTGACACTGCTCTCGCCGTTCAAGACACTGTTCCGGGAGATGCGTGAGATGCGCTATCTATGGGAAGAACCATTGCGGCTGGACAACAGTCACCTCGTGAAAGTGCTCGGGGCCGAGCCGCATACTCCTCTGGAACAGGCCGTTCGCGAAACGTTGCACGGACTCAAATGCCTGTAGCGCATTCCAACGGCTTACTGCGGCTAGTGGCGTACACTGGTGCGAAAGGGGGGAACGGCAATGACACCCAGTTTCGTGCATGGTCTGGATACTGCGCCGTTGCGGTTCGAAACCATCGGCCAGGCGCTCGACGCAACCGCGGCAAAATGGGCGTCACACGATGCGCTCATTGTGCGACATCAGGCAGTGCGTTGGACCTATGGTGAATTCAAGGAGCGTGTCGATACGCTTGCCGCCGGTTTTCTGGCCCTGGGCCTGGCACCCGGCGACCGCATCGGCATCTGGGCTCCCAACTGCAGCGAATGGGCGTTGACTCAATTCGCCAGCGCCAAGGCGGGCCTGATCCTGGTCAACCTGAATCCGGCGTACCGGGCGCACGAGTTGGAATTTTCGCTCAACAAGGTGGGGTGCCGCGCACTGGTCATTGCCGAGCGCTTCAAGAATGTGAGCTTCCCGGAGGTTCTGCAGTCCCTCGCTCCGGAGTTGGAGGCGTGTGCTGCGAATGAGCTTCGGGCGGCGCGGCTGCCGCAATTGCGCTGCGTCATCCGGTTGGACTCTGAGCTCAGCCCCGGTTGCTACAACTTCAACAATGTCCTGGACCTCGGGCAGCCCGAGGATTTCAGGCGCCTGCAGGAGCTCGCCACCCGCATCCAAGCTGACGACGCCTGCAACATCCAGTTTACGAGCGGCACGACCGGCTCGCCGAAGGGCGCCACGCTGAGTCACTTCAACATCCTGAACAATGGCTACTTCGTCGGACGGTCCCTCGAGCTGACTGAGAACGACCGGATGTGCATTCCCGTGCCGCTTTATCACTGTTTCGGAATGGTCATGGGAAATCTGGGGTGTATTACTCATGGCGCGGCCATGGTTTATCCATCCGAATGGTTTGACCCGAAACAAACTCTCGAGGGCATTCAGAGCGAACGCTGCACGGCGCTATACGGAGTACCCACGATGTTCATCGCCGAGCTCGAACATGCCGAATTTACCAACTTCGACCTTTCCAGCCTGCGCACGGGGATCATGGCCGGCGCGCCCTGCCCCAGCGAAGTCATGAAGCGCGTGGTCCGTGACATGCACATGGAGCAGGTCACCATTGCATACGGCATGACGGAGACGAGCCCGGTCAGTTTCCAGAGTGGGACCCACGATACGCTCGAGCGGCGCGTGTCGACAGTGGGCCGCATACATCCTCACCTGCAGGTGAAAATCGTTGACGCGCAAGGGCGCGTGGTGCCTGTTGGGTCACAGGGCGAAATTCTCACTCGCGGCTACTCCGTCATGAAAGGCTACTGGAACGATCCCGAGCGCACCCGCGATGCCATCGATGATGCGGGCTGGATGCATACGGGCGACCTGGGTGTCATCGACACGGAAGGTTATTGCAACATCACCGGTCGGTTGAAGGACATGTTGATTCGCGGCGGAGAGAATATCTATCCTCGCGAAATTGAAGAATTCCTGTATCGCCACCCGAAGATCCAGGCGGCACAGGTTTTCGGAGTGCCGGATCCCCGGTTCGGGGAGGAGGTTTGCGCCTGGATCCAACTCAAGCCTGGAGCCGCCGCCACGGATCAGGAAATCCGCGAGTTCTGCAGCGGCCAGATTGCCCAACACAAGATTCCGCGCTACGTGCGGTTCGTCAGCGCGTTTCCGCTGACCGTCACCGGCAAGGTACAGAAGTACATGATGCGGGAGCAGATGTGCGCGGAGCTGAACACGGAGGCCGGGCGCACCGCCTGAAAGGACCGTGGCGGGCAGCCCCTGGCTTGGCTAGAGTCCGCTCCCTATGGCCGAAAAGAAACGTTGCTCCTGGGCTTCGGGACTCGATGATCCCGAGTACATCCGGTATCACGACGAGGAATGGGGACGGCCTTCCCATGACGACCGCCATCTCTTCGAAATGCTCATTCTGGAAGGAGCCCAGGCGGGGCTGTCCTGGTCCACAATCCTGCACAAACGGGAGAATTACCGAAAAGCATTCGCAGCCTTTGACCCCAAAAAGGTCGCACGCTTCGATGCCAAACGTCGCGCAGCGTTGATGAAGGACCCCGGAATAGTACGCAACCGACTGAAGATCGAATCCACCGTGACCAATGCCCAGGCCTTCCTGGCGTTACAGAAGGAGTTCGGTTCGTTCGACAGTTACCTCTGGGCGTTCGTGGACGGCAAACCCCTCATTGCTCCCCGCGGACCGGGTGAACGTTTGCCAGCCAGCACGCCTCTAAGTGATCAAATTTCGAAAGACCTGAAGAAACGTGGATTTCGGTTCGTAGGCACGACGATCATTTATGCTTTTCTGCAAGCCGTCGGAATCGTGAACGACCACGGCCGAGACTGTTTTCTGGCTCCAAAAGCTAAAAAGAGCCGTTAACCTAGCGGGCCGCCGCGGCTCTTCTCTAAGATAGCTGTCCAATCAGAATAGGGGATGTCCTGTATGAAATTGCTCATTGCCATCGCGTCGACTGCCGTTCTGTCGGCTGGAACGGCCTACGCGGACTGCAGCTACCCGACGCCGCCGGATCATTTGCCGGATGGCAATACTGCGACGCTTCAGGAAATGGTCGCAGCTCAGAAGGCTGTCAAAGATTATGACAAGGCGATCAACGCCTATGTCGCCTGCATTCAGCTGGAACGCAACGACGCCATGGGCAAGATTGCGAAGCCCGGCGAAAAGCCGACGCCCGATCAGAAGAAGGCCATGGACGATATGGAGCGCGTAGAGGTCCAGAAGCACAACGCCGCGATCGACCAACTGCAGAGTGTTGCCGACCGGTTCAACGAACAGGTCAAGGTATACAAGGCCAAGAACGACAAATCGAAGGGTTGATCCGACGGTGTTGAGTCCCTCGCAGGCCGACGAGCTGATCGGGCAGCATCTGACGTGTCTGCCGATTGAGTCTTTGCCGCTCGACCATTGCGCGGGTGCGGTGTTGAGAGAGAACATCTACGCCGAGCGCGATGCTCCGCCGTTCGATCGAGTTGCAATGGACGGGATCGCTGTTGACAGCGCGTCTGTCCAACATAGCGACCGCCGCTTGCGTATCCAGGCGACCCAGGCGGCGGGCGATCCGCCCCTGTCGCTTGCAGCATCCACTGGCTGCATTGAAGTGATGACCGGCGCTGTCGTCCCCAGCGGATGTGACTGCGTCATACCTGTAGAGCAGATCACCGTACGCGGCAGTGAAGCGGAGGTGCGGCCCGACGCCCCCGTTGAGCAATGGCAGAACATTCATCGCCGCGGGACTGACACGCGTCAAGGCGCTCTTCTGCTGTCCGCAGGTGCGCGGCTGCGGGCGCCCGAGATTGCTATTGCAGCATCTGCAGGCATGGCGCGAATTCGCGTCAGCAGCCAACCGATGTTGGCGGTGATCTCAACAGGCAACGAGTTGGTAGAGCCTGGTGACCCGATCCTCCCGCACCAGATTCGCCGCTCCAATGCGTATGCGATTGTCGGGGCACTGCGGAGGCATGGATTCCAACGTGTGGCTGACGACCACATTCTCGACGACGTGCCTGAGCTGCGGCGGCGGTTGAAGTTTCATCTGGAGACACACGACGTGCTGGTACTCACCGGTGGTGTGTCGATGGGCAAACTCGACTTCGTACCTCGCGTGCTCGACGAGCTCGGGGTCCAAACGGTCTTCCATAAGGTTGCACAGCGGCCTGGCAAGCCAATGTGGTTTGGTGTGGCGAGCTCGGGAGCGACGGTCTTCGCCCTCCCCGGCAACCCAGTCTCTACTGTCGTGTGCCTGTCGCGGTATGTGCTCCCCGCGCTGTTCACCGCGATGGGGCAAGACCCCGTCCCCGCCGAAAGAATGGCCCTCGGTGGTGAGGTGATGAACACCACGGAGCTCACGCTCTTCATGCCCATCCGGGTGGAAGTCGATGACTGGGGGCGGGCCTGGGCTATGCCCCGTCCCACTAATGGTTCCGGGGACTTCACGTCGCTGGCCGGGACCGACGGGTTTGTCGAGCTGCCGCCTGGGCCAAATAAGTACCCGAAGGGTTTCGTTACCCGGCTCCACCGCTGGTAATCGCTGATTCGCCCTAGCGGCGTAGGCGCCGCTTGCCTTGCTGTCCCGGTGTCCCCATTAAGGCCCAATCGCGGTGAATTCCGTGCCTTGGCGACCTTGTATTGGCATTCGCCCCGGCACGGTGGTAATTACCCTTACAAATCATGGCCAAATCTGAAGTCGTCGTCCCGCTCAGCAACATGAACAGCCCGCGGGACACCCTCGCCCGGCCGGTCCGCGACCTGCGGATCTCCGTCATGGACCGGTGCAACTTCCGATGCCCCTATTGCATGCCGCGCGAGAAGTACCACGAGCGGTATACATTCCTCAATTCGCACCAGCGCCTTTCCTTTGACGAGATCGTCCGCGTATCCAAGCTGTTCGTAAAACTGGGCGTCCGGAAGCTGCGGCTCACCGGTGGCGAGCCCCTGCTGCGCACCAACCTCTCCGACCTCATTGGCGACCTTACGGACATACCTAGCGTCGAAGACGTAGCGTTGACCACCAACGGCGTCCTGCTGGGTCGATACGCTGCGGAACTGAAGGCCGCCGGGCTCAAGCGAATCACCGTCAGCTTGGACAGCCTGGACCCGGACGTCTTCGCCCGTATGAGCGGTGGCTTCGGTGGTCTGAACGACGTCCTCGACGGTATCGAGCACGCGCGCAGCGCTGGCCTCGACCCCATCAAGATCAACGCAGTCATCCAGCGTGGCGTGAACGATCACACGGCACTGGACCTTGTGGAACGCTTCCGCGGCACGGGTGTTATCGTACGTTTCATCGAGTATATGGATGTAGGCAATCGAAACGAGTGGAAGCCTGACATTGTTGTCCCCTCCAAGGAGCTGATGGCTCGAATCTCGGAGCGCTGGCCATTACAGCCACTGGGGCGCGACTACCGTGGCGAGGTTGCGGAGCGATACAGCTTCGTGGACGGTAAGGGCGAAGTTGGATTTATCTCTTCGGTGACGCAGCCCTTCTGCGGCGACTGCTCACGGGCCCGATTGTCCTCGGACGGCGTGGTTTACACGTGTTTGTTTGCAAACACCGGCACCAGTTTGCGCGATCTGCTGCGCGGCGGCGCATCCGACGAGCAGCTTCTCGAGACGATTCGCAACATTTGGCTGGCCCGAAGTGATCGATACAGCGAGCTTCGCGCGGAACTACGCGAGAAGCCAGGCGATCATCACAAGGTTGAGATGTTTTATATTGGCGGGTGATGTGAGAAAAGTTGTTGGCAATCGAGGCGCCGGCCTCACTCATCTGGACGCTCAAAATCGTCCCACCATGGTCGACGTGGGCGCGAAAGAAGTTACCCACCGCGTAGCCACCGCTGAAGCGCGCGTGCGGTTTCCGGCAAATGTTGCAGCGGCCCTGCGCAAAAGCGGCCATCGAACCAAGAAAGGCCCGGTGTTCGACACCGCGATCATTTCTGGTGTCATGGCCGCGAAACGCACTCATGATCTCATTCCGTTCTGCCATCCCTTGCCGATCGACAAATGCAAGATTGAGATCGAAGCTGCGCGCAGCGGCGAAGTGGTCATCCGATGCGAAGTGTCCGTTCACCATCGAACCGGCGTTGAAATGGAAGCTCTTACCGGCGCGTCAGTCGCCGCGTTGACGATCTACGACATGTGCAAAGCACTGTCCCACGACATCGAAATCACCAGCGTCCGCCTCGTCGAGAAGACCGGCGGCAAGCGCGACTTCAAGCGCAAAGCGTAGTGCAACTCCTATGAACGCTTCATCGACCAAAGCTCCTCCCATTTACGCGCTCGTCCTGGCAGGCGGCCAAAGCAAGCGCATGCAGCGCGACAAGGCAGTGTTGGTTTACCACGGCCGCACACAGCTGGAATGGGCCGTCTCGTTTCTGCAACCACATGTGGATCGGGTATTCGTATCCGTCCGTCCAGATCAAACCAACGACCCCGTTCGATCTCGATTCGAACAGATCGTTGATACAGAGTTAAATCTCGGGCCCATCGCAGGCATCATGGCTGCGCAAGCGAAGCACCCCAGCGCCGCGTGGCTCGTTCTCGCATGCGATCTACCGTTCCTCGACGAGGGCACGCTGACAACGCTAATCGCCGCGCGAGATCCGCGGCGTCTAGCAACGGCGTTTCGCTCAAGTCACGATGTGCTCCCCGAGCCGCTGTGCGCCATCTACGAGCCCGCTAGCCGCGAGGCTATTCTGGCGCACGTAGCCAGCGGAAAGAACTGTCCGCGCAAATTCCTGATCAACTCCGACGTAAAGTTGTTGGATGAGCCCAATCCGCATGCCCTCGACAATGTCAACACGCCGGATGAGTACGGCTCAGCCGTCGCCGCCCTGAGCCCGACCGAAATCCCCGGCGCCCCCAACGTCGACGCCGCGACGGGCCGAGTCCACATCGGCGCCGCACCAAGCGCACGCCCAACTGCGAACTCGACCGTGTCGCGCGACGCCACCGACAAGCGGATCAAAGTTCAGTACTACGCCATCCTCCGCGAGCAAGCCGGCCGCAGTGACGAATCCGTCGTCACCGGCGCCCACACACCGCGTGACCTCTACAACGAGTTGAAGTCGCGCTACCCGTTCTCCCTCGCGCCTGAAATGCTGCGAGTAGCCGTCAACGCCGAATTCGGCGAATGGGGGCAACGGCTTTCCGACGGCGATTCAGTTGTCTTCATTCCGCCAGTGGCTGGCGGCTGATAGGACACCAGCGCCATGGCCGCATTCAGCTTCACCCGCGAAAAGATCAACGAAGGCGAGTTGCGCAAGCAACTGCAGGATCCCGCGGCGGGCGGCTACGCATCATTCGAAGGTTGGGTTCGCAACCACAACGAAGGCCTTCCGGTCCGTCACTTGGAATACGAAGCCTTCGAACCGCTGGCGATCAAAGAAGGCGAGCGCATCGTTGCAGAGGCCGTCAAACGCTTCGGGATCGAACACGCCGCGTGCGTACACCGGATCGGCGACCTGGCTATCGGGGAAATGGCCGTTTGGGTAGGCGTCAGCGCCCGACACCGCGCAGAAGCATTCCAGGCGTGCAGATACATCATCGACGAAGTCAAACATCGTGTACCCATCTGGAAGAAAGAGCACTACGAGAACGGCGACTCCGGTTGGGTCAACTGCGAGCGCTGCGCCGCGCCGACGACGGTTGACGCAGCCACCGGCGATCAAAGCGCCGCTCGAGGAGCTACTGGCCCCAACCACGCACCGGCTGCCACGCACGCGCACGGCGCACTCGATCATGCCGACCACGCGCACTCGCACGGCCATCATTCGCACGACGCCGACGGTGACGGCGAGGGCGACCAACAACGCGCCCGCCGCGCCAGCGGCGCCGCCGACCACGGTGCCAACGACAGCTCCGGCGCGATTAGCGGGGGCCGCCCCCTTACTCCGGGCGCCGCCTCAGCCTTAGCCGCCACGCATGCACGTATAGGCGCCCCCGTCCCCGACTACTCGCGCCAAATGGCGCTCAAGGAAGTTGGCGCGGGCGGCCAGGCGAAACTTCGCGCAAGTCGCGTACTGGTTGTCGGCTGCGGAGGCTTGGGCGTGCCGGTCATCAGTTATCTTGCCGGCGCCGGCATTGGCAGATTAGGCCTCGTCGACAGCGATAGCCTGGAGCCGTCTAACCTACATCGTCAGACGATGTACGCCCTCGCAGACGTCGGCAAGCTCAAAGCGGAGCTGGCCGCCGAACGCGTACGCGCACTCAACCCTGACGTTGACGTGCGCGCTTACACGACCCGCTTGGATGCACTCAACGCCCCGGACCTGATCGCCCAACACGATTTGGTGATCGACTGTACGGACAACTTCTCCACGAAGTTCCTGCTCAACGACTACTGCGTGCGGCTAGGCAAACCCGTTGTGTTTGCCAGCGTCTACCAGTACGAGGGCCAACTACAGATAGTCCAACCAGGCTCTGCCTGCCTGCGCTGCGTTTGGCCAGAAGCGACACGCGACGGCATTGTGGGTAATTGCTCGGAAGCCGGCGTGCTGGGGCCGGTACCTGGAATTTTCGGTGGGCTGCAGGCGTTTGAAGCGATGAAGCTCCTGCTGGGTCTGCCAGGTCAGCTCAAAGACGAGTTACTCGTCCTCGACCTCCTGACGCTCTCAACATCCCGGGTACGCACCAAGCGCGCAAACGTGTGCCCAGAGCACGCGAGTTCGCGGGCGGTGGCAGCCCAAGCGAGCGCCGTTGAGCAAGCCAACGCAGCCGCAGCCACCGGCGGCCACGACCCGACGGGCACTCACTCATCGACAGACCCCATCGAGCTCGAATTCGACACACTCGACCAAGCCCACGATGCCGGTTTCGACATTATCGACATCCGCGAGCCCCACGAGCTGCAGCAAACTCCAACACCCTCGGTGCAGGCCCGCCACCTGCCGATGGCGCAACTGCTCCACGGCCAACCATCGTTCGAGCCAACCCGCAAAACAGTTTTACTCTGTGCCACCGGCAAACGCAGCTTCGCAGCCACGCAAGAACTCCGCGACCGCGGGATCGCAGACGTCTACTCATTACGCGGCGGCGTAAAAGCCCTACAAGCGCGCCTGTTCACCTAAGTGCCCGTGCGCGCCAACCAACCGGGCAACGACTCACCAAGGCACCGCAAACACCCCCGCGCGCACCAAACCGCCATGCGGGCAATCTGCGCGACACTTGTTGTCCTCGGGCTGGCGACGTCAGCACTTGCCGTAGCGGACGCAACGCCCCTGCTAACCTACGCCTCCACCCACCGCTACCCCCCAGTCCTACAACCCGCAACCCAGGCGGCTCTGCAAAAACAGATTGCGCGCATCACTTTTGACCTGTCGAAAGATCCGCCGCCGGCGGAAAACTGCGCGCAAACGCTGGGGGCCAAGCGCTTTGCCACGCTCTATGACGACCTGGCCCAGGCGTATTCCAACATGGCAAAGCACGTCGAG
>Ga0068858_100003195_pt1 | contig 16370 bp, 10 predicted proteins | sample KBSSwiS12_FD_66589 | JGI IMG/M metagenome (GOLD analysis project Ga0068858, IMG submission 66589) | Switchgrass rhizosphere microbial communities from Kellogg Biological Station, Michigan, USA - KBS Switchgrass S1-2 | ecosystem: Host-associated > Plants > Roots > Rhizosphere > Soil ...
GGAGGAGGCGTACCGGCTGCCGCAAGCCCGGCCTGGGCCATGGCGACGGAAGCTTGAGCTTGGGCGAGTGCCTGTTGGGCATTGGCGGCAGAAGCTGCGGTACCCTTGGCATCGCCTTTGGCAGCGGCTTGTTGACCTTGAGCGATGGCGGCTTGTGCCTGCTGAACAGCGGCTGTTGCGGAATTGGGAAGTCCAGCGGCTTGGGCGGCGGCCTGGGTGTCCTTGGCGGCTTGGGCCAGAGCAGCATTGGCTGCCGCCATGCTGGGAGCAGGGGGCGTGCCCGTTTGAGGAGCGGTGGGAGTCGCATCTGCCTGAGCAGTGCTGACAGAATCCTGTGCCTTTTGGAGAGAGTCCGCAGCGGCGGCGAGCGCGGCAGGATCAGCCGGCTGCTGTTGAGCCTGGGCAATTTGCTGGTCGATCTGTTTGCTGGCTTGGGCAAGAGCATCTTGTGCCGCCTTCTGGGCCGCTTGCGCATCCGCCGCCTTGGCGGGATCGGTCAGATCTTTCTGGGCCTGTTGCATCTGATCGGCCGCCTTGGCGAGAGCATTGGCCGCATCAAGGGAAAGGGGTTGGGCATTTTGCTGCATGGTGGCCGTTTGTTGCTGGACTTGCTGCTGAGCCTGCGCTGCCGCCGCGGTATCGGGCGGGGTGGAATTCATGGCAGCATTATTCATGGCCTGCTGGGTTTGGTTGGTGACCTGCTGTTGCTGCTGCATCTGGGCCTGAATTTGTTTTTGCATGTCCTGCAGCTTGGCGACGGGGTCCTTGCTCGTATCGGCAGCTGCCTGCTTGGCATCGGCCACCTGTTGGTCGAGTTGTTTTTGCGCTTCCTGCAGCTTGTCGATGGCGTCTTGTTGGCTGGCGGCTGCCTTCATGAAACTATCGGGGCCGCCCCATTGCATGCCCAATTGCGCCCGGCTTTGCTGCATGGGAGCAATGGCATCCTTGACCGCAGCGGATTGGGTAGGACTCAGGCTTTGCATATCCTGCTGGAGAGAGTTCGCCTCGTCCACGATCACGCCCTGCTTTTCGTCGAGGCCCATCACGCGCGGCTTCACGTTGGCGGCGGCATTGGTCTGGTTGAGAAGACTTTTCTGTTCGGAGATCAACTTGGACAAAGCGGCATCCGTGCTGGCGAGGGCGTCTGCGGCATTGGCCGGAGGAGCAAGATCCTTGGCGATATGACGTAATTCATCGCGTGCGACGGCCTGGGCCTTGAGTGCCTTAAGGAGTTGGCCTGATTTGAGAGCATCATTCGCATCGCTCAGAGCCTTGGCCAGTGTCCCGTTTTTCATGTCGGCTTGGGCTGCCTGCATCGGCTTGGCATCGTCGGAGGTCCCACCTGCGGCAGCCTTGTTCAATTGATCCTGCGCAAGGGCCACCTCGTTGCTGATTGCTTCCTGGTCGGCTTGGACGATCTGCTGCGTTGTTTGCTGCATGCTGGTCAACTCACTGGCTGACTTGCCAGCTGTGGACTTGGCGACGCTCGCCGCGTTCATCATCGTGTCCGTCTGGCGCGCGGCCAGTTCCTTGAAGCGAACGGGCAACTCGTAAGCCGCCTGGCGTTGCTCGTAATCTTTGAGGATTTGGCGGAATTGGAGGATGATGCCTTTTTGTCCCGCGTAGGCATTGGCGACGTGTTGCTGGCTGGTGGCGGCATTGGTGGCGTCACCTGCTTTTTGAAGTGAAGCGATGACGCGGTCCATTTCCGGCCCGGAGAGATTGGTCAGGGCTGCCTTGGTTGCGTTGAGAACCTTGATGTCGTCACCCGAAATTCCATTCGCGGCCAGTTCATCAATCAATGACTGCACTTGGGTGACTACCGCGGCGGTATGCGCGCGAACATCCTGCTCATCCGTCTTGTTCTGGTTGATCTGAGACTTGCTCTCTTCCTGCGCTGAAGCGGCAATTAATGATGCAATAAAAAGCCAGCCCAGAAGGGGCAAGCTACTTCCGTGAGGGGAGAGCATTTTCATGAGTAGTTTGGCAGAATAACCACTGCCCTAATCCAATAACACCACACTAGAGTCGAAGTTGCTCCTTGTCGAAGTTTTTGCCTCAATTTTGAAGGCTTACTTCTTGTCCTGTTTTCCCTGGATAATGCCGCCCAAATCTTGATTGATCTTCTCCTGGCTTTGAGAGATGTCAGTAATGGTGCTGAGGCTGTCCATCAGGCGGTTCATGACCTCGGCTTTCTTTTCGACTTCGCTGACAATCTTGATCGTGTGATGCTCGCTGTCGCTGACGCCAGGGCCGGTGATGTTGTTGGTATCGGTGGCCTCCATCCAATATTCAATGGTATTGCCTTCTGAGACAGGAGGTTGGATGGTTGTCAGGTCCCAGACGTAACGATTTTTCATGTCCTTGGGATGGCCATCCCCCAAGTCCATCTCGATCTGCGTTGAAGGAGGTGCTTTGGTAGGATCAGCCGTGGCGTCGGAATCTTGAACAGTGCGGTAGCATAGGGCGACTTTGGCGAGGCCGTAATCGTCGCCTGCGACAAAGGCAATCGTGGGCTTTGCTTTAAGGGTGTAAAGCTCCTGTAGCCGTTCGGGGTAAGTCAGTTGGATCGTGGGTGGGTGATCGGGAATGATGTCGACGCGGTATTGCGTTTCATCACCAGAGACGATGCCGGCCTCGTTCGTGAGTTGAATGGAAAAGCCGGTCAGGCCGGTCGTAGGGATGTCGATTTGGCCGAGAAGCTGATTGCCATCCAGACCTTCGATGGTGAGCGGTACCGTCTTGTCGAGACCGGTGAGTTTCATCGAAGCTTTCACAATCTTGCTATTCGCTTCAGCGTGAATTTTCAACTGGCTGCCGGCGAGCAAGGCGAGATTGCCGACGGTACGTTTGACGTTGGCCATTCCTGTATAAGGCGGATAGACCTGCTCGCACTCGATCGTGGTGACATTGGGGCGAGGGACCGCCTTGATCTGATAGGTATCACTGACGCCGTCGTTGAGCCGAATGGTATAGCTAAATGATTGGGAGACGCGGTCGATCTTAAGGCTGAAGCGGTCGGAGTGGTCCGGCTCGGGATCGATGGTGATTTCCTGGATTCGACCGGAATCATCCGTCATGGTCACGCGACCATGGGAAGGAATGATTCCGCTCGCCCGGGCTTCGAGCAACACACTTTCACCGGTGGGGATGACTTTGTTGCCAGTCAGGCAGATGACATCGGTTTTGCGCGGGACCTTGGCCGGGATGAGGAACACGCGCTCGAGCAGGGAAATCGATCCGGGAGCGGTGACCACCATCAGAACGAGCCAGACCGTGCTGACGGCTAAGGCGATCCAGAGGCGGCGCTTGAGACGTTTTGTGGGGACGATCAGTCCAAAATCGAGTGCGCCTGTAGCCGCGTCGGCTTCCTGCTGAACGGTCTGGACCAACTCCGGGGAATCATTCGTGAAACGCGGCCCGGCGAACTGAACCGTGGCGATCAATTTGCCGCGATGCCGGGGCCATTTCTTTTCCAGCATTAAAGCGCACGCTTCCAGGCTGGGCGGGCGCTTGATCAGTGGACGCAATTGTTTGCGGTAAAAGTACGTCAGGAGCCAGATATCGCCCGCGAGAATCAAGGCCCGAAAAAAGACGTTCAGGTTGATGAGCCAGTCGAGAAACATCTGCAACGTCACCAGCATCACGGCGAAGGTGAGGTATTGGGCGATTTTCTCCGCGCCATTGACTCGGCGGTAACGCTTGCCCAAGGCGGTGAGCTTGTTCAGCAATCGCCGCGGAACCGGATTATTGCTCGGAATGAGCGGGGGCTGATATCGGGGGACTTGTATGGTCGGAATGACGACACGCTGGGGAGTCTTCTTCTTTTTCTTCGGGATGAGGTCGAGAACAGACATGGCGTTACTGCCGGATGTAACCGTGATCAGGTTACTTGGTTCCGGTCTATTTTGGCATTCTTATTATAAGGAAGGCTGTCATTAGCGAAAGTAGTCGAATAGATGAGAGATTCCCTTGTGCGCGGGCAATACCCGTCTAACAATGGCGCCCAATCAGGAGGAAAGTTTATGGATTATCTAGCGATCAAAATTTTTCACTACGTCGGAATCATGCTCCTTTTTCTGGGGCTGGGCGGAATGGTATTTGCGTCCTATGCGGGCTTTGGACCGGAGAAGAAAAAGCTGCGACGGGCGGCGGCGCTCCTGCACGGGATCGGGCTTTTGCTTATTCTGATCAGTGGTTTTACGATGCTCTCGAAGTTGAACCTGATGCACGGCGATCCGCCAAATTGGGCGAAAGCGAAGTTCGTCATTTTTCTCATCATGGGCTTTTCGATCTCGCTGGCAGCGCGATGGAGTCGGGGAATTTGGATTTTAATCGCGGGTTGGGTTTTACTGGGAGCGGCAGCGGCCTATCTGGCCTTGTACAAGCCGTTTTAGTTAATCACTTCAATTTCCACCTTTTGCGCAGGAACCATTCGACGCAGGCGGTGAGAATCATCAACGCGAAGTAAAGCGGCGAGAAGCCGATCTCCACTTCCTGGGGGGAAGGAACCTTGATCGTGCTTCCACCGAGGCCGCTGGGGATTTTATCGACCGCGGTTAAATCCGCCGCAGCTGCAGCCTTGGAGGTTTCAAGCATCTTGTACAAATCTTCCTCCCGATAAAACGCGCCTCCGCTGGTCGCGGCCATCTTCTTGAGCAAGGCGACGTTAAGCGCAGTGTCTCCGAATTCGAACTTCGGTTCCGTTACCCTGAATTCGATGGGCGAGGCGGGATCCAAGTCGGTCGTGAAAGTGTAGATGCCTGGCGTGGTGACGATGATTTCTCCCTCGTAGATGCCGGGCTTGCCAGGAGTCGCTTGGAGAGAAATATCCTTTTTCAAATCGGCTTCCGACCCTGATCCCGCTTGATCCGGTTTGATGGTGACCGTGCCTTTTACCGTTGGATCAAGAACCGGCTGAAAGCCGCTGCGATAAAGATGCCCGAAGATGGTTACACGTTCGCCACTGACATAATGTTTCCGGTCGGTCGTAAGCTGGGTCAGCCGCGACGCCCCGAGCAGGCGCGGCAGGCCCAATCGTAACAAGACCTGTCCCCAAAACCGGGTGTAATATTTTTCACCAATGTTGCGACGCCAACGCCATGTTTCGTCCGTGCCGACAAAGAGTGTCTGGCCCGTTCCGTAACTTTGCAGCGCAAGGACGGGCATCGCTCCCGCGCGGCTGGATTTGTCCGGGGTGGGATCGTCCAGCAGCACTTCCGCAGCGGGTTTGGCTTTGCTGACGCGGGCGTCCCAATAGATGCCGGGGAGTCCTTTCCAAATGGCGGTGTTCTCGTCTTCCTTGCTGGCTAGGCGCATGGTCGGTGAGTTTTGACCCGCAGGGGTGAGTTCGAGTTGGACTTGTCGCGTGGATAGCGCCCCTGCGACGGAAGTCTGTCCCTCGAACTCGACAGGAAAGAGTGCCTCCAAGGGTGTGCGACGATACGAATCAGGCATGTAATTTTTTCCTGAGAGGAAGATGAGGCCACCTCCAAACGTGGAAACGAGATCGCCGATGGCCTGCATCTGCTCATCGTTAAAGATTCGCGAGTCGACGTCGCCAATCATGATGACGTCATACTTCATCCAGTCATCACGGGTCGTAGGCAGTGCAGCGAGATATGGCGAGTTCTCTTCCTTGCCGAGCTCCGGGTCACCCTCGACCAAATAAAACTTAGGATCAAGACGCCGGTCGCGCACGAGCATCGCTTGGAGATAACGGAATTCCCAGCGCGGCTTCTGCTCGATGTAGAGGACCTCTACTTTTCCGTCGATGACCCGAACCCGTTGCGAGGCCTTGTTGTTGTCCTTCACGGCTTCATCCGGGAGGGGATCGATCGAGGCTTCCAGTTCAAACTCGCCTTTGCCTTTGGGAAGGAACTTGATCGGGATGACCTGTTCGCCGTCGATGCCAAACGTGATATCCTGCGAGCCGACGATCTCATCTCCCAGCTTGAGCACCAGCTTGGCGGTTTTGCCGCTCATGGATGCCGAGCGGACGGTGACCAGCGCGGTGGCCTCCTCTTTAGCGAAGACAACTTCCGGTGAATAAACCTGAGAGACGATGATGTCATGCGGCGAGCTGATGCCGACCCCGTAAATGTAGAGAGGAACCTTGTCCTGCTGGGCAAGCGCGGCGGCATCGAGCGGCTGGCTGCCGTAATTATTGCCACCATCCGTGATGAGCAAAATTCCGGCGAGGGGTTGTCCGCGCTTGAGGTCGAGAAGGCCCCGTACGGAGTCGCCGATGGCGGTATAGGGTTTGTCAAAGGTGATGCTTGAGAGGAAGGAGCTGTCCTTCACGGGGGCGTCGGCTGGAGGCGGCGCTCCTGATGCGGCACTACCACCGGTGGAAAGCGCCTGGAGAGTCTGGCCAAACGTATAGGGAACCAAATCGTAGGTTTCTCCGAGCTTGGTGAGAAGCTGAAGCTTGTCATTCGTCAGCATCGACTTCATCAGCTCGGACCTCGACATCTGGCTGGCTGAGTCAGCACTGCCCGACGCCGCTTGAGTCAGACCTCCTTTAGGATCGAGAACGCCCTTCGAGATGCCCGCGCGTACGAGGTCCGCCGGATCCTGCCGCAAATCTTTGATCTGCATGCTGGCGCTGGAATCGATGAGGACCAGCAGCGAGCGGCGAATGAATCCCTCCACGGTGAGTAGCAGCACCGGCTTCATCAGCATGAATAGAATCATTGCGAGCAATACCGAGCGCAAAACGATCAGCGTCACTTTCCGCAACATCGAGAGTTGCGGTGTGGTGCGAAGATAAATCCAGATCGTCGCGGCAATAGTGATGAGCCCGATAAGCAGCGCCGTACCGGGCGAGAAACCGTGAAAGGCAAGGGAGATGTCGGAAACCTTGATGCCATCGGCAACTTGGATTCCAAATAATTTGAGCATCTCTTTCATGGCGTTACTTGGATTTGGTGAAGTTTTGGGCCAGGAAGGTTTCGACGGCGGCGATGACCAGCGCTGCGATCAGGAGAGGAAACCAAAGTTCTTTGCCGACCCGCGCGCTGGTGATCTTGGGAGTGAGGGAGACGTCCGGATTCCATTTGATGACATCGGCTACGTCGGAAAGGGATTTCAATTGTTCGGCGGTGAATGGTGTCAGGTTCGATTCACTGGGATCGGATTGCGCGGCAAAATAAATCACCGTTGCGGGGTCGGTCGCGATGGAGGTGCGGTAGGCGCCGGATTCGTCCGTGTCCTTGAATTCGATTACAGGAAGTCCATTGACCAGCGTGACCTGACCGACGACGCGGGGCGGTTCTTTTTGACCGGGTGCACTGACACTAAGATCCTTGTGCAGGAAATCGTTGCTGACGACGTAGGAGAATTTTTGTCCGACACGGATGTTGAGGCCCTCATCCTGCCGTTCCACCAACGAACCGAGCACGCGCTGCATCAAGGGAACGAACGCCTGACGTACGGGCAGGTCGTTCCATGCGATGGTTGCAGTGCTGGCAAAGAGAATGACCCGACCCGAGCCCCACGTGTGCTCGACGGCGACAGGATCGTCGCTCTGGTCAAAATGGAGAATGTCACGCGGTTCACCCCCGACGGACGGCGGATCGCCGGGGGCGGGCGCTTTCCAGGGCGTGGGTGTCAGTGGGTAATAAGCATAGAAATGGGCTGTGGAGAGCGTGCCTGCGGAGGGATCATTCCAAAGCGTGGCAATGGGATGATCGTAATTCTTCGTTTGCAGGCTGAAAAATTTGTCCGAGTGATTCGCGTTAGTGTCGCCTTTATAGGGACCGAGATGAGCGGGGAGAAAGCCATCGCGGCCGAGATTTTGATTGTACGAGTCGACATCGGTATTCGGACCGGGAAAAACCACCAGTCCGCCGCCTTGGGCGACATAACTGGTCAACTTTGATGCCATGGAAGAATCGGCCTGATTGACGCCGAGAAGGAACACCGCGTCGTAATCGTCCAGGGAGGTCGCACTCATCTGCGAGACGGGGATCGTGTTGGTCTTGATGTAGTATTGGGCGACCTCTGCAGGCGCAACGGGTACCAGGGCATTGCGCACGAAAAAATCATCCGCTTGTGATGGCGCCGTGGCCGTGGTCCCGTCCACGAGCAGAACCTTCAGGTCGCGAATGGCGCGTGCAGCTACGGTGCGCTGGTCGTCGGCGGGAAGGCGGTCGTGCGGAATCTGGGCTGTGATGGTGTGATAACCTTCCGAGCGCAGCTTGGCGAAAAGGGAGACATTGCGGGAGGCTCCGGCAGGAATGCTGTCGATGATCGTTTCATCCACAGCCGGTTGGTCATCGACCATGAGGCTGACTTTCACGTCGCGGGCTTCGCTACTACTGCCATTGAGCACCTCGATGCTGCAGCGGAGCGGTTGGTTCACCGGAGTTAGCCCGCTTTCCAGACGCAGGCCCGTGACACCCAGATTGCTCTCGGCCGAATCTCCCACCAGCACGATGTGGATCGTGATCTGTTGTTGGACATCTTTGAGTTGCTTTTCCAGTTGATCCAGCGAGGGCCATCCGTTGGCCTGGCCATCGGTAATCAGGTAGATTTCCTTGGATTGATTGCCTTCCTGCTTTTGAAGGGTCGTGACGGCCAGTTGGAGTGCGTTGGACAGATCGGTGGCGCGATCAGTCAGTTTGGCTTCCCGTATTTTTTCACGGAGCAGATTGAAATCGTAAGTCGGCTGGGCGATGACCGGTTTTACGCTGTCCGCTGCGAAAAAGAGGGCCGATGACGAGCCGGTGGGAAACGCGGCCAGGATTTGCTCGGCGGCAGTTTGTCCACGTTGCAGGGAGGTCTGGATGCCGTTGGTCAAGCCCATGCTGTAGGAATTGTCGAGGACGAGAATCGCCATGACCTGATGGGAGCCGGTTGTCTTGGTTCCGGATAGGTACGTGGGACGGGCCAGGACGAGAATCAGCAACGCGATCAGCAAGCACCGCAATATCAGCAAAAGGAGATCCTCCATTTGCAAGCGACGTTGGTTTTTCTGGACGCTTTCGCGCAGGAAGCGCATGGCAGCCCACTTGACCTCCTTGATCTGAAGCTTGTTCAGCAGATGGATTAGGATCGGAATGCCGATGGCCGCCAGACCAAAGAGAGCAGCGGGATTGAGAAACGTCATGTCCGTACGGCCTAGCGAGCCGCCACCTTGTGGCGGAAGGCAAGATAACTGCTGAGCATTTCAGCAAGGGGAGTTTTCGTGTTGGCCAGGACGTAGTGACAGCCGCTGCGATCACAGATGCCTTGCACGCGCTTGCGGAAGGCGTTCATCGATTCGAGATAGCTTTTGCGGATGGCGGCCGGATTCGTCTTCAGGCGGCTGACTTCCTCCAGGCCGACGAACTCCACGATGCCATCGAAGGGGAACTCGATTTCGTAATCGTCCATGACGTGAAAGACAACGACTTCACTCCCACCAAAGCGAATCTGACGCACGCCCTTTTCAAAGGCTTCCTCGTCGTCGAAAAGATCGCTGATCACGACTGTAATGCCTCGCGCCTTGGTCATGCGGGCGACATCGCTGACGGCCTGTCCGAGCCGCGTGGGTTGAGTTGCCTCGAATGCGGCAAGCCGATGCATGATCGGATGAATTTTGGCGATGCTATCCGTGCGCGTCATGGTATCGCGCATTTCGGTGTCGAAAACGTGCAGGGCCACGGCATCGCGCTGGAGGAGGATCAGGTAGGAAAGGCACGCCGCGAGGACCTTCGCATACTGGAGCTTGGTGATTTTTCCCGAACCGTAATTCATCGATTCGCTGCCATCGATCAGGAGTTGTGCGACGAAGTTGGTGTCCTGCTCGTACTGCTTGATGTAGTAGCGATCGGTCCGGCCCAATACTTTCCAGTCGAGGTGGCGCGGGTCGTCGCCGATGGTGTATTCACGATGCTGGGCGAACTCGATGGCGAACCCTTTGAAGGGTGAGCGGTGCTCGCCTACGCGATAACCTTCCACGACCGTGCGCGCCAGGATGCCGAGGGTTTCGCCCTTGGCGATGGCCTCCGGATCGAGCAGGTCGCGTTGAGTGGAAGTCGGCTCCATGAGGTGGATCTTGTCCGCCCGGGATACGCTGGTTTAACCCAGGGGTTCGGTTTGGGGAACTTCCTCCAGAATTTTACGGACCACATCGTCTGCCGTGATCCCTTCGCTCTGCGCGGTAAAGTTGACTGCGATACGATGGCGCATGATGGCCACGGCAATCGCCGCCACATTCTGACAGCCGACATAGCTTTGGCCATTGATCATGGCATGTGCCTTGGCCGCCATGATCAGGCTCAGGCTGGCGCGCGGCCCGGCACCGAAGCTTAGCCACTTTTTGCAGAAATCGAAGGCCTCCGGAGTCTTAGGACGTGAGGAGCGGACGATTCGCTCGGCATAACGATAGGCATGATCCGGGACCGGAATGGCCTTCACGGTTTCCTGGATGTACATCACATGTTCCGCCGTCAGGACGGGTTGGGGCTGTTCGCCCTTCATGCCCGTGCCCATTTTCATGATGAGCAACTCTTCATCCTCGGAAGGATAATCGACATTGATCAGGAACATGAAACGGTCGAGCTGTGCTTCGGGTAGGGGATAGGTTCCCTCCTGCTCAAGCGGATTTTGTGTTGCGAGGACGAAGAAAGGCTTGGGCAGATCGCGGGTGGTACCGCCGACGGTTACGCGACGTTCCTGCATGGCCTCGAGCATCGCGGCCTGTGTCTTGGGCGGAGTACGGTTGATTTCATCCGCGAGCACGATGTTGGAGAAGAGCGGGCCGGGCAGGAACTTAAACAACTTTTCTCCCGAGACCGGATCCTGATAAATGACTTCGGTGCCGGTGATATCACTTGGCATCAAATCGGGAGTGAACTGGATGCGCCGAAACGACATTTGCAGGGTCTGCGCCAGGGTCGAGATGAGCAGCGTCTTCGCGAGTCCCGGCACCCCAACGAGCAGCGCATGGCTTCGCGTAAAGATCGAGATCAGGATTTCCTGAACGACATCGTTCTGGCCGACGACGACTTTTGAGAGCTCATATTGAATTCGCGCATAAGAAGATTTGCAGAACTCGACTGCTTCAGTATCGGATGCGACGTTAGCCTGCGCTGGGACGGGAACTGCCTGTGGTTCGGGAATCTGTTCGGTTGTATCGGTTTCCATACTTTTTCTTGTGCGTCCACTCCTAACCCCGCGGCTGCGCTTTTGTTGCGCAACCATCTGGTTTCAAAAGCGGTAATAAGAGTGTTACAGCCTGTGGGAGGGCTACAAGCTTTTCTCTCTTTTCTTCATAAAGAGTCGTAAGCCACCCCACTTTGCCCCAAGGCAGGAATGTTTGGGAGCGGATGGGGCTTCGCTTAGCAAATACGACCGCGTTTGATCGCGTAGCTGTGGCCTGGCGGCTTTTCCCCAATCCATCTTTCATCGGCGGGGAGGGACGCAGGTTGATAGCGTGAGTCGCTCGAAATGCGGATGTGTTCCGACTTGTTGTCGATGCTGCCGTGCACGGTATGCATGGTGAAGGTCAGGAGATCGCCCGCCTCAAAATCGGTCGTCAGCCAGCGACCGCCCAGCTTGTTACGCAAACTGACTGGATCCTTGCTCAGGCTGCCGTCCCATTTGTACCAGCCCTTGCGGATGGCCTCCTGGATTTTTTTCTGATCAGGGCTGTTGGAGCAATAGGTATCGACATCACGCTCAAGGTAAGGCCGGAGGCGTTTGTGTTGGAGGTGGGAACCTTCGAGGACCATCAGCCCGCCGACGCGAATCGAGGCATCGCCGAGAGGCACCCAGGCGGTGAGCAGTTTCTGGCGCTCGCCACGGCCCATATAGACGATGTCGCAGTGGGGACGCGTCCCGTCGCCAAAACCCAAGGTGCGTAGCCATGTGAAGTCGAAGTGACGGACTTCCTCGCCAAAGAGTTCACGATAGAAATCCATGATGCGACTGGTGTAGAGCAGTTTGTGCAGGGGGGCATTGTCCTGAGTGAAATCAGGGCGGAAGGAACCGCCTTTAAATTCCTGAGGAGGCATCGCTAGGCAATCCATAGGATCGGTGCCGGGGATGAGATACCCCGCTTCCATCAGGCGCTCAGCCACGACCCGGCGCGCGGCCATGACGTCGTCGCGCTTGAAGAAGCCGCGCACATACAGATAGCCGTCTTCCTGCAGGCGGCTACTAAGGGCCTCTCCTTCGCCGACGAGATAAGAGCTATCACGCAGTTCGCCGAAGCAATGCTCGGAAGTATCGAGCGTAAATCCGCGGGACGTTAAAGTCTGATTCTCCAGTAGCGTCATGGAAGGATTTATATCATATCCATCGGCGGGAAGAATGGACGCTCTGGTAAATAACATGTACGTTTTGGTATGGCGCAGTTCAAAGTGCGGCGATCTCGATTGGTTTGGCAATCTGGGGTGACCTCTCCGTTGGGGCAGGTTTCGCTGGCCGGTTACATTCGCAACAGCCGGGGAGTTCTCCTCACAAAATTGCGGAATTTCGAAAGCTTTGCCCTGGTCTATCTTCTGGAAGGAAGTGGCCGGATGAAGGTGGAAGGGCAGCCCATCATGCCGTGCCGCGCCGGTGATCTCCTCTTTGTTTATCCGGGAGTCCTTCATGGCTATGGCCCCGGTCCCGGGGAGCGATGGAGTGAGCTCTATGTCTGTTTCAAGGGGCCGGTCTTCGAATCATGGCGGCAGCGAGGCCTGCTTAATGTGAATCATGCGATGCAGCGGCTCGCTCCTATTTCCCGGTGGTTGCCTCAACTGGAAGCGGTGGTCGAACCCGGCCTGCCATCCGACGCCACGGGCATGCTGCAACGGGTCTGCCGTCTGCAAAAGTTTCTCGCCGATATCATGCAGTCGCCGAAACCGGAGGAGGTGCGTGTTCCGTGGCTTGAAATGGCCATGAACGAATTGGTCGATGGTCCCGGCCTGGCGCCTGAAGCCGTGGCCCGAAAACTGGGGCTTTCCTACGAAACCTTTCGCAAGGAATTCGCCCGCGAAACCGGGTATCCTCCGGCCCGCTATCGGATGCGACGTCTCATCGAGCAGGCAGGCGTCCTGATGGTGGAACGAAACCTGAGTAACAAGGAACTGGCCGAGACGCTCGGGTTCTCCGATGAATTCCACTTCTCCCGCCGCTTTCACGAAGTGACGGGAAAAAGTCCTCGTGACTTCCGGCAAGGGTTAATTTTCAGAGGGCTGACATAAGCTTGAGCTGGAATGGCACGTTATCAAATTACAGGATACGGTTGCTGTTTATGACGTGGATAGGCTTTTCGCATGGCTTTTCGGCAGGGTTCTTCAATCCAGCGGAACATCAGTGCAGCCATCAAAATGATAACGAGCAAATCTGCAAGCACCTCCAAATGCGGTGATAAGTGAAAATATTTTTTGAGGTATCCGATAACTATAAGGCAAGGTGCGTGAACCATGTAAATGGAATAAGAAATATAACCACCCCAAAGCATAAGTTTCATGGAAAAAAAACGTGCAACCAAGCCTCGATCATGCGCAAGACCAATAACGATTGCGCCGAGAAAGGGTATGCACCAAAAACCGTTTAATCCGAGACTTGGAACTCCGAAATAGAGGATCGCGATCATTGCAAACAGGGTGAGAGGGACATAAAGCTGCCATCGAAAATCGCGGGCAATTCCCAGGCGATACATTAGACATAAACCGCAGCCACCAAAAAATTCCCCTATAACCCGGATGATTCCATAGGCAGCGTTGCCGTCGGAATGGCAATAGTCGCATACAATGGGTGTGCCTATCAGTGCAATGCAAACACACAACAGAAGATAGGATGGTCGGAATTTATTCAATTTAAACAACAGAAAGAGAGGAAAGAGCAAGTACACCAGCCATTCGCAACTGATGGACCACGCTGGTGCGTTCCACGAAACGACAATAGGAATTGACCACGCATGGACGAGAATCACATTCCATAGAAAAGAGCGACAGGAATAGAGATCTTGATGCGCCGGGTGTATACTCCATGCGTTGGCGGTAACGAGGACAAAACCATATAGTAAGAGAATGGCCATATGGACGGGCCAAATGCGGGCTAACCGCATCCATAAATATTCGCCATATCCAGAGAGATGAAATGGCGCAAGACGTTCTGAATAGTTGTAATGGATAATGAAGCCACTAAGTATAAAGAATAAATCTACTCCCAGATAGCCTTGAGAAATCAGCGGTTTGATAAAGCGAATGCAATGGGGGAAGCTCTCTTCCATCTGCGGTCTGAGATGATAAAATACGACCCAAAGAGCCGCCACTGTGCGTATTCCAGTTAGTGGCTTGATTTCAGACTTGATCATTTTAAAATCGAAATTTTTGCTCTCTTTCAGAAACCTCCACGACTATAAAACCGCGCCGTTTGTCTTGATGACTTCGCGGTACCAATGAGCGGAATTCTTGAGCGTCCGTTTTTGTGTGGTGAAGTCCACGTGTACCAGACCGAAGCGGTGCTTGTAGCCCTCGGCCCACTCGAAGTTGTCCATGATTGACCACTGGAAGTAGCCGCGGATATCGACTCCATCGGCGATGGCTTTTTTGACCTGCCGCAGATAGCGGGTGAGGAAGTCGATGCGGCCCTCATCATGGACCTGGCCATCGATGGCGACCCAGTCGCACCCGGAAAGCCCGTTCTCGGTGATGATGACGGGCAGCTTGTAGCGCTCCGTGATAAATTTGGGGCCCCAGTACAGGACGTCCGGCGAGACTTTCCAGTTGAAGTGGGTCACTGGATGGCCCGGCTGGAAGGGAGTCGGCTTCGGTTTCCCGTCATCACCGACCTCGATGCAGATGCCGTTGTAGAGATTGATGCCGTAGAAATCGAGTGGCTGCTTGATGACGTCGAAATCGCTCGATTTGAATTTGGGAAGCGATTTCCCGTAGGCCTTGATGCCTTCTTCCGGATAATGGCCGAGCACGGGCGGGTCGCCCCACCACGCGCTATTCCAGACATTGCCATCGGTGACCGCGCTCGCCATCTGGCGGGCGGCGGCGATATCGGCGTCTGAATTCGTCTTGGGATAGAACGTGGGACCAACCGGCGCCCACCCGATTTGCGGTGGCGTCTTGGCCTTGGCGCGAATCACCTGCGCGCTCATGCCGTGCGCCATGAGGGCATGGTGCGCGGCGGTGAGGATTTCCGTCATCCCCAGCTTGAGGCCGGGGGCATGTTCGCCCGTGAGATGTCCCAGTCCAATGAAGCATTGGGGCTCATTGAGCGTCATCCAATGAGAAACGCGATCGGAAAGGCGATCCATCACCACACCCGTATAGTCGGCAAACCACTTGGGACTGTCGGGATTCAACCAGCCACCGCGCAGAAAGAGATCATAAGGAAAATCCCAGTGGAAAAGCGTCACCCACGGCTGGATTTTTTTCGCGAGCAACTCATCGATCAGCTTGTCGTAAAAATCGAGCCCGGCCTTGTTGATCGCGCCGGTCCCCTGTGGAAGAATGCGCGGCCACGAAAGCGAAAGCCGGTAGGCATGCAGTCCCAGCCCGGCCATGAGGGAGACGTCTTCCTTGTAACGATGATAATGGTCACAGGCTGTGTCGCCCGTGTCGTTTTCCCAAACCTTGCCGGGCTGATGCGCCATCATATCCCAGACCGAAGCCCCTTTGCCGTCCTCGTTCCAGGCACCCTCGATTTGATAAGATGCGGCAGCCGCGCCCCAAATGAAATTTTTCGGAAAGCTCATGAGTAAAATCTCTTTGTATTTAGTGTCGGGCCACTATGCGGGGCAGAAATTGGAAGGCAAATCCGTTATCAGGGCGGGGAACAGCGGTTTTGTAAACCGTTACGCAATTTACCTAAGACGTTCCAAACGTATTCCGTTTGAGGGAAAAGCATTTTGATATTGGGCTGTTTTAATTGAAGCTGCCATGCAACCCAAGCCCCATACATCCGAATCCGACAACCAAAATCCCATGCCCCCTAAGACGGTACGTAATCTACGTATGAGGCCTGCTAGTTCTGCGGCGTATCCGTGTTAAATTAAATGAGGAGGATGGGCATCTTTTCCAAGCTGATCGCCTAATCTCCATTCTCCTTATCATAGGTGCTCTGCGCAGATGCGTAGAGTTTGGTGGAGAGTTCGACTTGTCCAGTTTGGCTTCGGGAGGAAGCCTTGCCTGATACGTAAAACTTGGCTACCGCACCGTCGCTCCTCCGCCAATAGATCGTTCCGTAGGTGGTGCCTCCATAGGTGCGATACTGTTTTCTTTGCTCGTCCCACTTCAGTCCTGCTTTTTGAGATTCGAGAATACCCTTCATTTGGTCCTGGGTCAGGCCTTGAGTAATGTCCGTACTGGCGAACGCTTCATGGCAGGACAAACCGTGGAGAAATATCACCGTGATTGAAAAGGAACCGCTGGGTG